>Ga0123352_10016698_pt1 | contig 11698 bp, 11 predicted proteins | sample TergutLab28metaG_FD_89700 | JGI IMG/M metagenome (GOLD analysis project Ga0123352, IMG submission 89700) | Labiotermes labralis P1 segment gut microbial communities from Petit-Saut dam, French Guiana - Lab288 P1 | ecosystem: Host-associated > Arthropoda: Insects > Digestive system > Gut ...
GTTTTTTTTGGTCTCTTGTTTTTGTTTGGGTGTTTTTTGTTGTTGGGGTGGAGTTTTGGTTTTGTGTTGCTGGGGGGGGGGGGGGGGGGGGGGGGGGATTCCTTATCGCTTGGTAGATCCCATCATAATAGAAGTCCTCCAGGTCTTTCCTGTCTCGGTTGCGTGCAAATCCTTCACATTGGAATGAACGTCTTAACACATTCTTGACTATTTATCCCACCATACCACTGTTGGGATAGGAATTCTCAATCTTCTTCCATTCGCTCCATAAGACCGTTATTGTATCACGGAATGTGGTCTCGAGAAGAGTAATATTCGTTCTCCATACCATTGATGTACGCAAGATACACTGTCAGGCATAGGTCATGCGCGCAATTACAGCGAATTGGTCAGAAAAAGCAGCCGCAATCGTTTCTGCCCCGGTTTACAGTTGTGTAGAGAGTCTGCTATGTAGCTCCGTCGTTTGTGTAATGCGTATATTTTGGTCTTTGTGCTTGTGTTTCCCATATATCATGTAGGGCCATGCCTTTAATCAGAGACAATAAAACTTTGCTCAAATTTGCCTTTCCAGTACAGTCTTTTGGAGATACGACAGAGTTAAAATCTCCCGTTAATAGCATTTCAGTGGGATTCGCTGGAAGTAAATATGTGATGTCATTAGTGAAGAATGCTTCTCGTTCGTGTCTGTTTTCGGCTCCAGGGGGAGCGTAAATATTTATTAGCCATGTGTCCTTAAACATTCCCGCGATAACTCTTCCTGAGAGTAGACGTTAGATATTATAAATTGATAGGCCTTCCTTTATTATCATTGCCGTGCCTCTTTTGGTAGTTCATTTACTATTGCTACATATTCTCTAAATGAGTCGAAGTCGTTACGCGTTAGTTCCTGCAGGAGTGCTATGTCAATATCTTGTCGTCGTAGAAAGTCATTCAGCATTCGCATTTCTGTAGTCGACCTGAGATCGTTATATTTAGTGTTGTTACTTTAAATGTGTGTAACTTTTTTACCTGGTGTTTAAGATTGGTGAGGCATTTTTAGCCTCGTTTTACTTCTGGTTCTTTCCCTTGGCTTTTGTATATCTCTGTCGACTTCTATCTTTTTGGTTCGTTTAGGACTTTGGCTGGGATATTTGGGCATTCCCTACATCTGTACTGTATTCACCGCTCTCATTTTCTTTCTGCTCATCGTCTTTCATTTGTCTTGGTTTCTCACGTTTGTTTTTTGGTTTTTCAACATCTCGTTCTACCTCCGCATCGTTGATGGCATTTCTGTTCCATTCGGCTCGATTTCATATTTCCCTTGTTCGTCGATTGCTTCCTTTGTTGCCTCTGTGTCCATTCTACTGTTCTCATTGCTGTTGTTTACGTTTACAACTGATGGCGTTGCCTCGCCTGTCATTGAACTCTCCAGGTCACCCATGACCATCGGTTTATCGTCCTTCGGACTTTCATTTTCACGGTCACGGGACTGTAATTCGTCGTCTTGTTGTACATCGCTGGTATGGGGGAAATTAGCTTTTGAGTTCTAACAAGTGTTGTCATCCTCGACACTTTCCCTCCCACGTTTGACTATATTCGCCCATGTATTTGTTGCGTGATCGGTCTCTTGGCTACCAGTCGTCCTATGTGGACAGTCGCTGATTTGGAGCCCTGGTTCACTGCATCCATAGCAGGTCATGGGCTGACCCACATAGGAGATCGGTGCGCGGTGTCCTTCACTTTTCATGTGTGAAGGAATGTGTTAATGTAGGTCTATGTCTACCAGTCGTACTCCAGTTTTGACATGAAATATATACACTTGTGAACATATTTCGTCAGTAATCCTTGTCATATCACCATATTTAGACAAGGTCTTCCTAATTTGTTCTTCTGTGACTTCAGGAGGAAGGGCCGCCACACGAACGCACCGTATTCCTACCCCTGCTATTTCCGCAGACACTTTTGAGAGTTCCTCGTTTTCGTGATGGAATTCGAGATCCCCCTTTATTGGTTGTAACACATCCATCATTCGTTCGGTGTTCACGAATTTTATGTACACTTTTCTCAATGGGCCATCAATTTGAATCACACGAATATCATCCTCATTAAGATGTAATTTGTCATAGAGCCATTCATGACTTTGATATGCATTGATTCTCGGGGTTTTCAAATCGAAAGAGCAAGCTATAGCGTTTTGTCTGTCACTCATTGCTGTGTCTACTTCTGTGTTTCCACTTCACTCACGATGATACACTGCTATATATACACAGAACTGCACTACACGTAACCTTCACTCTGTTCTCCACTGTGCGACTGACTTGCAACGTAACTCGTCGCAGACTGGGATTCGAACCCACAATCTCATCAGGCGAGCGACCGCAGACCTACGCCTTAGACCGTGCTACCACTGGGACCGGAGCGCCGTAGTAGAATGCGATAATCAAAGAAGAGCAATGTTCTTTGTTTGTTAATAAAGGACAACAAGCAAAGACGTGCGCTCCATAAAAATTTGCAGCGTACTGTTCTGAACCCCACTGAAATGCCTGCGGACGATTCCAAGTAGAGCGACTCAAATCGATTCATTACCCAGTGCCACAACATTACGATCGAACTCTCATTACCTATCAACCGACAGTGTCTTAATACAGAATCTTCATAATAGTGAAAACCTCAAATATTTCTCATCTTTTGTACCTATTAATGAACACTTGTGTAATATATCATAATCTTACATCTTTCTAGGCTGAAATTTGGCATGTACCATGTGAACTTCAGCAATCCTAATGCAACTCGAGTACCGAAGTCTTCTGCGCATGTTTTCTCTGAAATTATCAAAGCTCGTGCACTGCCTGCAGCATACCTACAGAATAAAGGAGAAATTTCTGGGAACAAAAGAACTTCAGAATATACGCCTAACACGTCACCCTCCTCTGCTGCGGGGTGTAAAGAAATATATTTTAACTATTTAGGAATATTAGTTTATATATGGTTAGTAACAGTGACCTACAGTGGAAATATATTCACACCATAACCAAGATAAAAATGTGGGGGGAAAAATTTCGTGAAGAATAACACGTTCAGTGTATGTGGCTTCGTTTTAAGGAAATATTTTTATGGTGTAAACGAATTTCATTTTTTGAAAATTTCTCAGTAATTTCGTTTGTGTTGGATCTGATAATTTACTAAATCCCTGGCAGGAAACACTAATATTGTATGACTCAAGAGTTTGGTGCCTATTATCATAGCACATTTAACTTCTGGCCTAATTTGACGACACTATTCAAATACCTATTGCAAGATCCACAGTATGTATAAAGCTGACCACATATGTCCATACAGTGTGAGGTTATAAAGTGTGTAGTTGAACCTGCACTCCGTAAACCCCGGGTCGTGTTGTTTAATTAATACAAGGACACGTTTTGCTTGTTGTTTAAAGCTACACCTTGTCCTCAGTGAGTTACAAAGACTGATCAGTGTTATACTTGGCTATCATTGGTGAAAAAATGACTTCTATTAATCCAAACTATTTATGAATTCCGACTCCAATTTCCACAAACTTTCGTGATTCTTAAAAATGTTTGTGAAGTAAGCAGTTTCTACCCATGAACTCAGAAGGCCTGATTCCAAAATTAAGGCTTATTATTTTGTGTTACTAAGTAGAAACATTGCTTATTTTATCAATTTATGACCGTATTTCATTTCTTTTACTTTAATTTATTCTAAATATAAGAAACTAGTCCTATTATCTGTTTTGAATGTATATTTCATTTCATAACATTTTTCCCTGCCGTTGTCTTGCTTCTAAGTACATTTTAGATTATATTACAATATTGTTTATGAAATCGTAAGTATTGTATTTTATTACTAACCTACAACATTGTGTAATATTTTGTAAGTCGCCTTTAAAAAGTAAATATTTTAACGAAAACTGATTTTAAATTCTTATAACTTTTTAATTTCAGTTACAGTTCCTGTAATATTATTAAAGTTAGTTTTATTACCTACATCTTAATTACAGCTTAGTAAATATCTTTTTACGCTAAACAGCTACATGTTTCAGCCGGCATGTGGGGCATTGGAGGGTGTACAGTTTTTGAAAGACAGTAGTTTAATTCTCTCTCAACACTTATTCATGTTTGTGGACTGAGTTCTCAATTTTTAGATAAATCTACACAAATACATATGAGTTCAAATTCCTCGAGACTTTAGATAAAAGTTAAAAGTAGAGAACTTTTAATCATCATCTTTTATAATTAAATTTTAACTCATATATACCTGTATAAAACGTAAGTAACGAAAAAGGGACATGAGACTTGATACGTGAAATGTAAAGAGCCTGTAAAGGGTAGGTTCACGTACAGCAGCAGCCTGGGAAATAGCAAGATAGAAAATAGATTTAGTGGGTGTGCACGAGGTTAGGTGGGACAAAAGGTGGCATGATAAGAGCAGAGGATTACAATTTTTTCTATGGAAAAGGAAAAGGAAGTCATCAATTGTGAAGAGGATTTCTGTACACCAAAGAATAGTATCAGCAGTTACGAAAGTAGAATTTGTTAGCAGTAGGGTGTTATATATAGTTCTGAGAGGTCGCTGGTGTAATATCATTTTTCTAAATATATATGCACCAAGTGACGAGAAAAGTGATGATTCAAAAGACAGTTTTTATGAGGAATTAGAGCAGGTTTTTTTATCATTTATCTAAGTACCATATGAAACTTCTGTTAGGAGATTTTAATGCAAAAGTGGGGAGAGAGATAATTTTCAAACGGACAATTGGGAATGAGAGTCTACATCAAGATAGTAATGATAATAGTGTTAGAATAGTAAATTTTGCCACATCAAAAAATGTATTTGTTAAGAGCACGATGTTCCCAAACCGAAAAGTTCATAAGTACACCTGGATCTCGCCTGATGGGAAGACTCAAACCAGAATGATCACATATTGATAGATAGGAGATGGTATTTGAGCATACTAGATGTATGAAGTTTAAGGGGAGCTGATTGTGATACTGATCACTATCTGGTGATTACAAATTTAAGAAAAGATTGGCAGTAAGTAAACAAGCAGCACAGAGGTTTGATGTTGAAAATTTAATCTGAGGAAACTAAATGAGCTGGAGGTTAGGAAACAGTATCAGATTGAGATTACAAACAGGTTTGCAGCTTTGGAGAACTTAAGTGATATTTAGGATATAAACAGGGCTTGGCGGAACATTAAAAATAACATCAAAACCTCAGCTAAAGAGAGTCTAAGTCTGCAAGAATTGAAGCAGCATAAACCATGGTTTGATGAAGAATGTTTAGGTTTTTAAGATCAAAGAAAGTAGGCTAAAATGAGGTGGATACATGGCCCAAACCAAAGCAACGTAGATAATCTGAACAATGTAAGATGTGATGTTAGCAGACATTTCAGGAACAAAAAGAAAGCACATCTGAAAGCTAAAATTGAGAAACTTGAAACTAACAGTAAGTTCAAAAATTATAGGGACCTGTATAGGGGCATCATTTACTTTAAGAAGGGTTACCAACCTGGAACTAATACAGTGAAGGATGACAAAGGTGATCTGGTTGCATACTCCCACAGTATTTTGACTAGGTAGAGGCACTATTTCTCCCAGATATTGAATGTACATGGGGTTAATGGTGTTAGGCAGACAGAAATACACACAGCGGAACCATGAGTGCCTGAGCCAAGTGCCTTTGAGGTTGAGTTGGCTATTGAAGAGCTAAAAAGTCACAAATCACCAGGTATTGACCAAATACCAGCAGAACTGATTAAAGCAGGGGGTAAGACAATTCACGAACTTGTTATTTCTATTTGGAATAAGGAGGAATTACCTGAGGAGTGGAAGGAGTATATCATTGTACCTCTCTATAAGAAGGGCGATAAAAGAGATCGTAGTAATTATAGGGGCATATCACTTGTGCCAACTACGTACAAAATTGTATCCAACATCCTACCATCAAAGTTAACTCCATATGCAGAGGAAATTATTGGGGATCATAACTGTGGACTTTGACGCAACAGGTCAACCACTGATCATTTATTCTACATTCGTCACATATTAAAAAAAATAGGTACACAACGAAGCAGTGCATCAACTGTTTATAGCCGTGAAGAAAACTTATTATTCAGTTAGGAGGGAGGTCTTGTATAATATTCTCATTGAGTTTGGTATCCCCATGAAACTGGTAAAGCTAATAAAAATCTATCTGTAGGAAGCATATAGAAGAGTCCGGGTAGGCAAGAATTTGTCTGACATGTTTCGTATTAGGAATGGTTTGAAACAGGAAGTTGCTTTACCGCCATTGCTTTACAAATTTGTTTTAAAGTACGCGATTAGGAGGGTTCAGGAAAACCAGGACGGCTTTAAATTAAATGTTACACATCAGCGCCTGGTTTTTGGCGGCTTCAACGTTCTTCCCAATTTGTTATTCAGTAATCGGCCTACGATCAACGTCACATCACCCATTTATACAGCCACGGCTTCGTCAAACAAACCGCAAATGAGATAGGTGTTTATTCTGCCGATAAAGTTATAAATTTATAAGTATGCGAAACACATCAAGTGAATCCCAAGGCAAAATATATTTTAGGGACATTCTACGACTTACGAATTAAATCCCTGGTAACAGCCATAGAGGTGTAGGTCTAAAATGACTTAAAATCTGGTTCTCTAGTCAAGAGTGCAACAAAGGAGGGTGGGGGCATCCTCAACAGTAAGTTACAGACCCTCCGACTAACCCCACAACTTGTAGTTAATTTCTACGTTCAATAAACAGACCAGGACAGCCGATAAGTCGCGATCCACCAGATGGTTGGCTGGGCAGTGGCATTACAATCCCTTGCATTTTAATGAAAACTGTCTCCTACAAAATGCCACTAAACCCTTGGGAGAATTCGTTGAATGACCTAGCACAGAAGGCTGATATTCTACGTGGACCTTGAAGAGTCACTCATCGGTCTGCTCTACACGTCAGGTTTAGTAAAAACAAAAAGAAGGCTATCATCGAAACTGAAACATAAAAGAGTTACAAGGAACTGTTTCATGTGGTTCAAGATAAGAAGCCGGTGGAAAGTTATTGTAAACAACGGGGAAAAAATTTTCAGTTTCCATAGAGAGAGAGAACAACTCGACCATATGAGCTACTCTGTAGCCTTGACTTGTTTACACAACGCTACGTTCACCGGTTTGCACTGTTTGAACTGGGATCCGAAAGGTGAGGTGTGCCTAAACCGCGAGCATGAAAATGATGTTTAGCAATTCAGGACTTCTGGGTTATTATGCTGCGTCGACTGGTCAGGGGTTACCGACGTTTCGAAAGCACTAGATTCACCCGAAGCGTCGGTACCTGTTCACAAGTCATGGCCTAATATTCCAGAAGACTTTAACCCCAAATAATATCGTTCTGAAAATCAATTTTTTTTAAAGTTTAAGTCGTTTGTACTAAGGCGATTTTCTTACCCAAGGACTGCACAAAAAAAAATACAATTCTTCTTAAGCTAACCTGAATATGGAGGCAGCAAGCACCTCCGAAAACTCCATGACAAATTATCGATCAACGCGGCGTCATATTCCAGAGTACTTTAACTGCATCAAAACAGGCAACTTAAGTGTAACGTAACAATGAGGCGCTGCATGCCCCATATTTTGTCATTTGTGAACTATCCGGCTTTGCACTATTCTTCCACATTATCCCATAAACGGCACGATTTAAAAAAAAAATCTTGAACATAAAATGTGTGTTTTGATTTACTCTACAATTTTGTCTGAAATATTTTTTACGCTAACAAGAATTAAGCGACATATGATCATAAATGTAAGTTGGTCTTCAAGTAAAGTACCCGTTATTCGTATCAGATTTTAGTAAACCTTGAATTTTCTCGAAAGATTTTATTAAAATATTCAAATATCAAATTTCATGAAAGTCCGTGCAGTGGGAGAAGAGTTGTTCCATGTGAACGGACGGATAGAGAGATGGACAGACAGACAAATGGAAACACATGACGAAACAATCGCTTTTCGAAAGTTTGCAAACGCTCCTAAAAATGTAATTTGCAGGAAAATAGAAGTCCAACCAAACCCTGGAAATGAAAACAAAATTGCAAAATGTATTGTCCTTCATTCTAATAAATTATGAAATTCCTGTCTTCTGGTCGTTTTGACATTTGTGCAACTTCATAAGATAGACGCTGCTTAGCAGGTGAATCAACACGTGTACTTTGAAACGTGGTATCTGCTTATTTAGCTATTTTTCCACTGTACTGGAAAAAAAACTGTTTGTCATTTGATATCCAAAACTACTAACTCAAAACCTGAAAGAAAATATGCCCATAAACCAATTTTGCAGTTTATTATTTAGACCAACAAATGCACAATATATTAACAGTAATGTCTATTTCGTAAAATATTCCGAAATGTTTCGATGTATTTACATCATCTTCAGGGAGTCTTTTCTTATGTACGCTGAAGTTGCAAAATCAATGAAGTTAATAAAATTAAAATGATTACACAGGTGATTGTTACAGATAATCAGCAGATTTCAATGATTGAAAACGTTGTAAAATGTATCAAGTTGTTATAAATGCAGTACATAAAATGTTAATTTGGTGACTGTATATATAATCGATAAAATCTGGAAGTGTCTAACTTCTGGGTGCAGTCTTGTAATGAATATTTTAAATTACAGCAAGTGAGTGAAATTATGAAGAGAGATGTTAAATTTGTATTTAAGTGATAGACTTACCCGATGCGTGGAGCTTCCAGTGTGCAGGTGTGATGGGAAATGAACTGGGAAGATATTGAGTTATGTGGTGTCTTCTGGGTGTCATCTTGTGACGTTAGCCAAAGCGCAGAGAGGTAAATGTCACTGACCCTGCGTTCCTCGATCAATATACCTTGTTGTTGGTAGGTATGTATAAACAGTGATTTCCTTCAGTTCATTTTCGTTCCTCTATTACGTATATTTTGCAATTCTTTGGTGTTTTATGTGTTTCTGTATTCATGTTTGTTACTTAAAATATGCAATGCATATGCCGGAATTGGGTTATTTTTTTAATATACCTTGCATGTTCCCGATGTCGAATTCCTATAGACCTGCCAGTCTGCCCAACAGCAGAACCATTACAAGTTTTACATTTTATTCTATATATGCCACTAGAGTGCATCTTGTTTTGTGGTGTGTTATTAGAAAGGTGGTTGTATGAAGTATTGGTGGCTCGAAATGCTATGTTCAGGTTAGTGTATTTAAATAAATTGTGACCTTGTGTACAAGGGGGCTGTAGTATGTGAAGGTGGCATATATTTTCTTTTGTTGTGTTTGTATGGATGTGGCTTCTGATTGTTGTGTTCTTAGTCTTAATTTTTTCTTTAGATTGTGAATCAGTTGTAATGTGAAGTCGTTGTTCTTGGCAATGGTGAGGATAATGTTCCATTCTTGTTGTTTAGCTTGTTTCGTGAATAGGAATGTTATCACCTAAATACAAGCTTAACTTCTCTCTTCTTCATTTCCTTGACTTATTTTAATTTAAAATATTCATTACTGGATTCCACCCACAGGATACACACTTCCAGATTTTATCGATTGTGTATACAGTCACCAACTTAAAAGCATTCTATGTACTGCATTTATAAAAATTCGGTACATTTTACAACGTTGTTAATAAATAAAATCAACTGATTATTTGTAACAATCATCTATGTAAACATTTTAATTTTATTAATTTTGTAACTTAGCGTACATAAGAAAAGGCCACTGAAGATAACGTAAATACATCGAAACATGTCGGAGTACTTTACGAAATAGATGTAACTGTTAATATATTGTGCATTTCTTGGTCTAAATAATAAATTATATATAATGCACGGTATGTAAAAACATGCAATACTAAGCAAAAGTTCGAACTTCAAAATATGAATGACAGACAGTCGTTCTGTTAGCCAGATCTCATTCCATGGTCAGAAGAACCTCAGCATTCATACCAGTGGTATTGTACTAAAATTTGTGGGCCAAAATTTATCAAAACCCACAACCAAATATTTCACGCACAAAATGTTACTAATTTTACACCTTCAGAATCTAAGTGGTGAGAGAAACCCATTATATATATATATATATATATACAGTATATATATATATATATACTGTATATATATCAAGGCATTTTACGGTGATTATCTGTAAAAAAAAAGTATGATTATTAGCAGGGCGTTCTGCTGATTTCTGGTCAAACAGTTTACCAGAACCATTATTAATACGTCCCTACTTAAAAATAAATTAACACTATAATCTAATTATGATGTAGGCCTACGCAAGCCATTCTCTTTTGCAGGTGGTACTCTGGGTTTTACGTCAATTATTGAATTGAATTAAGAAGGAATACAATAATGTTTCCGTATTTGTTACTGAAAATGTTTTCCCCGATAATGGTGAAATCCAAGACACTGGCAAAATTATGTACCTTGTCGTAAGTAGTATAATATACAAGGTGATTCAAAAAGATGGACTCAAAGAGCATGTACCAGTTGTAGGCGTTATGGCTTGAACAGTAAACGGTGCCTCAACACACGCCAGACAGTTGGTTGCGGTATCCCAAGCTCTCTGTTCGCTCTACGGGTTGACTTGCGTGGGATACGCTCAAAACTCTCTTGAATTCGTCTCACGTTCTCCTCTGATACACGTGGTCAGCCGGAGCTTTTGCCTTTACACAGACAGCCTATTTGCTCAAATTGGTGATTCCAACGACAAATGCTCTTTCTCGTTGGAGGTTGAATGTTGAAACGAAGACGAAACGCACGCTGCACAGCAGTCGCCAACTCAGTTTTAATGAACTCACGAATGCAAAACATCTTGTGCTGCCTAGTAGCCATTTTGATTTCAACTGACACTACTGCACGGTTTTGCGCTAGACGACGCTCTAGCGATGGTATTTGAAAACTTAGGACCTTCTCTTTGAAATGTTATGTAGATCGTTCATAAATCTTGTATAGTTCAGGAAATATAGACGTACAAAATTGAGTCCATCTTTTAGAATCACGCTGTGTATTCCCAAATGAAAATACTCCTGTCTGGAGTTCTTACAAAGAAGAATCATGCCTAAATTTAAAAACCTTTACTAAGCCAATATAAAAGTTCATTAGAAAAGGTCTTGTGACAGAAATGGCATGAAAACCAAGATAAAAAAACACGAAGAAGATAACTTTTTGACGCAACGAGTGTAATCCATTTAACTCCAAGTCCCCTTAGAAACAACTTGCAAGCCCCTATTTGAGAAACAGTAGGCTAGGGACATTCAAGTGTCCCATGTCTGTGAATTAAAGTCTGATACACAGTCACGTGACAGAGCAACAAATGTGCAATTAAGTGTAACGTGCACAAGTATGTTCTACTTATAAATATGCATTTGTTGGTTTGTCATGGAGTGTTTTGTAGTTTATGGAATTTAAAACTCCAAGTCAGCTGACAATATTGAAAATACATTATTACCGATATAGTCTGTAATGGTCCGCAGGGCTACCACCAAAATATCCCCTGCGGCGCCACGCTACCCCTTGGCAATGCCTGTAGGACAGGGGTTCCTGAGAGGGGTGGGGTAACAAAGCGGTCTACTGCCTGAACCAACTCTTTACTCTACACTACACTACACTAACTCCGATCCATGCTCACTACTGCAACCTCTCCCATAGGAAGGAAACACCAAAACGTTTTACAAGTTACA
>Ga0123352_10016699_pt1 | contig 11698 bp, 6 predicted proteins | sample TergutLab28metaG_FD_89700 | JGI IMG/M metagenome (GOLD analysis project Ga0123352, IMG submission 89700) | Labiotermes labralis P1 segment gut microbial communities from Petit-Saut dam, French Guiana - Lab288 P1 | ecosystem: Host-associated > Arthropoda: Insects > Digestive system > Gut ...
AGTCTTTACTTAATAAAGCAACCAATTCCATTTCTCTTTCATTTAACCGTGTCATTGACAATCTCTCCTTAGATTTTAATATGGAGATTATTCCCATTTACACGGTTGTTGATACGCTCTCTACAAGGGGCTCTTAATCATGGCGTTTCTTTGTACTTCCTTATTAGGTGTTTATCTTTTTTGATCCAGTTTGTATATCAACTGATTATAGTTGGTTTTCGTAGGAGCAGTCACAAGACTTGTCTCTATGATAATGGATAAAACGTGAGAAGAGATTTGGCTTTCGCCAAATCTCTTTTTTTATTTTTTCTTTTTAAAGACCAAACTTTATGCTAATTAAAATCCAAACGCTACCAATTAAAGCAAAACTTTAATTGGTTCCACTAGCTTTTCCGCGGGTTTATACACCCCGAAGCGGCTTTAGCCTGCCATTTCGGGGCGCCACTTAATCTAGGATTAATACTAATTAATATTTATCAACGCTAAATTAACTGTCTGACCGGACAGCGTAACACTAAGATTGATATTCTGCCAAGCTCCATTTGTACTAACATCAATAAGATTAACATAGCCCGGATTATTCCATATGCGATTGATACGAACGAACTCCATAGCACATGCGCCGTTTGGAAGAGTTGCCGTTACTGTCAGATCAGCATAAGGAACAAGTGCATTAGCACCGTCAAGCTGAGTCCAAATGCGGATAAGTCTAGCCTGAGCTAAAGAGGCATTGTTGTTATTGCCGTTGTTAAAAGCTTGAAGTCTAAGGACAGGAGCCGTAAACAAAGCGTTAACTAATAGCAATTCAATCTCTTGACCATTAAGAGTAACTGTGAGAATGATAGTTTGCCAAGCTCCTCCGCTTTTGTCAACATCTATGAGGTTAACATTACCTGGGTTTGCCCACATATTATTGACACGGACAAACTCCATAGCGTCCGAACCGTTCGGGAACTCTGCCGCTACTTGCAAGTCAGCATAAGGTACAAGCGCGTTTACGCCGTCAAGCTGAGTCCAGATACGAATTGTACCCGCCGCAGCCAAGCTTGCGTTTGGAGTGGACGGGGAGCCCCCGGGGCCGTTATTAAAGACGTTTAGACCGAAAACAGGAGCACTGAACCAATCGTTAATCAACAATACCGTCACAGTTTGACCATATGCAGTCACACTAAACAAAATTGTCTCCCATGGTGCATCCTTAGTTACATCGAAGTTGATGTAATAGTTTTGCCATCCCCCGGCATCGGTCCATTGACGATTTCTAGTCACAAATTCCATAGCGTTTTGGCCGTCTTGGTCAACGGCAGTTATTACTGCGTTCATAGGAATCAGAGTAGAGGCACCGTTAAGTTGAGGCCAGATACGGATAGTTCCTGCCATGGTTGGTACTTCAGCATCTGTACCGTTATTAAATGCTCGCAGTGATAAAGTTTCGATACCATCTGTGTCAATGGCCAAAGGAGCCGCATAAGTCGCAACGGCCTGAACCCTTGCATTATTAGCAGTCCAGCCGGTGCCGGATGCAATGCTTGGCACCCAAGTATCGCCAAATGCCGCATTAGTTGCGTGGATGGTGTAGTTGCCGCCGGGCCTAACTGCGCCACTTATAGTTATGGTAATCGTTGTATCGTTTGTCCGTACAACGGATACAATTTCGCCAAGGTCGGCTGCATCATCACCGTCAAAGGTAAAGATATTGTTGTTTAGGTTTTGCACGTCAACCGCCGGTGCAAACGGTGGGCTAAATCCGGCTGTATTTCCAAGGCCGGGTAAAGGGCCAATATTACCTGAGGTTAAGGTTATAACATTGTGCGAAGTGGCTGTTGCCGTGCCTACTGCACGTGGCAAGGCTACGGCGCCAAACGGAACTCTCGCTATAATTTCACCGCTTGGACCGCCTCTGCGAACGATAAGATGTCCGTCATGATAAATATTACCTGCCCAAGCGCCGGCAGCTCTTGGAGGTTGACCGGGGATAGGGTTAACGGTGGTTGCGCCGCTGGCATGGAAGTCTGTAGGAGCATTTGCGGGAATGTTTATGGTTGCGTCAAAGTTAACAGATTCTCCAGCTGATACCGTTATTGTCGCCGGATGGCTGAATGTTCCGCGATGAGATGCCGGCACGGACATTCTGGAATTGCCAATAAATTCATGAGCAAGGTAGTATGTACCTCCAAATTGACTTCTTAGAGTTGCAGTCATGGTTCTGCCATCACCGACGCCGATGCCGCCAAAGGCAAAATGTCCGACTTGCATGTCACGAATATGAGGCTGTGAGCGGAAATGTATGCCCTGAGCATGTGGGAAGTGGTCTTGATTAACAAGCACAACGGTTGTCGCGCTTACCGCAGCCAAAACATCAAACTGCCTTGCACCGGCAAATACGCTATAATCCCAATGAAGCTGATCAGGTAAGCTGTACCACTCGAGATGCCCAGCGGTTATTGTTGCTCTGGCTCTCATTTCTTCGGCCGTCCAATTATGTCCATTTTCACGGCTGTATTGCACCATAAGGGCAAAGCCGCCAGCGACGTGAGGCGCCGACATGGATGTACCTTGGCTGTAGCCATAAGAGCCTATAAAGTTATCAGGATCTCTCCAGTGCTGCTGCCATTGCGTTGTGTCTGCTGTACCGGGCTCTTGCCATGGGAGGCGCGCAGTCCACCTTGGTATTGTGGAAAGAACTGCAACACCATGGGCACCGATTTCCGGCTTGATGTCATACATCTGCATAGTATGACCACGAGAAGAGAAGTCAGCTACGAATGGCCCTGGAATAGGAGCTATCGTTTCGCTGAAATAGAACGTGCCGTGGCGATCAGCAGGATTTGCGGGAGCCATGATACTTTCAGCAAATTGACGGCCTTCAACATGGACCATGCTAAACATAGGCACAGACCTGAAGCCGCTCGAAGCGAAGGCTTGGCCTGCACCAGTTATCTGAATGATACCCGCCATACCGGCTTGCCAAGCATTTGCGCTGATATCTACAAGGCCGGAACCTCTGCGCACTAGAGCAAAATGACCTGCAATGGCTGCTCTGCCTTCTTCAATTATATCATCTCTTTGCTGCTGGGTAAGTTCGCTTGCAGGAATGTCTAAGCTTATATCAAGTGCTGTTCTGCCTTGAATGTCTATCAAAGCATCAAAGTCAGGAGCAAGTCCGCTGCCCACTGGCACGGCTTGTGTGCCAACGCCAGCACTGGCAGATGTTATAGGCAAACCGAAAACCTTAAAGTTGCCTGTATCAGTGTTTGCGATATCAGTAACTACAAGGCTGGAGGCCATTGTAACACGCCCCGGTATTTGGCCTTCTACCATAGCGTCCCGAGTTGGAGGCGTCATGAAAACAACTGTGCCATCTACGATATTACCGTATGCACTTTGCAGATACACGCCGAGGGCGGGTTCAGCAAAAGCGGCAACAGAAGTCATACCAACGGCTTGTCCAGGGGTGCCTTGGGTAAGATATTGCGGGCCGTTATTGCCGGCGGATGTTACCAATACAACATATGGGAAAGACAGAGCCAATCTTGTGTATGACAGGGCTAATGATCCGTCAATTCCTTGGAAAGCTCCGCCGATAGACATAGTGATTACATCCGCGCCGTCACGTATAGCCCATTCATAACCGGCAAGCATTGTTCCTTGCTGAGAGCTGCCCTGCCATGACACACGATAATGTACGCCAAACGCACCAGGAGCCACGCCAACAGAGGTCACGTCAAAGTCCCGCAGGCCTACGTCGCCGTGAGTCTCAGCAGCCTGTGAGTTTACGGAACCATGCACATGGGTGCCATGGTTGGACCATCCCCATCTATGTGGATCAAGCCCGGTGAATTGAGCGGGACTAAGATGATCTGGGGGCATTAGAGTGGTTGATGATGGTACACGGAATCCCGGTAGGAAATTAAATGGTGCGGTTTCCATCGGATCGTGCCCCGGACGCACTGTTCCTGCCATTTCATGGCCTTCAGGCCAATGTGTGGGCAGATGTGTGGGATTGCCCATCCAAGTTTGAGCTATAGTTGGAGTGGCTTGACCGACGCCTCCGATTGGATTCACGACACCGGGTGCGCGCGTCCTTGTAAGGTCACGGCCTACAAAACGCCAGTCCGGGTTTGAATCGGAACCAAGGTTAACTAATTCATCAGAATGGATAGTTACGCCTCTGGCGGCCATTTGAGCAGCAGTCGGGAAAGTGTCGCGGAACGCAGGGTGCATCCAGTCTATACCGGAGTCAACAATAGCCACAATTACGCCTGTGCCGTCAATGCCTCTTGCATGCAATTCATCCGCGTTCATTCTGTAACGTCCGGAATCATGGCCGGCGTAAGGTGCGCGGAAAACTGTGACATAAATAGGGGCTGCAAAGTTTGTGAAGTCGCCGGCAAAAGCATAGTCATTTGCTGTGATGGTGTATATAGAGCCATATACGGCGTGCTGTGCAACCACCAAGCGTGCTTCCGTGGCATTAATCCTAGTTACGGATAAGATGCTACCAAGGGCAGATGCGTCAGCGCCGTCGATAGTGAAGTGGACTGGTTCTAAGATTTCAGCAAATTCGCCGCTAAGCAAATTTATGGTGATGGTGCGTCTTGTGGCCGAAATTGCGGCCATGCCTGTCACCGGGCCGGCAAGAGCTTCGGTGCTGACATACACAGAGACAGCAAGAGGAACTGCAAAGCCATAATAACCTTCGGCAAATTCATCAGCATAGGCGGTTATGGTGTAAATGCCTTCATATTCGGCAGAATATGTAACGACAACGTAAGCCTGAGTGTCACTTACTCTTGTCACTTCCCTCACATAGCCAAGGCCGTCTACGGTCCAGTTAGTTACAGTTAAGTCTTCGGCAAAAGTGCCTTCTGTCAGAGTCACGATGATATTATTCTCGCCATAGTAAACTCTGGCAGCTCCTGTTGCAAACATGAATGGTTCGTTTTCTTCTACATAGTAATCTTCTTCGTGTTCAACATCATATTCTGCATATTCATAATAATATTCGTCTTCTACGAATTGATTAATTAAGTATTCAAAATCAACCATTTCATACATCATTATCTCTACATCCGGATATATGGCTCTTACCATTGGTAATTCCGACACGGCTTCCACCATATTGGCAGGAAGGGTCATGGCTACGCCATTTAAGACAAAGCGGAATATTTGATTGAACTGATATGTACCGGCTGCACGGCCGCGAGGGCCATCGAAAAGCTGTGCCAACTCTCTTTTAAAAGAGGCGTGGCTGTCTTCCACGATTGCTTCTGCTTCTAGCATGGAAAGCGAGGCGCCCTCCATTGAAGCTTCAATAACCTGTATGGCTGCCGTTTCTTCTTCAAAGTAAACAATTACGTTTACCATGGAGTTGTCATTCGGCAAGACATAGGCGCCTTCAAAACCTATGAGGCCACTGCTGCGGTTGAATGCACGTAGCTCTTCAAGTGCTTCTATCTGCTCTTGTGTAAGAGTAGAGCCATAGGCTTCGGCGTCGGACATATTATCTTCCGCAGCGTAAACCTGCAAAGGTCCCCCGCTTGTTACAAGGAGGAGAGCAAGCAAAATGGCCGTCGCGCTTCTAAATTTCTTGAACAATTCTTTGCGCTTAAGGTTGAATAGATTGTTCATGTAAAATCTCCTTTCGATTCAAACTGATTGACCATTAAATAATTTTCCAATGCAACTTAAAATTTGTGTTAAATAGAGAGTTGTGTAACGAATTAGCCTCCTTTCATTATCTATAGCTAAATCACTTTAAAACGGACCAAAGCGAAGCTGAAAAGCTTCGGCCGTTGGCCGTCGGCTTATAGCTGACAGCTTCTGGGAGCTTTCTGATGAAGATGCAATCCGTGTGAAAAACAGCCTACGCAAATTCTGTATTGCCGGATTCTGAACCAGAATTGCTATAAAAATATAGCGTAAGGATGATTTTGAACCGGTATTGCTTTGGGACTATTTTAAAGTAGATTTAGTATAACTTTTGCAAAGCTGCATTAGTTTTTGTTAGTTACTTTTGGACAATACTTGATATAGTTAGAAGACTCTGAAACGGAAACAAAAAAACGCTGGATTTATGTTGCAAGACTAGGCTGGTCGTCCGTTGGCTAATAGATATCTGCTCGGCCTGCAGCGTCAATAGGTATCCTGGAAGGCGGACGCTTACAGGGTGGCTTTTTAGCAACACGAAAAAGTGCTGGAGGAGATGATAGTGAACGGAAGATACCGACGGTATGTCAGCACCGTTTTTGCTCCGGGGTACTGAAAAACAAAGTTTTGGGGTGGGCTTAAGGCAAAAATCTTGAGATGCATTTTAATCCCGGCTTTCGGCCGAAATACTACTTTAAACAAAAAGTAATGCAAATATATTTCATTATCTTTAATAGGATTAATAATGATATTGTAAGTTGTTTAAGGAAATTTGATTATTTTATAATAATATTCGATTTGACAATAAAAGTAGGTTTTCAAAATCTTACATTTTGGCAGAAGATTATTTTCACAATAATAACATTAGTCAAACAAGATTGCAACATATTTGTTTGGAAATATTGTAAAAAACTTATGCAAACAATACTCAGTTCTTCGTATTGCTCATGAGGCATAAGCGCGCCAGGATAAAAGCCTAACAAATACAACATTTGTTAGGCTTTTGTTTTGAATATTTTGAACCTTAATACTTGTATTGATAAAAAACCATCTAGAATATATCCAAGATACCCTTGACAAAATTAATCCGACGAGAATTGTGAAGCCTCCAGTGAAGTAGAGGCAATTTGTCTCTACAAACGTTTGATTTTAAATCATAGGCGAGCGGCAAGTTCCCGCCGCATTCAGGCTAACTCCTATGCCGGCACATGATAATACGGCAAGCGCAATGTTTCCTGAAATCCAAGATATTTTGCCAAATTTGCCGAAGCTATATTTTCTAAACGACAAGACCACACAGGCTCTAATTTATTTTCTAGGCAATAATTTATTAACGCCATACACGCTACTCTGGCCAACCCTCTACCACGATACTTCTCCATAGTTTCGATACCTATTTCCAAGTATTCATCATGTAAATATGAAGTAAAGGCTGTAGATGCAGGTTCATTATCAATCATAACAGTAAAGCTAACGCACTTTTCATGAAACAGTCGCTCGTTACGCCAGAATGCACCCGGAACTACAGACCCTTTGATTGACATAAACATTTCGATTGTTGTAGGAACTATGTGATAATTGTTTAAAGTAATTTGGCAGTTATTTTTTTCATATTCTTTTTTGTCAAAAGAGAAGTTCAGACGACTATATTGTTTAATTATATTAGCGCTAACCAACTCTTGCAGTTTTGAATCCCAAGCCCGTGGGTAGGCTTGTAGCCATTCGTCAAACTCTCTTTTTGTAGATTCTTGCTTAAAATAAGAAAAAAGATCGTTATTAAACTGCCTATTATCTGCATCACCAAAGAGCAGCGACATCTTCCCATATGAATGAACTACATAAAATGATTTGGGGTTATGCACCGAATTTACAAAAATTTTTCCTTCTGTATGCCCTGCGATAACGGAGCGAACGAACAGTGTATTGAAATTGACCTGACGCAATGGCTCCAGTATAATTGAATACTGCCTTTCATCCAGTTGAATCATAATAATTCCTCCCGAAAATTGCTATATATGTTGATGATTCACTTTCTTTACTTTATAATACCAGTACAGATCCTGATATTCAATGAATAGAAACAGAATCTGTACTGGTATAGATAAAGGGTTAAGCATAGAGCAAAAGCCGGACTACCAAAGTAATATCATTTTTGACTTGGGATTTTGGGGCCGAAAATCTCCAACATTTCAAGAAGCTTTTGGCACAGTAAATTTCTTATGTCAAACTGAATTGCTATCGTAAATTGCTATAAAAGAGGAGTGCTATATTATGTCAAACTATAAATATGTATGTGTTGCCAATGTCATAAAGGAAAAAATTTTATACGGAACATATAAAGCAGGAGCTAAACTGCCATCAATTGTGGCTCTATCAAAAGAGCTATCGGTAAACGCTGCCACTATCATCAGAGCCTATGCGCTTTTGGAATCTGAACATATGATATATTCAGTTCCAAAAAGTGGATATTATGTGGTGAAGTCCACAGATTACGTCCTTGATAAGCCGCTTTTAATCGATATGCTATCAGTAAACCCTGCCTCAGAGATCAATCCGTATAAAGATTTTTATCATTGTATGGAAAAGGCAATCTCACTATATGAACACAAACTATTCACCTATTCTCCAGCCAAAGGTATGCCGGAATTGATCAGCATATTAAGAAACCACTTGACTCATAGTCAAGTATTTGCAAAAGAGCAGGATATTTTCATAACCACGGGAGCGCAACAAGCATTGTTCATACTTTCTTTGCTAAATTTCCCAAACGGACACGATACTATTCTTGTTGAGCAGCCGACTTACGATGTGATGCTTGATATAATTAGGCTAAATAATATACCCGTAGTAGGGATACAAAGAACGGAAAATGGTTTAGACTTAGCTGAGCTTGAGAATATATTGTCTCATAATCGAGTCAAATTTTTCTATTTAATGCCACGATTCCAAAACCCAACCGGGTTTTCTTACTCCAATAAACATAAAAAAGAGATTCTCAAGCTAGCAAAAAAATATGGTGTTTATATTGTTGAGGACGATTATCTTGCTGACTTAGAGTTAAATCAAAAAAACGATCCTATTTTTTCTTTTGATAATAATGATATGGTAATTTATATCAGGAGTTTTTCAAAAACGCTTTTGCCGGGCCTAAGATTGGGAATGGCGATAATCCCCAAAATATTACAGGACGAATTTCTGAGAAGAAAGAACGTCATTGATCTTAACTCATCCGTTCTATCACAGGGAGCTTTGGAGATTTATCTTCGCAGCAGTATGTATGAAGCGCATATCAAAAGAACGAAGGCTTTTTATAAAGGCAAAATGGACATATTAAGCAAGGAATGTAGACGAGAGTTAGATGGTATATCAAACTGCTTTATACCTCCTACAGGCATATTCGCCTACATCGAGGTAAGCAATAGCAATTTTCTTAATCATAGTCAGGCATTTGCACACCGTAAGGCTGGGGTATGGAACAAGAACCAGACCACAGTTAGCAAAATTGCTATATCGGTAGAATCCTTAATTCTCAAGTTGGAAAAAAGCGGGCTATTAGCGGCAAGTACATCCCGAAATTATATTGACGGCATTGTCCATGCCGAGGGGGTCAGGCTATGTGTATGCAAGGTTTGTAACGAATCTATTCCTTTAGCAGTACAGATACTAAAACATGAGCTGCAAAAATCATACCCTAAAACATAGGCCGGGAGATATCTCGCTTATACATTAAATTAACACTACCCCTAATATAAAAAATCTACTATTTTGATTAAAAATCTGCTATACTATTTTTTGGTACATTATAGTAGGGAAATTATTTTTTTAAATTCAATCTATATTAAAGGAAGCTTAAAAGCCGGCGTTTTTGATTTGAGTTTATAAAAAATCAACTTTCCTATACACTAACAAAATAACAAGGGGTGATTTCTATGTCCGATAGGTCGGGTCAAAAAAACAAAATTACACTTTATGGGTTCAACAATCTAACCAAAACATTAAGCTTTAACATCTACGATGTCTGTTACGCAAAAACTCAGCGAGAACAAGAGGATTATATAAAGTATATTGACGAACAATATAACTCTGAGCGACTTACAAGTATACTTTGTGATGTGAGCGATAAAATAGGAGCAAATATACTTAATATATCGAAACAAGATTATGAGCCCCAAGGTGCCAGTGTAAATATCCTGATAACAGAGGATCCTATCATAGATTATGAGGTGGACGCCTCTTGCAATAGCGGGAGCTTTTTTAAGGAGCTAAAAGAACGTAATAATGAGATTATGGGGCACTTGGACAAAAGCCACATAACAGTACACACATATCCCGAACATCATCCCGATCAATGGGTATCTACATTTAGGGTTGACATAGATGTTTCTACCTGCGGTACAGTAAGTCCTCTTGCGGCACTCAATTATCTTATAAGGTCATTCGATTCAGATATCATTACTATTGACTATAGAGTTCGTGGATTTACTCGTAATGTTGAAGGGAATAAACTATTTTTGGACCACGACATTACGAGCATTCAAGATTATATAGATGCAGAATCACTGCAAAAATATGATGCAACTGACGTAAATGTATACCAGTCAAATATCTACCACACTAAGATGATGGTTAAAGATATGCAGCTGCAGAACTACCTGTTCAACAAGGATATAAATGAACTTGCTCCTAAAGAACGATTGGAGATATCGACCCGCATTAGACGTGAAATGATAGAAATTTATAGTGGGATGAATATATATAGCTAATTCACTTAAAACGGAGCAAAGCATGATCAGAAAAGCTCCGGCTTCAGAGATAAAGTTATACCCATAAATAAAAGCGGATTAGAAAGGATTGTGAACATTATGCAATTATGGTTTAGTGAAAAGCATACAGAGGATGTACTTTTTTCAATAAAGATAGACAAACATGTCTATACAGGGAAATCTGATTACCAGCAGGTAGATATTTTCGATACGCCGGAATTTGGTCGTATGCTAACAATAGATGGGATAGTTATGGTAGCAGAAAAAGACGAAGCTATCTACCATGACATGATAACCCATGTAGCTTTAGCTACAAACCCTGCTATAAAGCGTGCCTTAGTTATAGGAGGTGGCGATGGCGGTACGGTGCGTGAACTCACCCGTTATAAAACCATCGGAAAAATTGATATGGTAGATATAGATAGCCTTGTTGTAGAGGCCAGCCGTGAGCACATCAAGCAAACTTCATGTAAGCTTGATGACCCTCGTGTTGATGTTTATTTTGAGGACGGGACTAAGTATGTGAAAAAAATTGAGGAAAAATACGACTTAATAATAGTAGACTCAACAGACCCAATAGGTCCGGGCGAAGGGCTCTTTACAGGAGAATTTTACAGTGACTGCTATAATGCTCTAACGGATGATGGCATACTAATTAACCAGCACGAAACACCTTATTACGAGATCTATGCAAATCCCATGATGCGAGCGCACCATAGAATTAAGGAGCTTTTCCCTGTGTGCATGGTATATCAGACACATATTCCGACTTATCAATCCGGGCATTGGCTATTTGGTTTTGCCAGTAAAAAGTTTAACCCTATAAAAGACTTGGACGCAGATGCATGGAATGCACTCGGCCTTGATACCTACTATTATAATACGAATGTACATGTAGGAGCCTTTGCGCTTCCAAATTACGTAGTGAAGAAGCTGGCTGGGGAATTATAGAAATATATTTAGAAAAAATCGCTGGGGCGGATTCTATATCCGCCTCAGGTTGACGACAAGTCGCCAGCCTGTCGTAAAAATGCCAAAGGCGCTTACAAAATACATTTGGAGGACGAACATGGATATTAGGACTGAAAAAAGAGATAGTTTTACTATAAGCGGTTATTTAATAGAAACATTATCTACAGAATTTCAATATCTTTCTTCCCCGCAGAGAGCGTATCAACAACCGTGTAAATGGGAATAATCTCCATATTAAAATCTAAGGAGAGATTGTCAATGACACGGTTAAATGAAAGAGAAATGGAATTGGTTGCTTTATTAAGTGAAGACTG
>Ga0123352_10016700_pt1 | contig 11697 bp, 6 predicted proteins | sample TergutLab28metaG_FD_89700 | JGI IMG/M metagenome (GOLD analysis project Ga0123352, IMG submission 89700) | Labiotermes labralis P1 segment gut microbial communities from Petit-Saut dam, French Guiana - Lab288 P1 | ecosystem: Host-associated > Arthropoda: Insects > Digestive system > Gut ...
ATCTCAGCATTTGCTTATAGACACAGGGAAACCAAGAAAAACCTGTGTCGAGATGGCCGGTCGCAGGACCTTCCGAGTACTGACTTCTAGCCAGCAGTCCGGCATCTAAAGTACAAAAAAAAAGCAATGCACACACAGTAAACAAATACACAATACACAATACTATAATACACATAAGATAACTACAATAATATTGGATAATATAAGTCTGAAATGTATTAAAAATTATGACTTTTCTGACACATTTCTACAAAGTGGTAATACTGCAATAAATGGGTTACAGAACTTGTTGAGTTTGTTTAGATCATTTTGTTTATGAAAACTTCATACAATGTATTTTGTTTAATTAATTTATTTGATTCAGCACCTTGTAATAGATTCATCCTTCTTTATTCATCATATATTCTCAAGTTCGTATACTGACACTTAATTACGTTCTTGCATCAGAAATTAAATCGGGGTTGACAGCTGTGTACTGTTAGTTTTTAATGCCCCACTCTGCTTGCAAATTCTTATTCAATCAATGTGCTGTAATTAATGTACATTCTCGAGGTAGCGCTGTTCTCTTTATTGACTTGTGAGACTAAGTCACCTCTAGGTTATTACATTATGCGCAAATGAGAAAGAAATGATTGAACTAACTGAAACTGTAATACTAAATTCTGTCCCTCGAGCATACGTTAATAATGTGAAACGAGAGTCTCAAATATATAACTGTTTAATAATTACATGAACATACGTCTAACGAACTATAGCCAGAAAGCTAGAATGCTTGTAGTGGGTTTGAGAATATTTTATTGATATTTCAAAATTCCTTATCAATTTGCATGTTTCATTTATGTATTTTTTCAGTAAACTACTTGACGTCTTTAGTCGTTTACCCTGGGGCAAGCGGAACGTCCTTTTCTTGTGACAAGTAACCGATGTATTCCAGATAAAATACACTGGACTGAAATGCAGTCGAGGGTCAACAGTTACGTGTTCTGTGTGGTTAGCGCTCTGCGTGATTTTGGCCTAGGCTTGTTGTAAGCTAAACACCTAGCAGATGGCGACCAGTGGGCAGAAGGTAATGCAGGGTAGATAGAAACACACGTTTTGACTGTAGCTGTATGTTTTCCTAATACCGTCGTAGGGAGTGTTATCGGACTGCATCCAGGGCGTGCAGATCAACTGCATTCCCTTCAGTAAACGACGATAGTATGCAAGTAGAAAACAGGCGTTCAACTGCAGAGCTGCCGAAGGCCATGCGATGTGGAAGTTCAAAATCGAATTCGTCCAGTCTGCACAGGATGTTCAAAATTGGAGTACAGGTCTAAAATCATTGCCTAGATATTTCCCTGTCCTATAATCTCTAGACAACAAATTAGGCGGAGGTGACTAAGTAGAGAATGGTAAACTATTATTTTTATCAAGTAAGAGGAATATCTCTCAAAGCAAGACATAAGAACATGACTCAGTGTGTCGGTCACCTGAAGTCGTATTGAATGGGATAAGCTTACTTATATTCCACGACTACAGTTACCTCGAAATACTGACCTTGTTGCGATATATTCGGTCAGAACGATCAATAATCACGTGTTCCATGACTTCTCGATCTCCCTAAATTAACCTCAAAGTAATCGTGTTTATTCTTCTTGTGACGTGAAGTTTCCTCCAATACCTATGGAAACTGAAGTAGTATAGCTGTAAATTTAATAAATGTCGTCGGCCAAAATACGCTCAATCTGAAGTTGAAACTTAGAATTCCAAACGGCTGCCTGAATATCTCATGTGAACCGAATTGTTTTAGTAGTAATTTGACATTTCATCAAATGACCGTAAAAGTGTGTGGTATTTATTGTGGCCGTTAAAATGGAATGATGTCTTATGTAAGAGACAACAGTCTACTGAGAAGTTTGTAGGAATATGTCGTGACTTCCTCTGAATAAGAAGCTGGCTTCAGAACATTGACTGCCATATTAGTTACGACAGATGCCAGTAGACAGCAGCACACTATGACTGCGTACATAACAAAAACAAATATTAAATATATTATAGCTGTTTCTACATGCAAAAGTAAAACTTCAGTAGTCAATAGAATAATGTTTTAGAATTATCACGTTTTTATTGCACGAGCTGCTATGGTGACACTCAGATAAGTTGCAAGACACGAAACTTATTGTGCTGTGGCGAAGCTGTGATTTCAAAATTAAAGAGGAACTCTCCGTTTGCAAAACAATATAATGTGCTACTTTTTTACCTATGTATTAACAATAAATCCTTATGATTTGTAAAGAGGACATGCCATTGTGTAGAATAAAATAATAAAAGAAGGAACACTAGTATTGTAAATTATTTCTGTATGACGTAAACGAAACTTCTTTCGTTCTTAGGCCATCTACAGGCGAAATTGTAAGATCACAAGACAGCCAATGTGCGTATAACGTAATATTGAGGTGCGCTTGCACAGCTATTTTTGCAGCGGAAATGCAGTAAGTATTACATATTCTGAGATTGTGTTTGTAGCATTTGGTAACCAGCGAGCAGTACGCATGCACCTTATTTTATTGTCATCTTGGCCTGTCCCGATCTACAGTATTTTCTACATTATCTTATAAAAAGCATTTTTTTTCCAAAAAGATTTGAACGTAAAATGTATGTTTTGATTCGCTCTACAATATTTGTCTGAAACATTTCTCATTATAACAAGAAGTGAGCGAGATATTATTAAAACGCATATTGGTCTTGGTGCAATGTGCCGTTATTATGGTCATATTTTAATGGTACATGAATTTTCTTGACAGATCTTCGAAAAATTCTCAAAACTTACCATGAAAATCTGTCCAGTGGTAAGCGAGTTGTTCCATGAGAACCGACGGACAGACGGAAAGATGGATAGACATGACGAAGTTAATAATCGCTTTTCGCAATTTTTTACGAGCCTAAAACATCAAAGGCGATATTGACGATGAGAAAGAAGTTCTTCGTTACATACGTGTATGATATACTTAGGAGGAATCAGCACATTAGTACTTGTATATTTACAGTTAGTGTATGTATAAATATGCCAATATATTAGTGTATTTATATTTTTAAAATATACTAATTCCGGAGGATTATATTGCATACACAACTGTGAATAAAAATGTCTTTCCCTCGTATCGACTTTGATGCTTTCAAATTATGAATTCGCCTAAGCATATCCTACGAAAAAACTCGATACTTAGTGTTAGCTCTTTAATGTACGCACAATGAGAACAGTAGAAAGAGATCTGAAAACTTTCTGTTGGCCACGCCAAGGGAAGAGAAGTTAATCTTGACCCGCTCAGCAAGGTCCAGTAGCTTCTTACAAGAAGCAGCCGCGTCAAACCAGCAGTCGTAGTTATTACATTTATTACAAACATCGGTCGGTTAAGTCCATTGATTACCGTCCAGCAAGTCCACGTGTTACGGACCGTAATATCGAAATGCGCAATCCCGTACGCCGTAATGCATTCCGTGATCAAGTCGGAGTTTGATACTGTGGCAACAAATGTCTGTATAAGACTTGCAAGTGGAAACGTTCTGCCAGAAATTAATAAAATATTGCTTGAAATAGTGAGATACTACGATCAAAAACAAAAAATTTCATGCCACAATAAATAAAGTTAGAATTGTTTTAACAATGACGACTCCTAACTGAACACAGAATTGACATTAAATCTGCTTTCTGCTCGAAAATACCTTATATGCGCTACACATATCCTATATTTAGAAACGTCAAGAAAACTGCTACGAAAATTTTTGGATTTCAGTTCGAATGTGCTGAAGTAAAAAGATTGAACAAAAGGCAAATCTGCCGTTGCGATGACTGCTCACCTTCACACTGGAAATACATTGAAATGAAACCGTCATATATATATATATATATTCTTCTTTACACAGGCCGCTAGCTGCACGAACCTGTCCAACACCTTTACATGTAATAGATTCTGTCCCTCCCCTGCGATATCGATAGTGACTTTTGGGTAGATGTCTAATGCTCGCAAAGCACTGACCCACATGTTGGCTGTAAAATTACATATCTTCATCGGAGTAACAAGTTGTAGCACCATGAATATCTGGAGTAACATAAATTCCGCCGAATTAAAGTACTGCTCTCGTGTAATATTCCGCAATATACGTATTGCTTTTGTTACTCTTGTTTGACCAGCCTGTAATTTTCATGTAACAAAGCGGACAGGCCAATGAATTACTGCCTGAAAATTAACATTAAATCAGAATATTGTGACATTGTTAACAAGAATAAAGTTGTATAATATATCACAATAAATAAAATTGTAGGAGATGAAATTCAAAGTGAGTAGCCTATGAAGAACAAGCATCTAGATGTCCAGTATAGGAAAACACCACTTCGTAAATTCTATTAGAGTTCCCTCTTCACGTATCGACACTCCAATTTTCCTCCGACCTTCATAATAACTACACACAAGGGGAATTCCTTACTTTACAAACACCGATTTTTGGGAACTGCAGAAAGTTCAACTTTCAACCGCCACCCACCGCTTTTGAATTGATTTACGTTTCATTGACATAGCATTAAAGAGTTTTATTCCATTTAGTGGCGAATCCTGATTCATAGATGTTGTGAAGCTTAAGGGTAAATAAAGCTTTACTTTAACCCTTACATCTCCATCCCTCTACACTCAGTAAATTAAGGTTTCATCATCCAGCACTCTCCACGGTAACAACCACACGATGCAACATACCAAAAGACCCGTTTCCTCAGTAACAGAACGGGTTTGCAAATACTAAAATATTTCAGTCTGTGACATTTCTAATGTGTAAGACGGCAAATTTCCCGCTACACTGGTCGTGTTTTCCTTTGCGTTATTATTTCTCTCTCGCGCGCTTGAGGCAAGAAGGGGGTTCGTTCTTATTTTATTTATTCTTAATGTAATTTAAATCGGGCTGCTAACAGCACTCCACATTATCATCGCTCTGTCTCCTCGTCGTTCTATATCTCTCTCATAGACAAACACACACTTTTCAAGTGGCTGTGCTAGGAACTAAAAGTCGGCTGCCGTAACTATTTAAACAAATAGTTTTTACAAACTTCGTCTAAGAGAAAAGAAAATTTTAAAAGGAAATTTACAGTTTTTCTTCCTTTTAATAGAGAAAAGAAATTGTTATAAATTTTTCAATATTGCAGGGGCTCTATAATAGCTATACCGGCAAATTAGCCACTCATTTGTTTCACCATTCTTTCAATATAAGTTGTTGCAAGTTGGTATTTTCTCATCGCATTCTCCCGCCGTTTGAAGTATAAAGAATTCGAGAAGGAACTTTTGACCACTTATACTTCATAGATTACGTTTTAGCATGTTTCATGCAGCTGTTGTACACGCACACATAATGGCTAATGATCAGATATCCTGTAATATTCCCGCCTGCAGCTCGTGTGTAATTAATTAAATCTTGCTGCGAACATTTTACTGTCCAAGTGTGAACAGTAAATATGCACTGACTAATAAGTAAGTGTATTTTAGAAGAAAGTTAATTATAAGTATACTATCTACTAGTTTGTAATTATATGTATATATATTTATATTTTATTTATATTACTAGATGTTCTTGGATGACACCTGAAATAATCACATATTTGTGTGAACTTATGCCACGTTATTACAAAAAAACATTGGACCCTTGCCTATATATTCTTCTTCCTTCAACTTTGAACGGAAAATTTCGTAATTCTAATATTTTAATGTTTTAAAATTTTATTAACTTACTGCCGAATTGTTGTTTTAGTACTTGCAAATCTTTGCACTTTGGACTCCCTGAAGATTGCGCTCTCGTGCTGGAACATGAAGGAATTTTATGTTACGTGCGATTTTTATTATTTTTATGTAATATTTTTTGTTACTCTAGTTAACTGCAAAGGTCGGCAGAATTTTGTAGTGATCGCATTATTTTCGAAAATTGGACCATTTTGAAAGTGGTGGTAGAAACCGCACATTTCAAGCGTCACTGAAGGAAATGTTCACCGGGTTATACCCAACATGAGAAGCGTTTGATTACATGCATAGTTCAGCCTAGTGAATACTTCCAAAACTTCCTGTTAGCATTCTGTTTTGCTTTATTTTCTGTATCAATGTACCTTGTCTCACACATATAACATGCTGTAGTTTGGGTTTCATGAGTTCTCTATCTGTGTTACTTCCACACGCATCTATTTGGTAGAATAATCAGTAATGTGAAACCGTTTGAGGCGCGCATTATTTAGTTAGGAATTTGCGTTGATATTTTCATATACAATTATTTATCTTACACAACTTGACCAAACTACAGTATCTGCAGTACCTGCATTACATTTTCAGGTTCCTACAACGGACTAGCTGTTACATTGAATGCAGTGCATCCAGTGAAGACCATGTCATGACTCATCACAATACCCACGGTACTTTGGACAGCGTAGAAGGCAAATAAGAGGGGAGTTATGTATTTAGTAAGGCTGTGGATGATCGGAATGTATGCAGCTTTTGTTACATATCGGTTGTCAGGATCTCTGTTAGGTAGCTCTTCCCAGATGAAGAAATTTCACTTTGTTACCGGATATTCAATACCACGTTTATGATGGCTGTAGTGGGAATAAATGTTATTAACTGATCATATCCTTACTTTCCGCGCACTTGTCGCTTTATAATTTGAGTTTCAAATTTCATGTATATTTCTGTCTTAAGAGTAATGACGCCGTGTGCCATGCGGAATAACAAGAAGACGGAGGCAGCAGAATCTGCGGCCGCCTGTGTAGGTACCTGCGATATGAAAAATGTCAATATCGAGGAAGTACATTTAATTGCTCCGTACAATGGAAGCCTCGTTTATGTTATCCGTTCTTTATATTGGTACTTATGGGATAACAATATTTTCTGTTTAGTTTACTTGATCAGGTATTCCTGGGACCCTACTTCAAAAGTTTACATTTATGTAAGATATCTTTGCTTCTAATGTCTAAGTTTAATATTATATTTTCTTTATATACACATTGATAAGAAATTTCCTTTATATGTGCTGAAACGGCAGGTATTCATTATATGAGTAATTTGGTATTTGTTCTAGGAATAATTGTAGAAATACACTTCGTTATAAAGCACATACATTGTCATGCGGTTTACCTGAACGTGACCTGAATCCATGTGACGAGTAAGAATGTAATAAATAAGACGAATTTCTTCACAGCGCAAGCCATCTCGTGTGTATGAATGATCGCATTCAATAAAAGGCAAACACAAGTAACGTGAACACGCCAGAGGTTTACCATATTATACACGGTGTTAGTTATGGGTCAGGAATGTGCCGTATGTGGAGGTCCTTCAAGCAAAAACAATACCAGAATTACTTGAAGGAGATAGACGTAAATATAATTATTGTAATAGTAATTAGTATTATTATGTGACACAACAGACTTTGTGTTATCGTTGATGTCCTGAATTTGTAGCAGTGCTGGTTGCAAGCCTACAGTTTCTGCCACAATAGAGCTATATCAACTGCACGAACAATTCCAAACATTCCGGTGTACCGTAGCTTAAAGGTGTAACAGACTTACTGCTGCTTCGGAACGCGGGATTATTGTAGGCGAGTTTCAAACTCGGTACGAATTATGTAAAATATTTATGATCACGGATGGGATCGGTTTCAGAGAAAGTGCGTGTCAAGTTCGAGCAGTGACTTCTTTATGTCAGTTTTAGTGTGTAAGTTGGCGGGTTTGGAGAAAAATTAAGCATTTCGGTTTGTTTAATATTTTAACTTAGGAAGTTTCGTGTCGAGAATTGAAAATTTGCTGTGTACTTAATTATGAAACATCTTTATGGTAGCGAGGTGGGAAGTGGAGACGCATCTTCACGCTTTCAAAGCCGGTCGCTAGATGGTGCTGAGTGTTCAACTCGTGGCGCCGACTGCTTAAACCGCTGCCTCCTCTTTACATTGCGGTGGATACGCGGAGGGTCCGTTAGCCCGTCTGGATCCACGAACAGGGAAGCCTTCCTTTCTGCTGCTGACATTGGAATTTATTTATCCCTCTGCCAGTCAGTTACCTATTCACTCTATCGGATCGACTGAGGAAAGCCGTAGTCAACGTCAAATTTCCGCCGTCAGTTTTCTAGATAAATATGCTTAAACAAAATAGAATATGTAAGTTAATAAAATAAAGTTAAAATTGTCCCGATGAACGCCACCAAGGCATCTGGCGGAGCGAAGCTAGAGCTCCACCGATTATTGGAATTGGTACGAGCTGCATTTGACTGGTCACTTTCAATCCCTGGTGGCTATACTTCTGTCAGAATTTGGAGATACATTAGCGATTGCGAGTTATAATTTTGGAGCATCATGAAGAGCTGTAATCTTAATATCTGCACTTCATAATGCTAAAGAAAGTATACTGCATTTATGTGTATATCTCTGGGTACATATACAAAGTTTATCGTGTCTATATGTTATGTGTTAAATATCAAATATTTTTAATATGAACAAGTCGTTGTTATTTTCAATATTGGAGATCTCTTTTTTTTCTGCCCCGCTAAGATGTTTCTCGTGCCCATAGGTATAAACACATTCCCCTTCATTGCCATTATGAAGCTGTAAAAGTCCAAACATAAACAAATATCCTGTGGAATGTATAATATTAATTTATTTGCAAAATGCGACTTTAACATTTCAAGTCTTCTCAGTTTTAAAGGGAAAATGATCATTGTAATTAAGATAGAGGGATTATTTACTGTCAGCAGATTATAGCAAATTGTTCAGCAGAGGTACAAGCAGCAGCCTTCATTATATGTGTTTACTTGCTTCTAAATGGAGTTTACGTACTAAATTTCAACTATTCTTTGACATTAAACTGCTTGCCAATAATTTTATATTTCCTGGTTTTATGCTCGTCTTCCATTTGGAGAAAAAATATTAAGAACGATAATGACTGGTTCATCCCCTACAGACAAGAAACAAAACATGGTGTTAGAAAAAAACTTGTAAATCCCTTATAAAAATGTCGCATTTGCGATGTTTTCTGGGACAACGTTGTGAAATAATATCTGTTGTAAATAAATATTATAAAATTTTTGCTTTTTCATTTAAAATTAACCGCAGAAACTCGTGGCAGCAGAATGTTCGTTTGTAAATTGTTTTCCCTTCCACAGGCGAAGGAGTGGCCAATCTAATATACATGATAAAGTTTTGGAATACTTCACTATTACAACTTACAATGAGCTTGTAGAATCCAGCCTTTCCTACAGTATTACGTACATATCGTATACTGGAGTTCTTGAAGTAGTTGTTTATGTACATGTATTTGTGTATATAAATAAATATATATACATAAACACATACATACATACACAAATACATATATATATATATATATGTGTGTGTGTGTGTGTGTGTGTGTGTGCGTGTGAGTGTGTAAATGAACATAATTACATTAAACAAACACACATAACCTGCCTATGGAACACAAATAAGTGTATAGTACACTAGACTTTCAACATTTTTCGGCTCTCTATGTGTCATTATGAAGGATTCACAACAGTAATTAAAAGAAAAGTGTACAAAATAAACATTGCGTATTTTAGTATGAAATTATACATTCCCAGTAAAAGAAAATGTAGAAAATATAAATGTTGAGGGTATTATTTATAACAGTTATATCGGCCAGTGTTTTCCAGAATATATATTTATAATTTTAAAACGATTAAATTTAATTAACAGTAAGATGGCTGTTTACACGATTAGGTAGCATCCAATATGCAAAGCTTTGACTACATACGGCAGTACACTGAAATGTATACATTAAACACCGAAATAAAATGTTTGTATTCAAGCATCTGTTGTTCAAATTTATTGAATAAATTTCCCAATAAAAGTGTGTTATGCAATATAAACTTGATAAGTAATTTAATTTTCAATTTTTACTTTAAAATATTAATCTTAAAAAATGCATGTCGTCCGTTCATATTGCATGATTATATTTCAATGCATGCTGCAAAAACATAAAAATCAGGTAGATAAACCATACATGTAATTGCTTTCCCGTATCGCGTGGCCTTACACAGTCCTGTCAGTTATTCAACATATTATTTACTCAGGATATGATGACATCTAATTTCTCACACCATGTCACACCGGGAGCACATGCATGTGTTTCTGTGACAGACAGGAACAGACTATTGCAGGTTTGTGTGTCACGTGTGATGCGACAATTTAATTAAATCGATAATTGTGTAACTATATGAAGTTTCATATGTTGCGTCGAATTGAAATAAAAGACGTATAACATGGCCAGAATTTATATTATTGTGGTGTGTTTAAAATGTAAACATTCAACAAATTGTATTTATTTACAAACTCCTACGTCATGGCAGCCCATCACCACACCTCACACAAGTCAATTCCTTAGTTTTGAATGAAGTGAAGTTTTTGTTAACTAGGAGCTTTAAGACCAGGTGATAAGTCGCCAGTCACCACGGCATGGTGCGTCGTCAGGTTGCGAATGGAGGGACGGCCTCCAGTATGGAGGGTAGCTTTGAATATATTGAATAAATAGTCGCCGACAGCCGAGAAGGGGTGGTCCGCCAGCTTGGGGGATGGTCGAGGTGCTAGTAACTCCTTCCCGATAAAACGCATGTTGTTATCAAATATTCACAGACAGAGCTTCCGACCTGAAATGATATTTTGTTACGAACTAAGCAACGAAAGAAAGACATGAGATTCTGTACTTGCAATGTTAAGAGCCTGTAAAGGTAGGTTCATTTACGGCAGCGGCCAGGAAATTGACTAGATATAAATTAGATTTAGTGGGCCTGCAGGTGGTTAAGTGGGAAAGAGGAGGCATATTAAGAACAGGGGATTATAATTTTTTCTATGGAAAGGGAATTAAAACCATCAATTGTGAACAGGATTATTTGTACAACTCAAAATATTATCAGCAGTTAAGTGAGAAGAATTCGTTAGCGATAGGGTGTCATATATAGATCTGAGAGGTCACTGGTGTAAAATCATTGTTCTAAATGTGCATGCACCAAGTGAGGAGAAAAGTGAAGATTCAAAAGACAGTATTTACGAGGAATTAGTGCAGATTTTTTGTCTTTTTCCTAAGTACCATATGAAAATTGTATTAAGAGATTTTAATGCAAAAGTGGGGAGAGGGAATATTTTCACACTGACAAACAGGAATGAGAGCCTACATCATGATAGTAATGATAATGGTGTTAGAATATTAAACTTTTCCACATCAAACAAGGAAGTTGTTAAGAGCACGATGTTCCCGCACCAAAACATTCATAAGTACACCTGGAAATTCCTTAATGAGAATACTCACAACCAGATTTATCACATATTGATAGATAGGATATGGCATTAGAATGTACTTGATGTACTAATTTTCAGGAGAGCTGACTGTGATACTGATCAATATCTAGTGATTGAAAATTTAGGAAAAATTTGACAATAATTGAACAAACATCACAGAAGTTTGATGGAGAAGAATGTAATCTGAAGAAGCTAAATGAACTGGTGGTTAAGAAACAGTATCAGTTTGGGGTTACAAACAGATTTGCAGCTTTTGAGAGCTGAAGTGATGACGAGGACATAAATAGGACTTGAGAAAACATTAAAGAAAATATCTAAACCTCAGCTAAAGGAAGTCTAGTTCTGCACGAATTGAAGCAGCAAAACCATGCTTTGATG
>Ga0123352_10016702_pt1 | contig 11697 bp, 7 predicted proteins | sample TergutLab28metaG_FD_89700 | JGI IMG/M metagenome (GOLD analysis project Ga0123352, IMG submission 89700) | Labiotermes labralis P1 segment gut microbial communities from Petit-Saut dam, French Guiana - Lab288 P1 | ecosystem: Host-associated > Arthropoda: Insects > Digestive system > Gut ...
ATGTGATTTCATTGTAAGAATATATGTATATAATATCGTTGTAATATTATTATGTAAACATGATGACTATTTCCACATCTTGTAAGATTTATGGAATGTGAATAAACATACATACATACATACCGTCTTAAGTGTTAAGATTATTGAGCTTTGTGACAAATGAAAAAGTGAGTATGGTGCATTGGTGGAATGATATTGATGGGAAAATCGAAGATAACAGACGACAATGTGTCCTGGTGTCACTTTATCAACCACAGATATCCACATGGACTAGCGTAGGATCGAACATGGGCATCCAAGTTGATAGGCTGGTGACTGGCCAACTGTTGTGGCATGGCCTTCACCATATAAAAAATTACATAAAAGGAAAGTGTGTGTATGTCCATAATGTAAACAATAAGATTGAAAACAACATTTTTATTATGTTTTATTCAGATACCCAGTACAACAGGCAATTGAAATTGGAGATGAAACATGGCTGGACAGATGGACAGTCTTCCTGATATGCAACCATTTTGTACAGAGAATGAATAGAAAGTCAGTAAACTTTGAAAGTTCACAGTGTGTGGTTGTGGAGCCAATGTTTAGTACTTTTTAGTCTATTAACAATTTGCTGAAATCTGTTTCGATTAATTTACATTATGGAAGTACAATTAGATATCAGAACCTGGAGGTTTAACATTATACTAATGCAAAAGTCCTCTGTTTTTTCTTCTGCTTATTGTGGCTCTTATAATATCTGCTCTTTGTGAGATTTTCCCACATAACACATTTTTTTTTTTAAATTTTATTCAGCCTGGTTTGTATCTTTACTAAGATTTGTAATATACATGTGTGTGTACATGGTATTGTGATTTCTTTTTTTAGCCAGAGATGTAATACAAGCTATCAATTCCTGTCAGAACTTGGACTATCTGAATTTAGAAGGCAACACATTAGGTGTAGATGCTGCCAAGGGTATTGCTAAGGCTCTTGAATCACACAGCGAGTTTAGAAGAGCATTATGGAAGGATTTGTTTACTGGTCGAGTGAAAACTGAAATCCCAAAAGCTTTGGTGAGTAACATGTTATTCTCTTCATGCATGATTAATTGCATCTACATTTATACAGGGTCCTTGTTTTATCTGACAAATATTTGTTACTTCTCAGAGCAATTTGTCACCTGTGTGTTGTGTTTACTGAGTCGGCTATGTTAATATATTAAGTGTGCTGATGTGACAAGCACTATTTGTTATATAAAATAAAGACCTTATAGTATGTAAGATGGTACAAATACACTGACAGAGTAGAAAGATGAAATTGATCAGACTGGAGTTGAATTTTAAACATTTGCCAGACTAAATAAGTACAGAATGGTCAGTGGCCATGACCTTCTAGTTTATGTTCTTGTTGGAAGATGTAGTGGATTTGTAAGATATGGTGTTCTCACATAACTGTGGAAGATTCAAGTCTTCTGAGATGTTTTGCCTTGCTGACTGGTAAACCATTCCTGTTACTTAACTATTTAACATGTCAGAAGATTTCAGTCTGTAAATAATGGGCATTAGTTTACAGTGGACAGTAAAACCATCCAATATGAGCATGGTGCGGCAATTCAACTTACTGCAGTAAACTATAATGGAGTAAATTATAAACACAATGGGGATGGCGAACCTTATGATTACAGCAGTAATATCATTACATCCTTCCTGATCCCCTGAGGTGTAAAAATGAGGGCAGCACTCAGACCCTTACCATGGGTTTCAGTTTCATTGATCTTACTTTAGACATATACCATTGAATTTCTTATTGAAAATAGTCATTACAACTAAGTGATAGGAGTCTAGAAGTGGGTAGCATGAAATACCAGTTCACATGCCAGTCTGAAGAATATTCTTTTGGCCAGCTAAAGTGTACTGTTGCTGAGTTGTAATAAGTCAGGAGCAGCTTCTATTTTGACAAATTTTAATACAGTTTTAGGTAGCTGAAGTCATAAAGTCAGTTTTTATTGTAATAAATATTTTTTAAGTGTGAAATATAATCTTTCTTGTATTTAATACATTATGCTTCTGCATATGAGCATTTGTTATTGGCAGACTGCTGACTGTGAAATGAACTGTGTTGTAGCTGCATAGTGATTGATGATTCCTTCCATTCTGCATTGCTCAGTCCAGTGATGATAAAGTACTGTTGTATCTGATATATGATATTTATTATAATATTCTGGTCTGTTAAATCGACAGCAATTTCTTGGCAGTGGCTTAGTTTTATCAGGAGCACAACTCTTAGAGCTGGATCTGAGTGATAATGCTTTTGGGCCAATTGGTGTAGAAGGACTTGCTGTGTTGTTACGTAGCCCAGCATGCCATGCCCTTCAAATTCTTAAACTAAACAACAATGGTCTTGGAACAGGAGGAGGAAAGGTATGTAAATGTTAGAGTTTCTTCAATCCAGTGGTTTAACTTAATTTCATGGATTTTGCATTGTACAGTCCATGTGAAATATGAGTACTTCAGAAAAGTGTCACTTTTCATTGTAAGGGGTTTTAAATGTTATCCATTTTTGTTACATAATATTTACATCCTTTGTGAGAAGCCTCCCTCATGGGAGTTGAAGGTAAATGTTTTTAACATTCAATTCATATGCAGTTTGTGTAGCTTACAAGAAGGATAATTGAAAGTCGGTTCAATTGTTTGTTCTATGTACATATATATTTATTGTTATAGCTGTTATCACGAGCCCTGCTTGATTGCTACAACAAGAGCAGAGAAAGTGGGAGAACTCTTGCATTGAAAGTATTTATTGCTGGCAGAAATAGACTAGAAAATGAAGGTGCAAAGGCTCTTTCAGAAGTGTTTAAGGTAATTAATATATTAATAGGATACTGTAGTTATGTGTGGCTGGTTTTACAAATTGCATATATCTAAACAAAGTAATGTAAGGCATAGCAGAGTTATGTTCATTGCTTTTGCAGAAGCATTGTTTATATTGAGAATCTTATAAGTGGGCCATTGAGAATGTTTTGTCTCCCCCCCACCTAGAAATTTAGAGTTGTAAGGCGTGTCCATTCTATGGACTGAGATCAAGTGTAACTGTTGACACGTGGCATGTCATTACTTCTCTTTTCAGTTATACTTTATTAAATAACTTAATGGGACAGAGCGTTTCTGGACAAGCTAGTACACTTATTGCTAGTAAAGAAATTCTCCATCTTAAATTGAACCCAAAAGTTCAGCAACATATTAATAAGAACAGACCAATGGAGCCTTTTCTGAGTCAGTTGAGTGCAGACCATATTCTCACACCCCATTTATGTATCATCTGTACCCACTGACATAATCTCCTTTTTTGGACTTTGTCCATCATCAAAATTTTAAACAAACAATGTTTAGGAAGCTGGTTCTTCTTCTTCTTTTGTCAGGCAAAGATGCATTTAACCTGGTGGACCCCTTATATCAAACTGTTTTCAGTCACTTAGTACCACAGACACATTGACTTGTTAAGATATGCACCTGAGAATAGATCAAGTCCACGGGTTGTTACAGGAAAATAGCTATAGACAAGACTGGCAATGGATGTTTAAACATAACATTGAGACATGTTAGCATAACCATTGTTGCTGTGGGAAAGCAATAAGTATTACATATTCTGAGTGTGTATCTGTAGCTTTAGTTATCCAGCATGCAAAGTGAATGCGTCATGTTATATTGTCATCTGTGGCCTATCTGTCTGTACCATATTTTTCCACGTTGTCTCATAAATAGCAAGACACTCTGAAAAATGTTATTGAACATAAAACGTTTGTTTTGACTTTCTCTGCAACCTTTGTATGAAGCATTTCTCATTCTAAGAAGAACTAAGTGAGATACTGTCATATATGTGCATAGATCTTCATGTAAAGTACTCGTTATTCTTGTCAGATTCTAATGAAACTTAAATTGTTTCTACAGATTTTTGAAAAATATTCAAATATCAATTCTCATGTAAATATGCCAAGTGGGAGCAGAATTGTTCCATGTGTACAGATGGACAGATGGATGGACAGGCATGACAAAGCTAATAACCCCTTTTTGCAATTTTGTGAATGCTCCTAAAAAATTAAAAACAATTGCAACACTCCACAAATTAAAAACAAAAAAAGAGCCATGAACTCCAACTGATCAGACCACAGACACAACACAAAGAACAAGAACACACACATTCAAAATTTCTAACACCACCAACACCATTTATAGAGAAAATTATGAATCTTCTTGGGTTCAAACATATTATTTAGACAATTCCTTGCTGATCAATGGATACCAGATGGGCAAAATTTCAGTGCAGGGTCGACTGATGGAATCTTTTAAACATGACATGTTGACCACTTCATTATAATTCCTGTATACTGAATTTGTTTCTGTCTCTGAACTCTTGGCTTCTTTCCAAACTATTTGATGAGTCTCTCCAAATGCATGTTGCCCTACTTTGGATCTTTCCAAATGACTTTCTCCTAAATTTTCCCTGTGTTCCCTGAGTCTTACAACCAATGGTCTTCTTGTTTCTCCAGTGTAACTTCTGCCACATTCACAGGCAATACTATATATGCAATTTGCAATATTCTACGGAGCCCTTATTGGCCTTGTTCTCATAAGAGAATTTCTCATGGTGTGTCTCATTTCGAAAACAGTTTTAGATTGTATCTGTTTGCTATATGTTTAAACTTTTCAAAGATGCCTCTTGTACTGTATAATGTATTGCTACCGTCCTCTTCACCTCAGGTGGGTAGGTGTGTAGCTTCCCATTTTGTTTCAGTGAACCTGAAGGTTTTATCTCAGGGTAATCTACATGGGAAGTCCCTGCAAGGCCCATGATTGGCTACAACTGGCTGACTTATGAACACAACACTTAGTTTTGGGGTTTTGTCTTTATTTATTGGTAGCAATTCACTCATTGGGGACCGCGATAGCACAGTGGTTAAGGTGCTGTGCTACAAATCGGAAGGTCGCTGGTTCGATCCCAGCTAGTGTCAGTGGATTTTTCATTGACATAAAAATTCTTCCGATCGCATTATGGCCCTGGGGTCAACCCAGCCTGTAACTGAAATGAGTACCAGGAGTATTTCCTGGGCGTAAAGGCGGCTGGTGCTTAAGGCTGACAACCTACCACCATCCTGTGCTGTTGTTACAAAATCTGGGAGTCTTAACTTCCTGGAACCCTCTGGGCCTGTCCAGGCCTGTAATGGGACTGCTTTGCCTTTAATTCACTCATTGATTACAGCATATAGGATATTATAACACATCGGGTGTAGCCACAGCACTTTGACTCACAGTTAATTGTTACTTCTTTCTCTGCGTAATCAAATATTTATCTAAAATACTCCCAAACTGATGGACCACAAAAATTTCATGTATGCACTACTCCAACTGTCAAAACGGAGTGTCTGTTGCTTACTGCTTCTGCTCTGTCCAAACCAAAAACCCCCCTATGAACTGAAATGATTCTATTGGCTGAAATTCATGTTTAGTTGTCTTTTATTACTTAAATATACTCATGAATTTCAGTTTCTATTTAAAGTGATTACATGAGAAAGAAAGGATATAACAGAATGAATGCCCAAAGTGATTCCATCATCCCCAGTTTTCTGGGAACCACTGCCACTGCAAAGTTCCTAAGTGAGGATGCCAGATAAGTCATATGTCATCAGGTGTCATGGTTTTTGTTGGTGTTTTGTTCTATATTCTTACCTTTGCAAGACATCAAATATTGATTGTAATTGGGTTTATTAACTGAAATTGTATATCCATTTAAAGCCTGTTGATTTCGAAGCTGCTAGATATTACACCTTTTTCTGTTTAGACTCTAGGGACACTGGAAGAAGTGGCTATGCCACAGAATGGTATATATCATGTAGGAATCACAGCGCTGAGTGAAGCCTTCACACAGAATCCAAACCTTCGGGTGTTGAACCTAAATGACAACACGGTTACTAAAAAGGGAGCAGTAGCTTTGGCTGTTGCATTACGAAGCTTGCAGAAACTGGAAGAAATAAATCTGGGTGATTGTTTGCTGAGAACTAAGGGAGCAATATCAATTGCTGATGCCTTAGCTGATGGTCACAAGGAACTGCAGGTAATGTGATGCAGTCTGAGAAATGAGCTGCACTGAAACATAATTTTACAATTTTTTTCGTCTCCATATTTAATGTTTCATTATGGTTTAGTACATTTTAAACACAGTTTGATCAGTAACAGTATCCAGAGAGGTTTTGTTTCTTATGTCCCAAGCAGTTGCATGTTGATGGTTACACGAACCTTTGAGGAATAAATGTCTCCCTGCTTCCCCTTGTAGCCATTGGTGTACCCAGGAATTTTGTTCGGAGGGGTTCAACACATTCAGTTGAGGACAGAGAGAATGGGGATCAGGGGGCAGTAGCCCCCTAGTCAGGGATTCTGGAGGCAGCTGTAATTTGGCACAAGAAATTTCATTTCATATAGTAAAATTTTCTTAATTTTTGGTACTTTAAGACTATTTATGATGACAAGCAATTTATTTGTCATTGCTAATGTAAAACAATTGCGAACCTAGGTAGTTTTAGAATTTTACTGCCTTTTTTTCCGAACATCTTGGTGTGTTGGCGTCCTAAGTTCAGTAAATTTTAACAGTTTTCACAATCGGGTTGAGTTTGTCATGATTTTGGATGGCCTTTGGAATTTCGCGGGGGGGGGTTTAACACCCCCCCCCCCCCTCAGTATGCCACTGCTTGTAGCTACATTTAAATGGAAGCTAGTCCCTACTGTTGCAGTGTTACCTTATTTTCTTTGAAGTATACTGGTAAGTAAAATGCATTCTTTGGTAAAAGAAATCTCAGAGTAGCTTAAGGCTGCCATTTGTTCATTACAATGTTATGTGAAGTGTAAAAGAATCCATGCTTTGTAAGTCCAAGAGATGTGATACAGTTGTTTGGACAGAGCAACCTGAGCTTGATCCTAGGCCAGTCCATGTGGGATTTGTCACGAACAAACTAGCACCAAGACAAGTTTTTCTTGGACTACTTTTTATTTTCAGTTGTTGCTATCATTGTACCAATATCACACACACACATTCATTTATATACTGTTAATGCCGTGTAATCTTAGTAATTTCTCTCTGCAGGGGTCAATTTTTGATGTTATTGGATGTGTTCTTTGAACTGTCTGAAAATTAGAGGCATAGTTTATGAGTGTTGTTGACAAGATTGTTTCAAGCCGTATATTAATTAGTCCATTTCAAATTTTATCTTGAGGATGTTAAATTGATTGAATTGGCTTGGAACTGTGTTCATTGGTGACCTTTAATGGTGATGGTGAAGAATCCTTAAGTTTCATAATTGGACATATTTTGATCAGTTAAGTATCAGTTGTCTGTTCATGGTAGCTTACTTCCTTACTTACATCATGGAGCAGAGTCCTTGAGAAGCTAACCAGTTTGCAGCTAGTCAAGAAATTCCCCACACTTTATGGAACCCAAAAAGTTCATGACGACACTCTCAAGTGCCCGCCACCTGTCCTTATCCTGAGCAGTTTGATCCAGTCCATATACCCACATCCCACTTCCTGAGGATCCATCTTAATATTATCCTCCCATCTATGCCTGGGTCTCCCAAGTGAACTCTTTCCCTCAGGTTTCCCAACCACAAACCTGTATATGCCTCTCCTCTCCCCCATGTGCACTACATGCCCTGCCCAGCTCATTCTTCTTGATTTTATCACCCGAACAACATTTGGCGAGGAGTAAAGATCATTAAACTCCTCATTATGTAGTGTTCTCCACTCCCTTGTTACCTCGTCCCTCTTAGGCCCAAATATTCTTCTCAACACCCTATTCTCTAACACCCACGGTCTATGTTCCTCTCTCAATGTGAATGACCAAGTTTCACACCCATACAAAACAAAAGGCAAAATTATAGTTCTGTATATCTTAATCTTTACATTTTTGGATAGCAAACTGGAAGACAGAAGATTCTGTACTGAATGTTAGGAAGCATTCCCTGACTTCAATCTGCTCTTAAGCTCATGGTACTATCCAGAATATTAATAGAGTGAAATTGTACTTGATCACCAAAACCTATGTATTTAATGTGAATTTTTAATTCGTAACAGAAGTTGCATTTAGGCTTCAATGAAATTGGTGCAAGAGGAGGACTGGAATTGGCTAAAGCTGTGAGGAACAAAGAAAAGTTAACTCTCTTGGATGTAGGTGGAAATCTGTTTGGGGAAACTGGCAGACAGGAATTACAGTCAGAACTGAAAGACAGTGGAAGGTTGAAGGCACTTGGCAGTCTGAGGTGAGTTAGTCATTGTATGTTTGATCTCAGATTTTCATTTAAATATGTCTCTTTTTGTATGAGAAGAGAAGACGGAAAAGGTCCTTTACTGCCATATATATGTCATTATGCTGAATGACAGTGTTAAGCGTTTGTCTTGCAAAGACATTCTATCACCGGTTGACAAAGATGGTGTGATGGACCAGTCCTTTAAAGAATAATGTATTGTAGTTTGAATTTTTCTTATCATTTTATCATTTAATGCCGCTTCCCTGCCCTTGTATGTGGCATAATTTGTATAGCATACTTTCATTTTAGGGAATACTAGCATTATTTCTTTATTGTTAGTGAGGATGAAGAGGAAGAAGAAGTGGAAGATGATGAGGAGGAGGAGGAAGAAGATGAAGGTGAAGAGGATGACATAAATGAGGAAAGTGAATCAGAAAATGGGTTATTTGAGAAGGAAGACATAAGTGATCTGGAGAAAACAATACAAGAGATCCAAAATGTGAAACTGAACGATAGCCAGGAGATAAAAAACAAAACGGAAGGAGACACAAGTTTGGTATGTTACTTGGAAGGATAACAAATCTGGTTGAAAGTATTTATTTATGAATATGTATTTATTTATTTATTGTATATTTAGAAACACTGGCAGTATCTCAGGTTACTGTATATAGTGTTCACTGGCTGGATGGTTACGAAGGAACGAATTGAAATGTATTTCAAATGAAGCAATTGTGACTCATTTTTGAGTTACAGTACTAGTGTTTGCATGGAAGGGCTAAGGAAAACTACGCAAACCCTGTCAGGAAATTTGGTGTCCTACGTGAGATTTGAACTGGGCACTTCTTGAGTGCAAATGAGAAGTGGTGCTATTTGAGCCAAATTTTTTGGTACTTAAAATACTGGAAGGACAAATTGTATATATAATAGGTGCTGCCAGTGTAATTCAATATTTTATATTTGATTTTACTATATGACTATTTTGATTATAGTAGCAGTCAACCTTTACATAATGTATAATGGAATCTTGAAGCCTTTGAGCCCCGATGATTGGAATTTTACCCTTATGTGATCACCCCTTGCCATACCATTTTTTCATCCTTTCATGCCTGGTTGAAACAAATCAGGATGAGACCACGTTGTTGACAAATCTGCTTGGCCCTCTCTCCTGCTGTTATGCATTTCCTTTTGAGCTTTGTTAGGCTGTGTCATGTATTGAGTAAGGTGGAAGGCTGTCATGGCTTATGGAATGAGACTCCATTTCTATAGTTTTGTCTCTTCTATGATTCCAAAAAGTGTTTGTATTTTAGTAAAAATGAACTTCCATGCTTGTTATGCTTTTGAGGCTATTTTATACTTTTATTAATGGTATTTTATAAGTTTTTGGAAACAAATGGGTGCTTTACATTGAAAATGGATTCCATTGTTTGTGACAGTTTTATCAGTCCCATTTAATTACAAGCATACAGACTACTGTACTTATCTGTAACAAAGACTCCTGTATTGTGAATAAAGTCCAGGGAGATAATTTGGTGCAATTGCTTGAGCTGAACGTTTGTCCTATAATTATGACAGTGCCATGAAGGCATGTAATTTAGTGTAAAAATGACACTTCTTGAGATGAGATAGACTTAGTGATCTTGTGGCCTTTTCCTTGGCTCAGTTGGATAGAGCTGTTCTGGAGAATAAGATAAAAATCCCAGTGCTCATGATGGAAATCAAACCCCAATGTTCCATTTCTTAGTCACATTACTGATCAAGCCTTTGTAATTGACATTTGTATTTTCTGTAGCTTTTCTGTGTATAAAGAACTAAGGAAAATAACATGTGTTCTGAAATTTTGCTACATGGAGGTTTTTCTATGTATGTGGATGGTTTAAATGAATAATGGGAAGAAGATCTCATATAATGTTGGTCATAGTTAACTTCTGTTATAGTGCTGTGTTGTTTCCCATTCAGAATATAAATAGAGCTTCTAATGATATTCTACATACATGTGATTTTTGTTGGCTGTTCCACATTTTCAATTTCATTTTAATAAATTTTGCAAGCTTTTTGAAACTTTAATTTAACTTAAAAGCATGCAGAAATTATATGCAATGTAATTATTTGAATCTTGCAAGTTTGTTGCCAATTTACTGACATTAATTAGTTACAATAACAGGTTTGTTTACATAACTGAATACTCCTTGACAATAATATGTTATGTCTTGTTTAGATACATTTGTCACATGGTGTGAATGTACTTCTGTATGAAACAATGTACTTTGCTTTGTTGTATGTTAGGCGAGTGTGTCTGAGTTTCTTCAGCATCCAACACAGGAGCACTTCTTAGCCCTGGGGAATAATCGAGTTGAGCTTATCATGAAAGAAATCAAGGTGTGTTAAATTTTCTGTTTGTGATAATGTGTAGCTATACATTTGTAAATTTAACCTTTGTGGGGCAGTTAAGTGACCTGCTGCTGCCATTGGAATAGCCTTTTAAATTGGCGCTATGGCACATGTGACTTGCTCTTATTCGGTCAGTGTTGCTTTATGTGTGAATTTTTAAGGTAATGGTGCAGACGTAACTACCATAGTGTGGTTGGTATGTATTTCACGAATGAGAAGTGATTCTTCTGTGCGTCATCCCTGTTGTGTGTTGTACAGTCGTTTGGTAATGTTAGTGCGTGGCACTTATGTCTAACACAACTGTTTTATTGGCTATTATAGGAGGTTACAACTACATGTTTCAGCCCTATCCTTGGGCCATCTTCAGGTTGTATCACGAGACTTAGAGTAAGCTATATTAGCATGCTACCTATTGGTAATAGGGTTTTTATGGAGAGCTCTCCTTATTGCTGCACACACGCAGAGATAAAAGTTCCATACACAGAGTATAACACCATATAACTACAGAGGCCACACTAAACACCTCCACGTATTAAGAATTTACAACTAAAATAGGTACTAGTGAACCCACACAGAACAAATAGTCCTAAAGTGCAGTGAACCATTGACAAACTAGTGCAGTGAAAATTATTGTACAGCGAATTACCAAGCACCTGAACGCCGAGGACATATGGGACACATCATGCCAGGGATAAAGAAAAGTGACTACACTACAATCCATCGATCGAATCTAATAAGCAATTTGACACCACGCGTACCCACACCAAGCCCATGATTCCTGTTCACAGATAAAGTAACCACACCTCCAAAGAAGCAGGCAGGAGAGAAAATAAGAGAGTCAATAAGAGGACGGAAAAAAACCCACTAGCATCACACCATACAGCACGCATGCACCAACACGAAAGAAGATGAAAGAACACAAGTGACAAAAGTGCATAATCAGACTAAGACAATTAACCGAGCCAATACAAAATATAGAATAATTGCACATATAAGTATAATAAGTGATATAAGTTAGGCAGTAACACCCGTTAGAG
>Ga0123352_10016705_pt1 | contig 11695 bp, 9 predicted proteins | sample TergutLab28metaG_FD_89700 | JGI IMG/M metagenome (GOLD analysis project Ga0123352, IMG submission 89700) | Labiotermes labralis P1 segment gut microbial communities from Petit-Saut dam, French Guiana - Lab288 P1 | ecosystem: Host-associated > Arthropoda: Insects > Digestive system > Gut ...
GGTATCACCTTTGTTTTTACATTCCACATGCGCTGTATTTCTATTGTAAGGTCTTTACATTTTAGAATCTTTTCGGTTTGTTTTTAAATCACATTTCTGTCTCCTGAGATTGCAACGTCTATTAACTTATATGTTTCCTTTTCACTATCACGGATTATAATATCTGATTTGTTGTTGGGGATAGTTCTGTCAGTTTGTACTTGTTGATTCCACAATATGCCTCCTTGACTTGTTTCTGCTGATTTTGGCACATGTTCATACCAGTGTTTTTGTACAGTTTTTGATACTACTACTACTAATGATAATAATAATAATAATTATTATTATTATTATTATTATTGGGTAGGCTATCACTCTGGTGTACTGTCCAGTGATATTCTGCAGTTAACTCCAAATTATGTACGTGATAGCAACTAAGCGCCTTAGAACTTTTAGGTCTGTCAGACTTAGTGGTATAGCTGGCTTTGCTACAATAAATGGCTGCTCCGCCATATCAACGCTGATGGCTAAACATATTTTGATCTTGGCCTGCTACGGCAACAATTTTCAACATAATGAAGAAAGCAGTTATTGTGCTTGTTTAATAGAAATGTAATATTGGTGTCGTTATTTGATGTAGAACGATATTCGTTGTAAATATATATTTTTTTGTTTTTTGCATTTGTTATACATGGCTACATGTTATATTACTCTAAAAGTGTAGAATTAGAGTTAACGTTATTCCATGAAATTTGAATTCACAATCACTAATCTTAAACTTATCTTGATAACTCATTAGTCAGTTCTCGTAATGACGTTGGTGCTATTTATTTTGGTTGTAGTAGATCATATTTCACATTCTGTTCTACTCCATGAACGTTTTGCTTTTGGGATCTTCGGTTACCATGTAAACTTGTTTACCTAATTAGCCAATCAGTAATCTTTGGTACGTATTTTAAACCTTTTTCCTCACATTTCGAAGCATTTGGGATGTCCAGCTAGAATCTGTTCTGGTCCACCTGCCCTTTAATATATTCATTTTTGGTCTTGGCAATAAAATTAAATACTCTCAGATAAATATTATTTGCTAATCAAATCACAATTATTCGTGCTACAAATTCCGCTGAGGATTGCATTCTACTGCAATCTGATTTCCAGTTTATACAAGGTAGGATTGCTGCCAACTTCATTAAATTAAACCTCTGCAACACAAATATATTTCACCCCTTCCTCAAGTAAGAAAAAATTGTCTGAACTACGTTTATAAAATATGCGATTCTTTAATAAACTATGCCGATACCATAAAAGATCCGATAGAAGGCCTGTTGCTTGATTCAAAACAGCATTTTCACGTAAACATCGTTTTTTCCAAACCCTTGAGGATTTTGAGCTTAATTTGAAATTAACATTTTCCTTATGTAACCTCGATTATGTATTGCTGTTATATCTAATATTAGGTAGACATGAATTTTAATGTGCCCCAGTTCTGCAGAATGCTATAACGTCTACAGACGCCAGATTACTTGGACGCATTCAGCAGATATCCTTAGTCCCAGATCAAATTACTTTTTTATGATCATGTTACACAGGACGATTTTCTTAAAACGTGAAAGTTTCACACCCTTTACAGGAATCCAACTTGATGCATTAATTTTTATTTCTATTTATTAGTATTTAAGATATTGCCCATCTCTTTTGCACTACTGGTATTCCAGTTATTTCTCGTGATTATAGGACCTCATCCTTGTTTTCCTTTACTTCTAGGAACTATACTGGTATTCTGCTAGACGCGTTTCTGCTCTGGTGTGCAAAGCTATCGGCACCTTTAGGAGAACCATTTGTTCCTTAAAAAAAAAAGACTTTGTACTGATATGAAACATTCTCAGGTCTACTAATATACGTTTCCATGATATGATGCTTCTGTGCCCGCACTTAATTTTTTTGTTGTGTTATTGCTGTTGTATGTTCTGTTCTTTCCATTTTATGTTTCAATTTTGTGTATTTATGTTGTATTTGTGTTGTTGCGCTGAGTTTATAATTGGCACTCTTGTTGTTGAGCCATCAATTGAGTATACAGTTACTGAATTATTATTATTATTATTATTGTTTTAAAAATACGGTCCTATAAATATTTTATTATTTGACATTACAAAAGAAATTTTAAAACAAAAGGCTTTATGTGTACGTGTTGAGTTCTTAAACTAATTGTACAACGAATATTTTGAAATATTACAAAATATATGTTTATTAACTTTTCTATTATTAACATTATTTAATACTGCCCTTTGCTAGCCTAGATGCAGTTTGCGCCGGGAGATATGTACTAAGTTTGCTGTGCCTGTTAATAGACTAGTAGCAAAGGTGGAGGGTGTTATTGTCGCAATTACGTCACAGGGATTCATCACCGATGTCATTATTGTTGTCAGTAAGGGCCATTAATCATCTCGAGTCATTGTTCAAGCCGCTTATTGCTGTGCTTTACGATGAGCGCTGAGTAATGGGTGTGTGTGCAAGACGCACTGTTGGATTTCTTCCAGGGGGTATACCCTTTGCTATCTACGTTTCAGGCCACTGCAGTGCTTCTCAGCCGTGCTTTTAACTGCTGCATTATCTAAAAGCTTTCAGAGAGTGGGCAGGTTTTTTTAAAATATGTATTACAAGAATGATAGCATTGTGATCACAGTCTTTGTACCATCACTTGATACTATATTAATCGATTTTAATAATTCTCTTGGGATTTGTCTCGTCCAACCACAGCAGTAGTGCGTTACAGCATATAAATTTCAATAAACAGTAACTGAAAGTTTTTCGTAATAAACAGATATATCTTTTTACTTCCATGTTTTGTTTCTTACTCTGTTTGGAGACATTATTTATCTTGAACCGAAGAGTATTGATGTGCAAATAACGGGCAAAGTATTATATGACTAATGAGAAAATTTATAATTTTTACTAGGCACTAGCTATTTTTATGATGAAGAAATGAAAGTAATAATAGTGACCGAATACTAAAAAATGTCGGTACGTATACCGAATTTTGATTGGACGAAAATGTATATGGAATTGTAGTACAAAAAGCGGTAAGACGGAAAGAGGATTTGAAGGTGTGCTGTACGCTGGTGGCTCATGATAGGATCCAGTGCTCCTTTTTATTGAATATATTAACTGAAAAAATTTAGAAGAAAAGAATTGTCTAACAGAAAATTTCGAAGCTTTATTTAGCTAAAATGTAAAATTTAGCTTCAAATTTTGTATTCCTAGAATAAGATCGAGCTTGTGAATCTGTCAGTAGAATAAAATAATTCTCTTTATAGACAATTTATCTGTTTTAATATGTTCCAACTCCCGTGCATTAATCGGATCCAAAACATATAAGAAACCATCAAATGCACTTCAGCAATTGTGATGTATTTTATTCACAATGCTCTCACCAACATGTTTCGGCCGGCATTCCGGCCATCTTCAGGGTGACGTTCTTATTATAAGAATACAAATTTGGTTAACTGTGTCACCATCACTCCATAACAATTAGCACTAACATACACACACACACACACACACACACAGTGGCATTTACCAATTAAAATTCCACACATGTAACCTGTCATATATAGGGCAGACAAGACCGTAGTTTAGAATTAATATTCGAAGACCGCATTCGTTACATCACATTAAACTAACCACAATCGGCATACTCCTTCGATATCCAGCACAACGCACACGAACATAGACCCATGTAAACCACTAGGACCTTACTACCTTCCGCACAAAAAAGTAAATATATGAACGCACTGAAAGATTATCACATTCATTATTTTCACCAACATATTATGATTATAACAGAACAAAACCAGAAAAAAAATCCCTTATTCGAACTAATCCCTGATACTTAATCCAGGACACAAGGGCATAATCCCCACCCCCCACCCCACCCGAATCAACTCCAACCCAACCACTCCATTTCCCACCTCACATATCAGTTCCAACTAGTATATCACACCATCAACATATCACCTACACACTGCTAAGTACCTCATCACCTACTGTTTCACATTTCACAGCTTTCCATTAATCAATGGCACATTAACATATTTTATACATACATCGCTTTATTACAGGATTAAAACTCACCACATTACTGCATCAGTCATCACTCCACACAGATCAAACGATTTTAACTGCCAAGATTTTAATAATTATCTATTTGTAACCTACATTTGCATTAGATTAAAAATGTTAACTTTTAAAGAGTGAAGGTAACACATTTAACCAAAATTGTACGCTCGTATTCCTGTAAGAATAACATTACCCTGCAGGTAACCGGAATGCCGGCTGAAACATATTGGTGAGAAAATTGTGAATGAAGTAAATCGTAAATTTTGAAGTGCATTTGTTGGCTATTTATATATTTTGAATCAAACTCTTATTTTCCAAATCCCTAATACCGGACCTGGACAAGCGTTTTGCAGTCTACGTTGTGTTAATCTAAAGGTATAGCTCTACCTATCCACGCTTTGAAGTAACTGAGGGGGGAGTAGAGGTATAACTCCACTCATTCTTAATTTCGGCAATAGGTGGAAGAGAGTGATTAACTTCATGTCCAGCTGCTGTACCAGCTGTAGAGTCTACATTATGTCAAGATAGAAATTTACACAATTTTAATCCGCATAATAATAGCTGAAGAATCATTGTCAACATTTCCACTTATTAAGCAGATTTTACTGTGCTGACCGTAAAGCCGCGAAGGTATTAAGGTATAAAGAGAGTAAGTTTAAAATAAAACTAACAAACCACTGCGGAAATACATGAAAATAAAATTTTTTAACAAAAATAATACAATTTGTTTCAATTCGGTTAGAAAGCGGAAGGAAAAAAGGGAGAAGTGAATAATAATAATAATAATTATTATTATTATTATTATTAACTGCAATCGGGTTGTCACGCAGTGGTAGTGTTTTTTTACATGTAAACAAAATATGATTTGTTACTAATAAATTTAAGTAGGAAGGGCTACATGAGAAGCATGTAGTGGCAACTTGGAATCTTGGGAACCATCTCAGCATTTGCTTGTAGACATAGGGAAACCCAGAAAAACCTGTGTCGAGGTGGCCGGTCGCAGGACCTTCCGAATACCGACTTCTAGCCAGCAGTCCGATATCTAAAGTAAAAACAGCAATACTCACATAGTACAGCAAATACACATAAGATGACAACAATAAACACAAGACAACTACAACAATTTACGCAAGATGTCTAACAACAATACACACAAGAAATCCTAAAATACAACACGTACAAAAGGTAAACAACACCAAGGTAAGAAAGTACTGTATATAGTTTCTACCATTTTTCCCCACACATACTGTACTCACGCTTTCACCCCAGCCCTTCATTTCTCACTACTTTACTACTCATATAAACTTTTCCCATAAAGTGTCGTTTTTACCCCCTTCCCTACAGCGCACTTCCCTTCACTTCACTTCACTTCACATCACTTCACTTCAGTTCACTTCACGTCACTTCACTTCACTTCACTTCACTACACTTTTAGATGATTTTCAATTCATTTTACTTCGCTTCTCTACACTTTTAGATGATTTCCAATACACTTTATCTTCTTTTAACTCACCTCGATTATCACTTCCCTTACCCTCTAATTAAAGATTATACAAAATTTTACTGAGACATTTTTGTAGGGAAGTTACAGTGCTTTAATAAACAATAAACTCCTACGGTCATAACAGCTTAATTAAAAAAATTGATTTCTATACAAAACATTGGATATACATACAACCTTTGCATCTGATGTGTGTCTGGTAGGACACTTTATGCAGACTCACAAGATTTTGAACGTAAAACGTCCCTGGGGTTTAGAGCATAAATTCGAAAACTAATGGTGTGGTGTAGGATAGGGGAATAATGTAAGACCACAGTAAATAGTAATAAAGTAGACCACTCTTAAACATAATGCCGCTTCGCGTAAAGTATACAGTTTAACGTACTCCCATGCACTAGCATAACTCTAAGGGGCGTGGGAAAAGAAAGGATTATAACAGAGATAAGCAAATTCCAATGGATGCTTTCTAGGTTTTTTTACACTTCTTGACGTACTACGAACTGCAGATAACAGAGGATTACTCTAATTCAGGTCTGCCTGAGGCAAAACATTACATCAGTCAACGGCCAAGTGAAGAAAAAGAAAAATTAACACTGCTAATTAGACCGCAGAGCTTAATGGATTCCGAGAATGTGGGATAAAAATGATAATAAGAATGAAATTTCGAATCATTAAACATTTCCTGGTTTCTAATAGAGTGAATACGGGTTGTACAGCATTCATGTAGGTCATAGTCATAAAATAAACCCCAGTTTTTCTTGAGAAATAAGTACTACGTAACTATAGATTTGACTTTAATTAAATTATCAATGCAAAAACCTAGAATAAAATTAATATGAGGTTTCAGTAGATTAGGACCTACCACATTTACATGATCTAAGGATACGAAGTATTATCAGAAATAAGAATATATTTGGAATACTTAAATTAATTTTACATAAGACACTGGTGAAGATACTAAAAAGCAGAAGCCCGGAATCGTATCGTTGTGGAATAATAGTTCTCTACAAGGCGGGGAAAGAATCGCGTAAGTCCCAGCATGAATTTGTTGGTAAATTATTGACGAACTGAGTTCATGTAAAAACATGGCAAAGAATGTAATCAGCTGCACTTCAGCGTATGCAAGGAAATAGGATAATATTAGGCAAGGAACACTGGAATGTTCATGAAGAAAATCGGTAGAAGCAAGGCATAAAGGCAGTAAAACCATGTTATGGAATCAACAAATTAAAACTGAAGGGAACCTCCCTAAAATAAAGCTGACGTCACAATCCATGAAAATGAAATAGAAACAGTTCTGGTAATAGACATTGCAATTTGTGGAGATGCCAATGTGATCAAAAAGGAAGCCAGAAAGGTTTTAAACTACAAAAGACCTTAAAACAGAAGTACATTTCATGTGGCATGTAAAAACAAATATGATGCCAGTAATACAACGAGCAATTTTTAACCACTTCAGATTCATTCAGAAAAAGTCTGAACAACATACCGGGAAAGCACGCCATCAGGGAACTAGAGGAAGCAGCCATATTGAGCACTGCGCTTATACGTTGGATTGTTCTAATACAAAAGTACGTACGAAACCTTTACCATAAGGAGACAGGATAAGCCAAACAACTGTACAGCGGCAACATTATATTCTCTAGAAACGTGGTTTGTTTAAGGTAAATAATTGTGAGTACCCTGCGAGAAGGTGGTAACAAATAATAATAATAATAATAATAATAATAATAATAATAATAGTTAAAATATAAGAATTTATGTATAGAGATACAGCGAATGTGGAGCCTGAAATGTACGATTATACCAGTAAAAATTGGAGCCACAGGAATAGTAACGAGAAGCTTAAGGAAAAATTTGGAAGCTGTACCATGAAAATATTCACTAGATTCACTATAAAGCACAGCTATACTTGGAACATCACACATAATACGGAAAGTACTACAATGTGAAGCTTGAAGCCTGAGCGGTGGGGATCACCGCTGGTTCAAGAGAAGTACCAGGAAGAAATGCCTGTGACAGGAGACATACATAATAATATAGTGTTAAATGTGTTTCTTATTGCAACTTCCTCTAATATTTGTACCCGTGCCTTGAAATTTGTGACTTATGCAGAATAAAAATTAGTGACTTCAGTGATAGAAATTCCCAATGAATCAAGCAGGGCACATACAACTTTCATGTTAGAAGACGACGAGCATACTTGAGTGACCCAAATAATACCCGGTAGTATGAGAGTCTCAAATCTCGTGAAGGAAGGTGCGTGGCTGGAAAGGAATGAAATGTTGATATATCTCGGTCAGATACTGGTAACAAAAATAAAAGTGGCACAACTACATGAAACAAAGGAAAAAATATTATATATATATGTGTGTGTGTGTGTGTGTGTGTGTGTGTGTAATATGTTTGAATTTGCATTAGGCTGCATGAAAGACCAGCAAGAATTCTGTAGTAACACCATAGACAAAATCTTAAAGTTTTCGGTGTTGTTGAGCTTGACTGTTTTGTCGCAATATCTAATTACGTCCCTAGGCACGTCACCGCATCTCCTTCATCACGTTCAACTATTTCTAAAGTGCCGCCATCTTTCCATGAACGGTGCCAGTAATGTGGCTCCCTGGATATTCTACACGTTAGCTCAGATTTGGTATGACGTTCTAGTGCGTTGTGTTTCGAGTAACGCATAGAGATTAATTTTTATTTTACACCAACTGCTCTTGACGTGTTCAACTGCCAAGCATTCAAGAGGTATAGCCTGTATTCTGAACATGTAAGTCCGCCTAACCATCGCGGCCACAGCCTGTCGCCATGATTAAGCTAAGGCTAACCGGCCCCCAACTTAAGCGCTGCGTATTGTGTTTTTATGTAGACTGCTTTTTTAAAGAATCTGACATCTTACCCGTGTATTTGGCGGCAAGGGACCGACCAATTCAAGGAATTAGCAGCATGTAACAGCCCCAGTAATTATTTTATATGGCAGATATTTATGTATATTCATCCGTCTCATTTCGTGTTAGGTTCCAGCCCTTTAGTGCAAGGCGAAAATCAGCGAATAATTACCGCCCGCATAAGTTTTCAGCACATTTTCAATGTTTTTCTTTTCTTTGCAGAAACACTGTTACGACAGCTGCTTCTTCTTTTCCTTCGGCTCCTTGAGTGTCATGCTATATGCCTCGAACACTTATTAGAGTTGTAGAATAATTTTGATTCTCCTTTCCATTTACGTGTCTGAGTGATCTGTTTTTATGTTTGGGACGATTTCCCGAATTCGCGAAACGACGAAGCACACACCGATTAATAGAGAGGGATGAAAGTGTATGTGATCAGTGCCATAGCCCAAGAAACTTCTGCAAAAAAATGCTTTGACTAAGGAAAAATTTTTACAGATTGCTTATAAATGGATAAATTTTACTGAGGAATTCTGTGCTTGGCTTCTAAGAAAAAACCAGGAAGAATTTGATGCCATGAAGCACATGCTTTACCAAGCTAAATGTTTAGTGAATTGGGGCAACTTGTTATGAACGCCAAACTGGAAAAACGCAAGTCCTGCCGGAAGCAAGGTTCCATGAAATTTTTTGAATCGAATATTATTTGTCTTATACCCGAGAGGCAAAACATTCTGACAGTAACGAAAATACAATGAAGCAACACCAGTAGTATAAATAAGTATGGTGTGCGATGAACATATAGTGAAGATTCAAAGATAAATATTTTTATAATAAAGCAGATGAAGGCAAAACTGTTCCTGGTGGGAAGGGGGGATGGGTTGGAATTATAACTTTACTCTTTCTCAACCTTAGCAGAAGGTTACGGTGTATCCGGGCGATTTATCAATAGGCCAACAATTCCCGGAACCCACTGATTATGAGGTTATGTGGGCTCCAATCCCGGTGTGACCTTTTTTGGACTAGACGAAAATCTTACTTTTACGAGGTACTGATCCCCATGTCCTCCAACCCTGAAACTAGGCACACAATCAACTACGGTTTTCTGGCTCCGAAGAGTAAAACCGACTTTCTAATTTTGCACTATTCATAAATGCGCAATATGTCTAAAGAGGTTCTATTGACGCCTTTAGCGTCTTCGTGTAAAATACAAGAGAAAAATGAGGCTGGTGAATGAAGGAGTAAAAATAGCAAACAGAACATCAACAGGAGCCACATCAGTTAACGACTAATTACACTTTTTTCTATGTTTATGGTTCCGTGCATCGCTGATCTATATTAATAATTGTCCAAAGAGCCAACTGGCCACGTTGGAGGGTGGTAGCTGTACAGTACCGGAGGCTGTAGTTACAGTTTTGTGTAATCCTGATGATGGGTGTGGTTGACACCAGAAACATGTAGAGTGAACTTGCAGAATAATAAATAGACTGCTTTGTGTTGCATCTCGTTGGACAATTATTAATATTAATGACACTGTATTTCTGCCCAGAGTTATATGCAATCAGGACGCAGTATTTGACGTAGACTGGTGCGTTATGCGCCTTGAATATTTCAGACAATTAAGTGATATTTCATTGCATATTATGTGACATTTATGCGTGTGGACACAGTGCTTCTAGAATTCAACCAAATCCAATCGAAAATACAATTTATTTTAGAAGTGGAGTCTAATAGCAATGAACTCCTTCGGGCTGACTGTAACAAGGAAAAATAAATATGTACTTTTACCATATTCGGGACTCCAACTGACACAGACAACATAATTTATAAGGACGTATGTCATTCTTTACAACAGAAACATGCTGCCATAAGACACTTTTTGAAATATCCCTACAAGTTCGTTCTTTACAGAATTCGATAATCTAAGAGAGTGGGCAATAATAAAATACTCTTTTTTAAACAGTGCTTACCTATAACAGATAAATTAATCTCCTACGAGGTTCAATAAGCAAAAACAAGATTGTGTACTGTGGGCAACAACGGTACAATAATTGCGAGAAAAAATGGTTTATCTTTATCTAATATGGGAAAGTAACACCCTATATCACAAAACTCTTCAGCCCTTTAAACGCCGAATTAAATCCCATCTGCCATTTGCTGGCATTATTAGGAGCTCACCATGTTCTCCACGTTAGCAGGATAAGGGTTAAGCAATCTAGCACGGAAAATGCTTTTAAAACTAATAGCCAGCAGATCGCAACTGAAGAACAGAAAACCCACAAAATATAAGCAAATATGCCGCCTGTTGGATACAGCAATTTACTTGCCAGAATGTGGAAAAAATATTATCGGGACCAATTAGCAGAAGTTTAGTGAAGCACTATAAGTAACAGTTACTTCCTTTAAACACTAAGAGCAACGCGTCAAATTTGCCCCACTTGTACAGGCAATTCTCATCCTTTGGGCGTAGTTAAGTAGGTCATGGATATTACACAACTCAGGAAGAAAGGACGTTATTTTAACGCTATTGAATGGTTTACCTGTATAAAAAGACTGCCAGCAACACGTAATAGAAAGAAGAATTTACTTTAGGTTCTAATAAGCTTTCTGAGAGAAGGCTAAGAAACCTAGTGCACATGTCTGGCAGTGCTACTCCCATAGAGAACACACTAATGCTGCTGTTAGCAAGGATGCGCACCGGAAGGCCTAAGGTAACGTACAGAACTGTGTTGTCAGTCTGTACGAGGTGTGGCAATAAAGAAACCGGATTCATGCTCTAACCCTTTATTGAAAAAAATCAGACAATCGAAATGTTATCCCCTTTAATGTAGTCCCCTCCCCGATCCCTCCACCGCTCCATGCGAATTTTCCACTGTTGAAAGCAGTGCTGCAGGTCATTTTGTGTTAAGCTGTTCAAGAGTTGCGTCGCTTTTGCTTTCACTGCATCCACGGACTCGAACCTTGTTCCTTTGAGCGCAGAATTGATTTTCGGGAAGAGAAAAAAGTCGCACGGTGCTAGATCCGGAGAGTACGGTGGATGTTCCTTCACTGGACTGATGTTTTTCGCCAAATACCTCTTCACAGTTAGCGCGTTGTGTGTTGGCGCGTTGTCGTGATGAAGAATCCATGAGGCATTCTTCCACATGTCTGGTCTCCTTCGTCGCACACGTTCACGGAGGGTCGTCAAAACATTTTTATAATAAACCTGATTGAC
>Ga0123352_10016706_pt1 | contig 11694 bp, 7 predicted proteins | sample TergutLab28metaG_FD_89700 | JGI IMG/M metagenome (GOLD analysis project Ga0123352, IMG submission 89700) | Labiotermes labralis P1 segment gut microbial communities from Petit-Saut dam, French Guiana - Lab288 P1 | ecosystem: Host-associated > Arthropoda: Insects > Digestive system > Gut ...
ACAAGCTCCGGTCCCTTTCAAAATGGGTGGATTTTTATTAATTTTCCCAAAGGGGGGGAAACCCCCTTCCCCGTTCAAATTTCGCCCCCCCCCCCCCGCGCTTCATCGATCCTATGACCGTGCATTCGCTTTTGATGTACCAGCGTGGCATTCAAAACTGGTCGGACGTGAAAGTGAGTGTCGTAAATTTGTTAATCGTAAGGGGATTAAAGCAAAAGAATATGCGGAAAATCAGATTTTTGTTACGTCAAGAAAAACGCGGAGTGCCGAGCACTTCCCAGAGTCGTTATGGCTTCTTTCATATTTCATTCTACACTCTTTTCTTATCCGTCTACTGTTATCATCATAGTGTTCAGCTACGTGGAAGGGGTACGCGGTTGAGGCACTACGCTACAAACCAGAAGGTCGCGGGTCCGATTCCCGATGGTGTCACTGGAATTTTTCATTGACATAATCCTTTCGGCCGTCCAATGGCCCTGGTATCGAATCAGCTTCTAATAGAAATGAGTACCAGGAAAATCTGGGAGTAAACGCGGCCGGTACGTATAGCTGACAATCTTACCACCTTCATGTGCCGACTGTCATGAAATCTGGAAGCCTCAACCTCCTGGAAGCCTCACGGCCTGTCCAGGCCTGTACAGATATCACTTTACCTTTTCAACCGGAAATTCACCAGAACTACACAATTTTACCTCATATACATCGCTGCTACAAGTTTAGATGTAGTCGGAATACATCGAAACATGTTCAGAGACTATATTAATAATTGTCCAACGAGATGCAACAAAAAGCAGTCTATTTATTACTCTGCAAGTTCACTCTACATGTTTCGGGTCTCCACCAAACCCATCATGAGTACACAAAACTGTAACTACAGCCTCCCTCCCTCCAACGTGGCCAAGCTAGCTTGGCCACGTTGGAGGGAGGGAGGCTGTAGTTACAGTTTTGTGTACTCCTGATGATGGGTTTGGTTGACACCCGAAACATGTAGAGTGTTCTTGCAGAATAATGAATAGACTGCTTTGTGTTTCATCTCGTTGGAAAATAACTGATATAGATCAGCGATGCATGGAACCATAAACATTAAATGTTCACAGACATTACAGCATGACAGCAATTAACTAAATACTTATGAGGCTACGAAACTTTAAACGAAAGAGAAATTCCTAATTTGATAATTAAAATATCCGACAAATGTGTAATGGTGTAAAACTGAGCTAAGTGGATAACAAACTGAACTAAATGGATATCAAACTGAACTAAATGGATAACAAACTGAACTAAATGGATAACAAACTGAACTAAATGGATAACAAACTGAACTAAATGGATATCAAACTGAACTAAATGGATATCAAACTGAACTAAATGGATATCAAACGACCTGTACAATATTGTTAAAAAGATGTGTTGTAAGGAATTACATTTCCGTGAATGTTCTCTGAATTAGAGATTTCACACGGCTATGACGTCGTTTAGCCGATGCCAATGGCAGCGCGGTCTAAGGCGTGGGTCTACGGCTGCTCACTTGCTGGGATTTGGGGTTCGAATCCCGCAGGAAACATGGATGTTTGTCTCTTGTGGGAGTTGTGCGTTGTCAGGTGGAGGTTTCTGCGTCGGACTGATGACTCGTCCAGGAGTCCTACCGAGTGTGATCGTGCAGCCTCGATAATGTGGAAACCCTGGCCCAATTGGGGCTTTTGCGCCAATGGGCGGGGTGGGGGCGAGGATGATTTGGTTTGTACAACTCGCGTAATTCGTCATGCGATAAAATACTATAAGTGGGGAGTTTACAATGTTTTGCAATGAGTCAATAGGTATTTACAGGCAGACGAACTGGAGAACAATTTAATAAATGCCAGTTATGTAGAGCCGTAAATTGCATTTCGATTTGTCTAATAAAATATTAACATCGCGCGGTGAAACATAAATTCCAAGAGCTATCCATGGATTTTACACGAGTTACATACAGGAGCAGGGGTTGCAATTTCAATGTACAGATGTAATATAAATGAACAAAAGCAACGCCCTCAATTACCCTTCCCCTCTAAGGATCTATTTACGAATATTTACAACGTACATTTTTACGTTAAACAAGAGCCATGGGAACCGCATGGGGTCAACCCGCCAGTCATCTGTTTCCAGCGACATAACACTGCTGTAATGTTTGGCAGCAGCATGCCAAGCGTAATATGTCGGCATATCCGGGCGATTTCACTTTGCAATGCGCAATATAGGGGTGACGAACACTGTGCGCTCAGCCGAAATCCAGTGACGTAATGTGACATAAACACGAGGCACATGTCCGCTGACATGAATCTTGACATTCTGGGAAAGCACGACAGTTCCTTATGCGATGTTCCTTCCATTCTCTGCCTACGCCATTTTGATTCAGTTAACACACTAACTTCTGCCTTAAATTAAACAACAGCTGACTGGAAAATGCCAGCGATGTGCAAAAAAAAATCGCAGGCTAATTACACGACTGCACTACGTCTCATTTACGCACATTGGGAGAAAAATATGTAATACTTAACACAGTCTAAATCGGTTATAACATCATGAAAGGAACATTTTGTGTCTTATAGATGGGTGTCGTTATAACCGAGGAGAATAATGTTATGGTTAACAGTAAGAAATTCACTGGTTACACAGATTATCTGTCGCCATACACGAGGTGTCGTATTAACGGATGTCGCTATAACGGGGGTTCGGCTGTATCTCCAGAATTGCGATTTTGAATATTAGATGTTTGTCACAAAGTAGTGACCCATGAAATGAGAGCTCAACTCGAAGTCTGTGAACGGCCTGGTACCTCCTTAAGAGCCCACAAGAAACGATTATCTCTTTGGAGGAATTTTGGTCTCACGCAGAGTCCCTAGCTTCTTAATAAAGAACATATCTCATTGGAATCGACGCTTATCAATTAATTTACGGTGCAGAAGGAAGTTACGTCACCTGATTCAGCAAACAGGTGCAAAACTGTCACACTCATCTTCAGCGCAGAACAGTCTCCTACTGTGAAGACGGAAAACCCAAATGTATGTTCTTAGACACAAACAAGTACAGAAGCATGACAATCGTTTCGAATAACGTAACTGCAATGAGGCAGTGACTAATTCAGGTGCAACAGAGCACAAATTGTCCATAACTAACCCACATGCCCCTAGGGATGTTTCATGTAAACAATATAATAAGCAAGCCTGTTATGTGGTTCCCATTTGCAACCAGATTTATAGCGTCGACGTTCCGATCGCACAAGGTTTGCGTTGTCTCTGCACCATGCCGCAAATCTCCAACACTACCACACATTACGCCTATACATGTGGTAAACAACCTTTAAAAAAATCCGGGAAGTAGGATGTTAAAATTTATATAATACTATACATAGTTTAGGGATGTTGGAAGTGAGGGATTGGGCAGTGGCCCACCAGTGGCGTGGTTAAAAATGCGTATGGCTATACCTCAAATCCCCACATGCCTCAACAGCTTGGTGTTTAATTAAGAGCAGAAAGGGATTTACTGTAATTGGTAATTAGTTCTAGGCAATTTTCTCCATCTTCCTCCGCTCTCTCTTATCCCCAGATTCATGTTTTTCCCTTAACCGAGTTTCACAACCATAAAAAATAGCAGGTAAAATTGTGGTTTCACATTGTAGGTAGGTTTTCACCCTTTTACAGGCCACGAAGGCCCTTAGTGTGAATACAGGTATAGCTCTATTCTTTCTAGGACCTCGGCACTCTAGATGGTGGGTCAGCCCAACGCCCCGGCCGCCTCTACCTCCGGGGAGACCCGGTACCAATTGTACAGGAGGCTGGGTGGGCCCCAGGGCCGGTCTGGACGGGCGGAAAATCTCGTCCCTACCGGGATTCGATCCTGGACCGTCCAGTCCGTAGTCAGTGGTTATACCGACTGAGCTACCGACCCACGGTTTTACATTGTTATTCCGTGGATTGTGTTGAAGTAAATAACTCACGCAACAGCAACAAATGCACTGTTCTATAATTCATGCGTACAATCTTTACATAGTTTCTACAAGTTCCGGCGCTATTATCTCGACATCTTCAGGAAGATGACATCAACATTTCTTTAAAACACACAGCAATAAAACAGGCCACAATAAACGTATATATATTGTGCTATCAATAGTGCAGAATTAAGGATTTTAGTAATTTTAAAAACAAAACATGTTACTACTGTTCTGCCAACATTAATATTATATTTATGTACACAGTTTTTACCAAAACTTGTAAAATTCTGCACTACTGACAACATAACATATTATTTATCTCAGTATTTAACCAACTAGATGCATAAAATTTGTTTCAAAATAAGTTTTATTTCATGCCTCTACATGTTTCGAGTACATGTGCTCATCATCAGGAGGTCAAAATTGCATTACACAGCCTCTGGTATCATCACACTGTACCTTTACCTTTATATATATATATATATATATATATATATATATATCTGACACACTGTAAGACTCTCTTACATGTAGCTACTGTTGGAGAACAAGAATATGTGAAACTTTACTCAGCCCAAATCCCCTTCTCAGCGAGAAGTGCAGGCACGAGGGAACTTTAACCCATTTTTACCACCCACATACAGTATCACTTCAAAATTACCCTGCGCTGCTCAAACGTCAGATACTTCCAACCGTTAGATCCTGTCACTGAATCAGCATGAGGCAATGTTGGTGCCAGCTCTCTACACAGGCACGCGCCTATACAGACTTCATTATAACATGCATACACCATTGCAACACCTGCAATTTCTGTATTAATATCAATCAATTTCACTTAATATTATTATTCTGCGAAGTTTTCAGCTACTGCTTCGCACGGCATCTCCGATAGACTGTCCAAGGTAGGTGTACAATGTGCAGACACTCTACACATTGCATATGCCACTGTGCACCCCTAGTGTAGTTGCCCCCCCCCCCATCCAAATTAGACTATAGTAGACTGATTTTACTGTGGTTGGTGGGGGCAATAAGGGTCAATCTGGATTACCGAAGGGGTCACACATATTGCTCACTTGCGAGGACCGAACTGCAGGTGCGGCGAAAGGGAAAATCCACTTTAATCCCTTCCAATAATTCGCCGCAGTCAAGTCTCCGGCTGTACGAAGCATTATAACCAATTATACGTCGGTACGAATTCGACGGCTAGGTAAGTGTCCTGCCTACAACGAGCCCTGTGTTCATGTGGTGTCCTACATCCGTCTTAAGTCACACACACAAACACTAGTAATTAAATTTCATTTCTCACCAAGTTTGGCAGGTCCATGTTAACTGGGTCCCTTAGGCCTATCACAGAGGCACGGGGCATCCTCAGGTCAGGGACGGAATAGATCGCATATACATACTGAGAGTAAATTGTGAAACTGCCCCCGTGCATGCCATGAAGGTACCAGAAGACAAGAGACTGGGACGTGTAGTCAGCTACACGCCCTGGCCGATTAACCGCAGAGAAAGATTCCCCGGTTTTCATTGAATACAAGATTGGGTGGGTCCCAGAGCAGGTACGAACACCTCTGAGATGAGATTTATCTCTTGTCGCTGCCGGCTATCGAACCACGTTTCCTGAGACATCTAGCCCCCAGCCTTGCCACTGTGACAGTCAATACGGGAAGGTCCTTGAGTCTGGAGGTTCGGTGGGGCTCACTAACTCCTTATCTCAAAAACCAACACGTTAAGAAATCGTACTGGATACAGGCCTATACATGTAGCACGCATGGGAAGAGCGAGAAAGGAATAGGTACACAATTTTCGTCCGTAAACCTCAAAGTAATACAACAATAGGGCCGCCTAGGTGGAGGGAGTAATGCTAATGAAAGGTCTGGATTTCGGAAAGGTTAGGGAGGGTCTTTTGTAACTGAGCGAATGTCAGCTTCTGTAGGCTTCCGCTCCATGAACACAGTTTTTTAGCATGAAGGGTAGTTAAGAAGTGCCACGGCTCGTAGGGTGGAGACTATAGCAAATTAGACAAACAGAGAAAAGGCCGCGAACTGGCTATACTGGTTTATTTTTGTGCCATTCAATAAAATCGTTTCTCATACAGACTGTATGAAACTGAAGATGGTTATGAATACCGGCGTGAAAGAAAGTACACTGTGTTAGGACAGGTCTAAACACACCCAGCCATCTGTAGCTGAGAGTACAAGACATCCGTTAAACGTCGCGTATCGCTGTATCAGATACAGTGGATGCTTCACTCGGAAGAGGTACCAAGTTTGTGATTACAATCATGTGCGGATACTGCATTTCGTTTGAAATGATTTCTCCCCATCAGGACACACATGTGGGCATGATGTTCCACGTCTGCGTGTGTTGCAGTCAGCAGGGCTTCAAGAACTGCAGCAGTTTCAATGGTAATGTTGCCTTTTCAACTCGGTAACACTTCGAGATTTGTCTCCAAGCACACTATGCTTATCTACACCGACCAAGGTATGTAATTGCCAGGTTTGTTGTCCAACGGTAGGTTACTGGGTGACTTATTATTTATTTTGGGTCCGTCTACGTTTATTTCGAATAACACACTGCGCTGGGCCGATATCAGCACAAAACTGGGAAAATGGACGGAAATGTCTTACACTGTAACAGTTGGGCTTAGTGCCCCCTGCCCTAAACAAATTTGTAAGCGGCTTACATAGTGCAATTACGGATTCTTTCTTATCGGTTCCGCTAGTTAAATTCACTCAAAGCGGTGCTTACAAAGAATGAGTCATACGAATTACGTGGGCGGGTGCAAAGAATCCTGCGATTAGGGATCTGAAGTAACCACATTACGATCGATGATCGGAGAAGTGTGTGAGAGGATATTAGAGCCCCCCCTGGAAGGACTGTGATCTTACTGAACATTCTACACTCAACGCAAATCGTTCATTCTCCAGTATTCAATGTCACGCTTCAACAGTTTCTAATGATAACATTTTATTGAATTTGGCAAAGGATTGAAACCTTATTTAGAATGGCGGGGTTCTGAAAGGGGAGAAATTTCTATTCCATCCACCAAAATAGAGGATTTTCCTCAATTTGGGCACCTCTCCCAGTTAAATCCATCTACTACGTATTTCGCTCGAGTCAAAACAGAATCCACACGATCAGACCTACACACAGGCCTCCCCAAACCCCCGTCCTATACAAACCGAAACACGCTTGAACGATTCTACACGCGCGCAATCTGACGGCTCGGCTCAGTCACTCCGCGACTTGACTTTAAACTCGCTAGAGGCATACGTAACGAACCCAGCCTTTACTTAACAAAATGGAAACCAGCGAGGGGGGGTCATCTATTGCCCCTCCCTTCTATGGAATATGGACAATGTCTCACAACAAGAAACTTGGATGCATTACTACTCCCACAAGAATAATGTGCTACTCCATGATTCTTCACAATGAAATGTAATCACATGGAAGCCGTCTTGACACCCACCAAACATCACATTCAAGATCTCTTATAGTATGCCGTGTTGTGTAATGTTATGTTGCGAAGACTGCCCTGCTACGGATGTGCATTCTGTGCTTCGTTGCGTGATACGCAAAGCACAGAATGCACATCCGTAGCAGGGCACCCTTCGCAACATAACATTACACAACACGGCATGCTGCCACAACACACAACTTGTACAACGAAATTATTCTGTGACTATTTCTAGCGTGACTTTAGCAAGGAATGTATAGCTCCCTGATGATGGCCTTTGGACCGAAACATGTAGGAGCGTTTTTAATGTTTTAATGTTTAAATTTTATATATGTGCAGTGGTTGGTGTAATAATTGAGTAAAGTACTGCTAAGTTCATCTATTGAAGTTCGTGGGACAAAAAGAAGTTAAATGTTGCTGACCAGTGCAATTAAGAGACAGCAGCAGATTTCTGATAACATATGAAGACATGAAAATAAAATCCTCTGAGATACGATGGCGTGATGTTTGGCAGAAGTCTGCACGTGTTTCGGAGGATCTTGCTACTTCCATCTTCAAGTTGTATGCTTCTGTTCGCGGACTGCATAGACATTAAGGATGGCGGCTGCAAGCTTCTCACGTCGGTAACCAATCAATCAACACTATGTCAACTGCAGAAGCCTGAAATGTTCAACACCGCTGTGCGAAGCGCGTATGAAATCAGCTCATACGGCGTACGTATCACTTATTGGTTAACTGTACACTAACCTTGACACTGCAAGAGACTTTACAAATCCCATTCGTCCCGTGTCATCACCTAGCAAAGACTTAATTATGCTGAGTCCCTACTGAGAAAGGAGAGGAAGGAGTTTTATTGAGCCCGTCTGACAGAGGATCGGCCAACAGGGTGGTGTATGAAAGCCACGGAAGCGCCCGCTTACATTTCCCGTAAAGCTCTCAGTCAAGGGATGAACAAATGCCACGAGCCAACTACACCTGGTACGAAACGAACGTGCAAATGTGAGATTTAAGGTGTTAACTGCACGGAACGGGGAGACTTGTCTTTTAGAACGGCACGCCGTGAATTCTGGTAGAATATGGCCGTTCTGAAGGATAATGCTGTCTCCTTCTTCAGGCTCGAAGGAGGAGGCAACAGGTCCCTCTAAAAAAACAGGTAGATTTCCAACAGATACGACGTCACAATACAGTTCCTCATTCCGACCATCGTATTTAATTTTTTCTTAAATATACAAACGCAAAAGACACTTCATAATTACGTGTACGCCTCCGAGGAACTGAGCTGCAAGCCTGAATGTTGCAGGTTCCATTCCCCATCGGGTCATTGGGATTTTTTATTGACTTGATCCTTCCGGCCGCACTATGATTCTGGCAGCGACTCAGCCTCTAACAGAAATGAGTACCAAGGGCATCTCCTGGGGGTAAAGGTGGCCGGTGCGTTGGGCTGACAACATTACCACCTTCATGTTCCGAATGTCCAGAAATTCTGGCAGCCTCAACCTCCTGCACACAATTAACGCCCTGTTCAAGCATGTAAAGGGATAGCTCTACTTTTACCTTTGCCTCTACATGTAGGCTTACAAAGTTACGAGGCGCGGAAGGCGCAGTCGGTATGGAAGCTCGCTACGGTCTAAAGGGCTCGGGGTTCGAACCCTGGTGGGGCAAAATATTTTCTCATCTCCAGACCAGTCCTGGGGTCCACTCGTCCTCTTCCGCAACAGGTGCCGGGTCTCTTTCCCGTGGCTAACAGGCCCGGACGTGGCCTTGAACAACTAACCACATCTATTGTCCAGGTTAAGAATGAGTACAGCTATACTTCTGCTTTCCCTCTGTTCCTGCATGGGAAACGAAAACGAACAGAGTTTCTTACGTCAAAAGAGAGACAATAATAAGCTCCGGTTCTCTTCCTCGAGTGCCTCAGGATAGTCGGTTTTGAGGCTGCATTGAGGGCCTGCAAGATACGTCGTGTGCCACTCATAACACAAAAACTGGGTTAGAGAAAATATTCCAATTCAGGAAACAGGTCTTTTGTACTTCGTTAAAATTATGGAACTCTGGTCTCGGAATAGTGCAGTTTGTGAGTCAAATGTCACTCTCACACATCTACAACATTAAATAAGTGCAAACGCAACCCGCACATCTTCCTTTAACAGGCCCACAAACAGCAGATGACATGTATTTAGAAAGACAGCTGATGGTAAAGGTAAAGGTAAGGTTTACCGTATAATCCACCACGAAGGCACTAAGGGAGCTTTATTCTTTCTTTAACTTCGGTACTAGAAGAAGGTGGGTGGTAAACGCCACGACCCGGCCGCTTAACCACTGGGAATAACCCGCTACCCGCTGTACAGGAGGCTGGGTTGGCCCCAAGGCGGCTTGGCCAGTTGCGAAAAATCTCGACCCTACCAGGATTCGATCCCCAGACCGTCCAGCTTATACCGAATCGCTATACGGACTACGCTCTCCCGATCCACACCACCCTTTTGTGCGATGACGAATATGGTCGCACAGTTTTCACTCGCGTCATTCGTAAATGAATTACATTAAAATTTAAACTTGTGATTTATACAGTACGAATAAAATAAGTTTCGAACTTCCAGTTCTCATTTTCTGGCATCAAGGTACGACTGTGTTTGAGAACATAAAGCCCAGAAGTGTTTGGACGTAGAGGGAAGACAGAGGAGGCTACTGAATTTGACGTGTGTGTGACCGTGCATCTTAGATACAATGATATAAACAACCAACTAGACGCAACAATAACAATTTATTAGTAATTTCAATCAGCTCAACATTTTTCGGGCGATAATTTCGCCCATCCTTGGGAGGACCAGTCCGTATTTACAGCTTGTGGTATAATGTACCGAAAAAGTTGCCTGCTGGTGACAAGCACGGACTGGTGCTCCCAAGGATGGGAGAAATTATCGCCCGAAAAATGTTGAGCTGATTGAAATTACTAATAAATTGTTACTGTTGCATCTAGTTGGTTGTTTATATCATTGAGGCTAATGGAGAACAATACAGAACAAGGAAATTCGTAATTTGAGCTGAATGAAACAAGAACACAATCTATGAGGTAGTAACACGCGTGGGAAAGGTGAGAAATGGTAAATGTTTGGTAGACAAAGATCACTTCGGCCTAGATGAAAGGATAACATTAAAACGGATCTTGCACAACACTGTCTCAAGCAGGACTCTTTTCTGTGCAGTCCTATAACCACCCCCGAGTACGAATACATCTTAACCCCTGATGAAGATTGCACTCTGTTGGTATACGACGCCATGTCGATTGATAAACACCACTCTTCAGATAGTCTAAGGATTACTCTAGACTGCAATAAAGATAGAACCAGTAGGCTTCTCCCAAACGTGTACACACATACACACAACACGTCATCATCCAGTAGACTAAACTCCTTACCATTACTTTTCTCAAAACCAAAAATTGCTCATGTTCACCCCTGCTGCTGCGCAATATATAAAACACGAAATGACAAATAGTCGTTTTCTCGGTGGTGGGGGTGTTTAAGGGACAGGTTAGAGGAGAAATGAGGGAACAGAAGAGCACACGGTGAGCCAGGCCTCTTTGGCACTCATTTCCTGAAGCTTGTGCCGACCCTGCTTGGCTTTTGAACAGTTCCATTCTACTGACAGACCGCCAGCAAGGGTGACGGATTACCTTGGAAACGGGCCGCGACAGGAACAATGAGTCGACTGACGAAACCCATTCGTTTCACTCAGCACCAAGAATCTAACCTTAAAGTCTGCTCTTTTCCAGCTCTATAAAACTTCTTGTGAAGTCAAGTTTTGTGACGGCAAGAACTAAGTTGCGCAGTATAATTTGGACTCCCTTTATTTTTGTTTCTACAAAAGATGATGACAGATTAAAGGAAAGGGAACAACTTCCTTACCGTCTTATCATGTTCATGCCAGACCGTACTCACTTCGGGGTTTACAAATGAGATAAAATTCAAAACTCTCAAGACAGAAAGTCAAATTTTTATTCTTTATTATTCTTGAAAAAAACTTTTGTTGGAGACAGATGAACAGCTAGCCTATATGGAATATGAAATGTGTTTTAGAGTGAACAAAGGCGGCTAAACATTATGATTTGTGAAAAAGTAACTTTAAATTTTCGTTGTTATATCGTGCATGTTGTCAAGTCACTCAATTATTTTACCAACCACTGCACTTATATAAATTTATAAAATTTACACATTAAAACATTAAAAACGCTCCGACATGTTTCGGTCCTAGGACCATCATCAGG
>Ga0123352_10016707_pt1 | contig 11694 bp, 8 predicted proteins | sample TergutLab28metaG_FD_89700 | JGI IMG/M metagenome (GOLD analysis project Ga0123352, IMG submission 89700) | Labiotermes labralis P1 segment gut microbial communities from Petit-Saut dam, French Guiana - Lab288 P1 | ecosystem: Host-associated > Arthropoda: Insects > Digestive system > Gut ...
AAAAAAAAAAAAAAAAAAAAAAAAAAAAAAAAAAAAAAAAAAAAAAAAAAAAAAAAAAAAAAAAAAAAAACACCAAAAAAAAAAAAAAAAAAAAAAAAAAAAAAAAAGAACACTAAGCGCATGGCGGTACAAACCCAGGGATGGGAGACAGTGTGGCGTCATTTGACTTGGCAGTCAACAATTGTACATTTGTTTGTCTTACTGGCTTGGTTCTTCGTACACACAATGCCACTAGCATTTGACAGCAAGACACACTAAAGGCTAAAGGTTAATTCACACACACACCACGCCGCGCTGCGCCGTGTCGCTACGGTTTCCCATTTGATTTACACAACGCGGCCGTGTTGGATTCACACATACCATGCCGTGCTCCGAACATGCCGCACTGAAGGCGACTCTTCAAGGCCACAGCATAGCATGGCATAGCCTGTGTGAATTAACATGGGCCGTCGAGAGACGGACAGTGGGCAACCTGCCCAGGTTCGGCTTCTTCCGGCTACTACGCTGACATTCACGAAGAGTGTTAACCAGAAAGCTGCTGCCTTTTGCGATACGTTTAATTGGCCTGATGAGATGGAGACAGCAGATGGTACGGAGTGTGAACTGACCTCACGTTAAAGCCACTCTTTCTATGCGACGTCTCCACTCTATTCTGCTTTTTAGGCAAGACATCATCCCTGTTGTGTTTTAATTATACATATAGCGGTGATAAAGAGAAAAGAAACGATGCAAAATTGTAGTCTAAACACAAATTTATCTGTGTGCAAACAAGCAACATGTTCAGCCGGTATAGCCGTAATATGTAGCTGGTGTGCACGCAGACTGCGATCTTGCATCTTTTCTTTTTATACAGATGTACTCTTCTTTTAACTGTCTGTAGGTAACAAATCTTTAAGGTATTAAAATTTCGAAATACCCATTTTAAAATATTTGAAAAATTTTTGCCTGTTATCTGTCAGACGTCCAAACAGAGTGTGAAATTCTCTTTCTTCATCTTTTGCTCAGAACACGTTATGAATGAAGTATTTTCTTTTTGCTAGCTTTCCTCCTTCTGAAAGAATAATTATCACCTGCTCCTCACAACAAACCGTGCTGTCGGCTGTCATGACTGGTAGCAGCAGAATTCAAAAGAGGATCCGTTAAACTGTTGGACTAGCAGTTCGGGTCTTTCCGGCGATCACGCATACTTTCACGAAAGACACGGCACTGACGGAGCACGGTAGGGGCGCAGCACGGCACGGCATGGTATATGTTAATTAACCTTTCATGCTTCCAGTTGTGGAAAGAAGCCTTGTACACACTGTAACTGTTGCCGCTGATTTGCATCAACTACACTGACGAACGTTACACTTCAGATGCAATGTAACAGCCATATAGAAACAACAGCCCCACAGTCTGACGTCATCTACTACAGGTCCAGACTACGGATAGAAACAGGCAAATAAAATGGCCGTCGGCTTATAATTCAAATGGTTAATAGAATTACCCATTATTTCAGGTAGTGCCAAGCAATTATGACTCTCAACGCCTTGCTGTACACATATACAGCAGTAACTTAATGCAAACCACACAAGAAGGACAAATAGCGGAGTGATTAATATTCTGAATTACCACTTACCCACTTTAGTGTGCCTGATTAGCTGAACTGACTCACAGTGCACTGCATTTTGCTGCAGGTTATCATTCGGTCATTAGAAGAACAAACTGGACGGATTTGTACACTGACAGGAAACAGTGAACCAGATGCTATGCACCGTGAGACAGCTGTGGGCTCATGAACACACTGCAATGTGTGTGTGTGTGTGTGTGTGTGTGTGTGTTCCACTGCATATTGTAAATCCTTGTGTGTATGCAGAGAAAATCTTATAGCTACTCCCTACAGTTTCATTACAAAACGTGGTTGTTCATGTAATAATAATAATAATACTTTTTCCTGTATACACAAACAATTGATAAAAACATGCAATTTGCTCACTGTTGTGTGTGTCTTGCCCCTACTTATTATTCACAAAAAACCAGTGTGTGTATGTGTGTGTGTTGTTACATACATATATACATACATACATGCATAGGCAACAACACATTCCAAATTAGTACACATACAAACAAATTCGCAAACTTACTGCTTCAACATGATGTATATTTGTATAAACATGTACATAGTGGCTTTCATCAGGAAAAATTTATTTTTAAAAATAGTCTACTATAGACTAGTCTAATGTTGCTATTGGCTACGCTTTATGCTAAGCACGCAAGACACAGGTCTACATGTCTGTTACAATCTGACATGCTGCTTGTGCTAAATGAAAGAGACAAATGCATAGCGGAAAGGGAAGCAGAGTGACAGAGCAATGAAGGTGGTAAAATGTTAGTCCTTTATGCCCATTGCGATGTATGGACTGTGTGTCGATCCCACCGTATTCTGATGTTGCAGAAAAAGGTGAAGTGATGCACAAATAGGAACCCAGACAGCCGAGATACGTACGTATGTTGTGAGTGACAACGTGTGGACCTTGCATGGATGGACAGTGATACACGAAAATATGCAGCAACAGCATTTGTGATCATTCAGAAAACTGTGAATAATCTGGACGAAAATGTTGAAAGTTTTTTTCTTTTAAATTGGAAACTTGTGGGTTGACCCCAATTTTTCAAATAGTGTAGCTTTCAGAGTACCTGCAAAGATTCTGAGAGATTGGCCAGACAGCCTCATGACACACCCAACTGAAATGTCATTACAGTATCTAGCATTTTGATGTACCCACTACTGGACATTTAGTAAAATCAAGTACCTAACTGAGCAGCACTAAACGTGTACCACTTATAAACCTTGCAAACAACAAGCATACGATTTCTTTCAATTCCAAGGGAGCAGAATAATAGAACATGCTTTAAACTCTGCACTGCTACAGAACTGAACGCTATAAGACTCCCTTAGAGTTGTGCGAGAACCGTATCATGCAGCAGCAATTCTAGTTTCTGGAATTGCTTTTATAATTTCCACAGCACACACTTTTTAATTTCCTCCATTTCAAATTTACATTGTTCCTCACTTTAAGCCCATTTAAATGGCCCTTTCAGAAATTTACTATCTAATTTTCATCTCAAGATTTCTGTGTAATAAAGACTGCAGTAGAATACCTCCAAATCCTGAACATGTTATGGCAACTAGACCTTCAGGAAAATATCCCTGCAGGCTGCTAAGTAGTTCACGTGAAAGCAACCCACAAATACCACTTCCAGTACTTTGCAAAAATGTAAGAAAAAAAGTTTGATAGCTTGGCAAGATAGCATAAACATCCCAAGGTAACAGTATTTATGGCGGACAAGGTGCTGCTGTGACAGATCCTTTCATACGTGTAACCATTCCGGCAGTCTTCCACAACCATCTATCACCACCTCAGAGATATGCAACAGATATTACAACACTTTATGTACACACCACCTCGGTCCTGAATTGGGTTTCGCTTCTGCAAAGGAAACTCGGTAGACTCAAAATAAAAGAAATTAACTTTAAAAATTTAAAAAATTTCAAAATTACAGGAAATGATGCATTAGTTGAGGCTCCTGATGTGAATACAAATTTAATTTCTCTGAGATATTATGCTGAGTTGGACTTGAATCGACATGAAACGATTTGTGCAATGTGACACACAGTATTGGAAGCAAACCAGATTCTGAAAATAGTACAGTTTCGAGCACTATGGAGGAACAAATGTAGAACATTAAGAGTTTTGCAACAGACTTAGAACTTCTAAGTGCTTTGCAAGAAGGTATGGGTTAAGAAAATAGTGCAGACAGACTTTAGATTCACAAAATGGAAAATGTCTGTATTGTCATAAGTGTTCATATGTTGGAGGTACAGACATTTGAATGATCATACCACAGACATTACCCACGGTGTATCCTGCAACACATCCATTTACCTCAAAAGATAAATGGATGTGTTCTGAGAACACACCTTCCGAACATCAGTGTGATGGGTGAAACCTAACCAAGAATTTAGGGAAAAATAGTACGTTGCGTACTTCTAAAAAAAATACAGCGGGAGAAGTAATTACATTCTTGTATAGATTTCATTCTTGAATGATTTTAATAAACTCTGTACTGGTTGTTAGCAGTCAGATCGTAATTTGAAAAGTACAAATGTTAGTTTGTGCAATGTGTGACTAAATCTGTAGGCACATATGAAGTATTTGAATGAAGTAAAGGGCGCATAGATGGACAATTAAGTGGAAGAACGCGCGAGTTCAGTGAAGAGTGAGGAGATCGAGGGGTAAGAAGATTTGCAAGTTACAGATCTGCAGAAGCTGGTGTCATAGTCTAGTCTGGCATCTAGTGTAAGTAAGAGTACTGCTACACAGTGTGAGTAAATGCACTTCAAAATTATGCACAGAAGCTCCAGCAGCTGCAGGCTGCCATAAGGTCATGTTGGTAAAACAGTCACATGTTATTTTACTGGTCAAGAGATTGTGACTGCCCGTAGACTGGTCCCTTTTTGCAAATCACGTTTAACTGAAAAAAGAGAACACAGCCCACACTACTGTACGGTGTGGGGCTCTGTTCCCCTTCCTTCAGCCCTCTTACATTTTCATAGAAGTGACATACAGGAGAAGAGTTTTGTGTCTGCACTTGTAATGAGAATGTACAACAGTTTGCGTTTTAATCTGCTTTTACTGTTCTTGTGACAAAGCAAATGGCTGGTTTATGTCACGACCAATGAAACCAAACTGTTCATTTTTTTAAAAAAAACTTACTTGTCGTTTATAGCTAAAATCATGTTTAGGCAAGCTAGCTGTAGCAGAGGCGGCAGAATGATCCATCATCATCATGTCCATCAGGGGAATGGGGGAAGTACCCCTCATCAGGGTTTCCCGGACTGCCCCTCCCATTCCCGCACTCTCACGGATCCTATCCAACTCCTGCTCCAGAAGGGCCACCTCCTTCTCCAGAGTAGCAATGCGAGCGTCCTTTGTTTCCAGAATTGCCGTCAGAGTACTGTTAGAAGGGCCACTGGAATTTTGAGTGTACGCTTTTTCTAACTGCACCTGCAGTGCTCTAAGGGTGTCATTGGTGGCCTTTAGCTCCTGAATTATAAGCAAGCAAAATATACAAATGGATTAACACGCAGTTTGAGACAGGCCAGTTGAACACTATGGGGAGAGGGAAGGTCCTCGAAACAACTGCGCTTTTGGTGCAATACAAAGCTACAATTTGGAAATGGGACGCCGTGGGCCCCACACCTTGATCACAGAAAAACTTTTCTGTTTGTTGAATATTAGCCAGTACAGAGACATGGAATTTTTGTGCACGATAGTCTGTAAGCAGATAACTTAAAATTATGCACACTACGTTGATATTACGCTACGAGACAGACTAAATGTAAGCTAGTCTTACGACACTGCATCATTACCGAATATTACCTAATTGCCTTGAATAGTTAGCAAACACTAAGTCATGCATCTCGAATGAAAGGTGATACAACAGCAACTGTACAATCTAAAGTGTCGTCACACCGGTACAGCCTACTGCATCGAGGGTTACTAGATTTCTGCTCTTTGTACGTATTCTGGTATTTCGAATAAAACACATTTGAAAAACTGCATCTGGTTTCGCAGACGTGTTAAGCTGCACGAGAATGCACTAATTAGGGTGTGCTGAAAGCAGTTCAATCCAATCACAGCTGTCCAAAGGGTTCTGTTCTGCTCAAGATACCAGAAGGTGCGCAAGGCCAGGAGTCCAGTAATCCTCAGTTTAGATTATTCTGTGTTCTTTCCCTGGCCGACAAAATTGGATTAAAAACTGAGCCAATTTGCTGGCTGTCCCATACTGCTGCGCATTTTCGCGCTATGTTGTCTCGAGGATAAAACAGAACAGGGGAACGTGAAAACATCCAATTCAGAAACTCCAAAGATTTGCCAATTCACAAACATAAAAGTAAAGAGTTTCAGCAGTCAATTACAGTGTCTAAACTATGCCTGCACTATTCGCACTTGATTTCTCGCCCTACGACATTTTGCATACATTTACTATGTTTACACTGCCTTACCGAAAATACAGCCATATCTTTCACCAACGTCACAGATCAACATGGCTGCCCAGTTTCCTGTACCAGTGACAATTCTTTAGGCCTTTCATTTTGACTCAGAATACTGATTAAATTTAACACACAGCATTTTAAGACCAGAATTATTTACACATTTCTTAGTTATTTATATAATCCGCAACATCTGACTACAATCCTATTGTTTATTGCAAATACATAAACAAGGTGCCTCCTTCAAATAATAAAGATAATTAGACAATAAAATAACAAATTTATAAATGTGATAGAATTTAATATCATGGACATGAAGAGATAAGCACACGTTATTTAAAAACGCTGTATTAACCACAGTCGTTACACTGGTCCAATATGAGAATATTTGCTGAAAGTTAAAGTGTTACGAGAAAACCGCGGTGATTGTTTTTAAATTAATATCGCGGCATTCATGTAGACAGGTTAGGCAAAACGTCGAAGATTTCCGACAGGACAGTCGACGTTGTGGCCGAAATTTGGAACGCGACACATCCCGAGTGCCAATAAGAAGCGGTGGAGCCTGATTGTGTGACTGGAGACGGAGTGGCAAGTACTCAGATACGGACCAGTGTGTACGGCTGCAGTGCCGGCGAATGGATCGGGTCTCGTATAGGCCTGTCTGAGGAAATGTATGTCCAGGTAGCCTGAGACATCATGCTAGTAACTGTTTCTACAATTCTCGTTACTCCAGAACAAAACAGCAAAGCTATCAGAACTGCTTCAGGCCGAGCAGATTCCTGGGTCAAATCTCTGGCATATGAGGTTTACGTACACTCTTCCAGTTACTTCAGGCACACGCACAGAACCTCAAATGTGCTGCCGCCCAATTCCCTCTCGGCACAGTTCAGTCAGGCTACGAGAAGAACGACCGGACAATGTCAGATCGAACCCCGACAGGGGCAGAAATTTTTCTCTTCTGCACAGTATGCAGTGCTGCTGTGACAATCACACTCCCCCCCCCCCCCCCTGATGCCGACAGAGGACCCTCAAGAAACAAAAGCAGTCGGAGAGTGAAGCTGGCCACTAGTTTTCACGCCGCCATGCATCTAACGATAACGTTCCAATCACCATCTACGGTTTCGTATCACAGCTTTCCAACTCACTATTCGCTAATAACTAACTTTCGAGGCTGTACAAACAGTATGTCTAAATAAGAGCAATACACAAAGCAGTATCAATGCCTGACCACCGTCTGAACAGCACAGCACTTCCCTAGGACACTTCGCCTCCCCATGTTCAACAAACATCCAGTAACAGACTCAAGCCACTTCACTGGTGAGATCTCAGACTGCTTTGAACTGCGACACCGTTCAGTCTAGTACAAGTATACCGACTGCTAGGACAATCCTCCGAGACACTGGGATTCCGTATTGTACAAATACTGCCAACAGTGGCACAAGTGGATGCCATTAAGGCGTATGGGAGTGGACGTTCTTAACCCTGACATTAGACGGAGGCAAGTGCTCAGATTGACGCCCCGGCCGCTTTATCCCGGTATCCATCGATTAGGAGGGTGGGTAGGTGGCAGTGTCGGTCTGGACGTCTCTCCCCTGCTAATACGCCTCTCCCCCGCTAATACGTCTCTCCCCTTTCCACTAAAGTCTCTCTCCTTCCACTACGTCTCTCCCCTGCCACTACGTCCCTTTCCTCCCACTATGTCTCACCCCTTCCACTACGTCTCTCCCCTGCTAATACGTCTCTCCCCTGCCACTACGTCTCTCCTCTTCCACTACGTCTCTCCCCCTTCCACTCAAGTCTCATTCCTGCCACTACGTCTCTCCCCTGCCACTACGTACCTCCCCTGCCACTACGTCCCTCCTCTCACATTACGTCTCTCTCCTTCCACTTCGTCTCTCCCCTGCCACCATGTCTCTCCCCTTCCACTAAGTCTATCCCCTGCCACTACGTCTCTCCCTGTTACTACGTCTCGCCCTCGCTAATACGTCTCTCTCCTTCCACTACGTCTCTCCCTTGCCACTACGCCTCTCCTCCGCTAATACGTCTCTCCCCTCCCACTAGTCTTTCTCCTGCCACTACGCCTCTCCCTTGCCACTACGTCTCTCCCTTTTCACTAAGTCTCTCCCCTCCCACTAGTCTTTCTCCCGCCAGTACGTCTCTCCCCTGCCACAATGTCTCTCCCCTGCCACTAAGTCTCTCCCCCGCCACTAAGTCTATCTTCTGCCACTACGTCTCTCCCTTGCCACTACGTCTCTCCCCTTCCACTACGCCTCTCCCCTGCCACTAGTCTATCCCCTGCCACTAAGTCTCTCCCCCGCTAATACGTCTCTCCCCCGCTAATACGTCTCTCCCCTTCCACTACGTTTCTCCCTTGCCACCACGTCTCTCTTCCGCTAATAGTCTCTCCCCTTCCACTACGTCTCTCCTCCGCTAATACGTCTCTCCCCTGCCAGTAGGTATCTCCCCTGCAATTATGTCTCTCCCTTGCCATTAGTCCCTCCCCTCGCACTACGTCTCTCTTCTCCCACTACGTCTCGCCCCTGCTAATACGTCTCTCCCCTCCCACTAGTCTTTCTCCTGTAACTACGTCTCTCCCCTGCCATTACGTCTCTCCGTTGCCATTAAGTCTCTCCCCTCCCATTAGTATTTCTCCTGCCACTACGTCTCTCCCCTGCCACTATGTCTTTCCCTTGTCACTACGCCTCTCCAATTCCACTACTTCTCTCCCCTGCCACTGCTTTTCTTTCTACTTTCCTTCAAACCGAATTTCGAAAATGTGAACGAAACTTAGATGTTATGTTAATAACAACAATACATGTTAGGTTAATAACAGCAATACATCTCCTTCCGCTTTAATTTTGAAATTAATGGCGTTAGGATCAAACTATTTCCCAATATTATGCCGTGCACATCAATCAGTATTTACTGTGTAAACATAGTAAATGTATACCGGACGTGTGCCTTCTAACAGATTTATTCGATGTTTTCCTTTGTCAGTGAGCCAACAAGTACACAAATTGACCACACGTTGCAACAGAACACAGTAATGAATGCTTTGGATCTGGGAGTAAACAAGCACTCTGCAAACTGACGTTTCGGCTCGTCACACCGGTGACAATTGACACTGCTCTCTACTGCGATGTGGCGCTGAGGTCTGGTACAGTAAAATGTACCGACGTTTCAGAGTATCCTGCAACATTCATCATCAGGGGACAGGTCTACCACATCGGGAGGTCATATCCCAGGAAAAAGGCAGCCTCGGTACTGCGCACTGAGAAAACAACACGAATTGTTGAACTATGCCGTTTGCTGTCCGGAAAATGAAATAAACAAGGAAGTTTAGTTGTTTGCAGAGTGCTGGTTTACCGACACAGCCAGCTACGCATCAAAATGGAGACACAGGTCTGTCAGCAGCATTAGATCAGCTCAGGTACCAAATGACGCTAGTATGAGGACCTCAAACCTTGCCGTCACGCTAAAAATCGGGGCAAACCCTTGAAAGCACGGTAGTTACTATGTTTACCATATGCGTTAACATTCAAAGACTCTGCATTTTGCCCATATTGTGACTTCACACGTGTCACAAGACAGTCGCAATACAAAGCTGTTACTGTGGAGGAAGTCCAGTTGCAGTAGCCTACCGCGACATGGGGTATTGCGACTCTGGTGCGATCTGCGGAAATACACGTAAACAAAATGGCCGTCACGACTGCGGAACAGCCATAACATGTGACCTACGTAGAAAAGATCCCCCCCCCCCCAATGGCCTTTTTGCCGAAATACAGCAGAACCACAAGGAACGGTACAATTTTACAAAAAAGAAAGAAAAGTGCAAAAGAACTAACTGACATCTGCGAAGAGCGCCTCAAGCTCAGTCAGCTGTTTCCGTGTTACTTTTTTTCCGAAACTCATTCGAGAAAGCTCAGCGGTTGTGTATTAGTCCTTTAAAGCACGATAGTTGGTGTGCGTAGCAGTCCAGCACACACACACACACACACACACACACACAATTCCTTTAACAGGAAAGATCCAGCATTTCGTGTCTTGTACAATTCTCGACACACACACAGTGACTGTTGCGTACAATTCTCACAGAAACAGCCGCTTAAGCTATTCACCGAATGGTCTTACCCAGTCCCTCCACACTAATGCTGGCACAGGACCTCGATGAGACCACGATCGCCTCCTTCCGAATCCTTTCTAATACCCTGTCATTCTGCGCTATAAAGCATCATAAAACAAGACTAAAAATGAAAGAACAATCTGAATTGGTCGGTTTTTGTAATGAAGATGCAGTGTGCTTTCGGTGACGTAGCAATCAGATTTCTAAAGATTATGCAGACGAATTTGGTGCTTCAAGAGTCAAGTGATTATCAGCTGCACACAGACACACAGGCTGCAGTATCACAGTTCGTTTCCCAGCAGGTATGTACCTGCCGACTACGGTACGTCGGGTCAAAGCGGCCACACACCTCCAGCTACTATCGAAATCAAGACAGCTTGTAGTTGTATATACAGTCCGCTACGCTGTCATGACGTGGTGCATAGTGCAAGACAGGAACAACTTTACCTGCAGCCAAGTGAGTACACACGATGATTGTGCTGACTGCTTAACAAATTGAAAATAATATATTTGTAAACTTTAACTTATATATATATATATATATATATATATATAGCGCCGTTTTAAAAAGTCTGGCGACGCCTTCCGACTTCCATATTCCATTGCCTTCGATTGTTCCATTCGCCCCGCCCATTCTCAGATCTCTTTCACCCATCGCTGTATACATCTTCTTTTTCCAGGTTCTTCGTGGACGGCCTCGTTTTTTCCTTCCTGCAGGTTTCCAGTTAACCATAATTTCTGGTAATCTCGCTCGGTCCATTCTCCCGACATGACCACACCAAATGAGTTGTTTTCGGGTTATCTCATACAATATCATATCTGGCGCGTTCATTTTTTCTCTAATACACTCATTTATTTTTTTGTTTAGTTTAGAAATCCTCGCTGATCGTCTTAATGCATCCAACTCAGTTCCGTTAATTCTGCTCCTGTCACAATCACATAAACTCCAAATTTCGGCTCCGTACATCAGGACACTTTTAACCATGCTGCTATAGATAATCTTTTTCCGGTTTTTTGTTACGTCCTTTGACCACCATGCCCCATTTAATGCACCTATTTTTTCCGTCCTTGTGTTATCCTGTGGCGTATATATTTAGTGTCTCTTCCGTTTTTGGTAAATATGGATCCCAGGTACCTAAATTCGGTACAACCAGTAATGATGTCACCGTTGTCCAACTCTAAAGGCTTTGTATCGGTACCCAAGGACATGTACTTTGTTTTAGCAATGTTCATAGTAATGCCCAATTTAGAATATTCTTCTTGGAGTTTCCGGCACATATACTCCAAATCTTCCTTACTTTGGGCCATCACCAACTGATCGTCTGTAAATTGTAGCGTATGTATCGTTGTATTACCCGCATTATATCCCATACCAGAGGATTTTCTTTTCCAAATATTTAAGGCTTTCTCTAAATAGATTTTAAATAAGGTTGATGATATACAACATCACTGGCGAAGTTCAAAATTTCTACCCTCCTTAAAATGCCAACTCCACAACAGTGTGTGTGTGTGTGTGTGTGTGTGTGTGTGTGTG
>Ga0123352_10016710_pt1 | contig 11694 bp, 8 predicted proteins | sample TergutLab28metaG_FD_89700 | JGI IMG/M metagenome (GOLD analysis project Ga0123352, IMG submission 89700) | Labiotermes labralis P1 segment gut microbial communities from Petit-Saut dam, French Guiana - Lab288 P1 | ecosystem: Host-associated > Arthropoda: Insects > Digestive system > Gut ...
AGGGATGAGAAGAAGGGGAAGACCCAGGAAAAGATGGAAAGAGGAAGTAGAAAGAGATCTTCAAGTGCTGGGAGTGAGAAGATGGAGAGAGTTGGTGGCAGATAGGAAAAAATGGAAGGACATTGTTTGACAGACCAAAGCCCACAGTGGGCTGTAGTGCCAATGGAAGAAGTAGAATTATATCTTTAATATACCAACAAAATGCACATATACAATAGAACACATGTATTATTATCAATACTTTTCTACATGTTTGGGCACTTATTGTGCCATCTTCAGGGAGAACTGTCTCACTTGCTCAAAACTGTTCTTATTATTGTTGGTATGTTACAGATATAATTACTATATGAAAAATACACAGAATGGAAACCCATGCTAAGTTTATTCTGTTTGGTTTACACATCGTACTGAATATCATCACACTCTTATTAAACATCTCTTTTTCAGGATGCAGGAGGCAGACTCGGGTTTTGTTTTGGTGATAGATCGTCGAAATGACAAGTGGCATTCGGTCAAGACCGTCCTGCTCAAAATCTCAGTAGGTATTTGGAAACAGTATTTTTTGTGTTCATTTTGTAGAACTACTGTGCTGTATTTTGTTTGTATATGTTGTTAGTAACTCAGACTACACAGCATCAGATTACTGGATGGCATTGAACTGAAAAGTGTGGAGTACATGCTGTTGTAGTGTAACTTTAGGGTCTAACCTGAAATTTGTCTGAAGAGTCTGCTGAAAAGCACAGGAAACTCGAAGGTAGTTACATTACCCTGCCAAGTGATGTACCACTGGGGCAGGAATTTTTAGCAAGCATACTTTAGATTTGTGTTTGTGGGGTACCTGTCTTTAATCGTGATTAGCCTATCAGCTGCCATGACTGAAACATGTAGTAATTTTCTCACTCTCAAACACAATACTGGGATAGTACTTTTGTGTAGGTTACAGTGACTTATTTGCAAATGTACATGTACTTACTGTCAATGGTCATTTTCCATTCTCTTTTATTATATGTAACATGTGAAGCATCATTAGTACTCACTGAATTATGTACTATATAGACAATGAGAGAGCAAATGCCAACCAGCAGGCTGTAAAAATATGTCTGCTATAGGTCACTTAGTATCATAACTGGGCAGTGGGCGGGTGGGTGAAAACTGATGGTTTATTTCCGGACAGGGGTAAGGTTACTGTCTCTTCTGCAGTGTCCAGAATGGCTGTTTGGCCCACACACTGTCTTCAGTGGGTACAGGTGGATATTTCCTGAGGGTTGAAATGTTCAAGGCTTGAACTTGACCACCAACCTTCATCTAGTGTTTGTGCAATTTGTACCAAGCATCACATCGAATCCTCCATAGTTCTTCATGGCATGGTACTTAATGAAGCCTAGGGATAAATGTATGATAGCAATCGATAACCCATCAGTTCCTAAACTTCCTCGGTTCACGCCACCCTTAGTGTCTCAACAATTTTTTCATGGCACCCCCAGGCCAAAAGAAATGCATAGCCTACTATTTAGTAAGTAGTTAAGTCCAGACAACTTAACTATTATTTCCAACAACATAGTAGCCATTTGAAAAAAATAATACACATAAATTGAAAGAAAAAACAATATTTTGAAATAACCCACAGCGCCCCGCCTTGGCGCAGTATGGGAATCGCAGCATTAACCCTTCTAGGGAATCTTTTGTTCTCACTCTGACATTCTGGCTATCACATTTCAGTGATGTGTCAGTGTAAGGGAGTTTAAAAATGCCAGCAATATTAGCTGAAATTCACGCTAATAGTATGTTCATTATACAGTGAAATGCAACTAACAGAACTAACTTTGGTGTTTTTCACCACGTGTTTGAGATCGTACTAGAATGGCCATCTAATACAGGCGTGGTTTTGTTGTATATATTGCATTTGGTCAACTGTCACTTCTGTATTTCAACTGTGGTGCATTTATATTAAGACTGTGTCTTTTATACAAGAATGTAAATGTTATGACCCATATGTGCATGTGAGGATGGAGATCTCAATCTGAACATGTCATATAAGCTCCTGGGAGTTGAAAAAATTAGTAGCTGGTGTGAAAACAAAGGAGTTTTCTTGGAGGTTGACCATCTACACTATAGAATAAAATCCATAGGTATGTTAGATGGTCATTCTGTTTATTCACTTTAACAGAACCAACTCAGTGGAGTAGTTTTTGTTTCATACAGTGTGCATTTTGTTTCATTAGGGCTTCTTTCCTGGCCTTATTCATGTAGTTTATGTCCTGCGGCCAGCAGGGTTTCTACAGAAAGCCATTTCTGAAGTCAGTAACAAGTTGTTCAAGGAGGAGTTTAAATTCAGGGTGAGTTTTATGTATGTTATACTAAATTCATTGGTACATTGTCTGCTGCTGAAGTCGTGTCATTGATTGTTAAAATATTTGCTGATGTAAGTGGTGTAACTAATAAATCATGAACCATCTGACTAGGACATTACTTTTAAATGGTCCATAATTTCTTCTGTCACATTGTCTCAAAATTGGCTTATGTACCAACCGGCCTTCAGTCTTTGCTACTTGTACGCCAAAGCCATAAAAAGGAAGTCCCATCTGTATTCCTTCCTCTCATACCCAACACGCTGTTTTTCCCCCCCCCCCCCATACTGTTACGCTACCCCCTTTGGTGTTCTTGCCCGTATTCCTGTAAGTCATCTTGACATTCTCTTCACAGGGATGTTTGTAGTTTTAAACACATGATAAACTCTTGACAGCAACTTGTGCATTGGGCTGGTCCATGTACTCCAGAAGGGGTTGTAGGGGCATATGCAGTAGGCAACCTGAAGCCTCAAATGCTTTTATGGACGGAATATAATTTCTAAACATCATGCTGCTGCTTACTGCTGCCTCTGTGCCATATTTGTACTTTGCAGTGATGCTATATATTTATGTGTGTGTGTGTGTGTGGGGTGGGGGTTTGAGGTGTGATTTGTATTTAACCATACTTGATGTCTTGAAAATAACTTGTGGTCCTTTCTGTACTTCAATTTTTTGTACAGGTGGTTGTGTGTAATTATGTAGAGGAACTGCATGAAAATGTGGAAAAGAGTCAGTTGACAGCTGACCTTGGTGGGGAGATCCCTTACTGCCATCAGGAGTGGCTGCAGCAACGAGTGGTGAGTAAGGTCAAGATTTTATGGAGAAATTGATTTCCTGTATCAAAGTAACTCCAAGTTGGTGTTTTCAAAGGTTCTGTGATGGTTTATTGTGTTAATATCACCAACTGGCGCCTTCCCGTTACATAGACAAGATGGTTTTCCTCTGAGTTCATAGTTCTTGGAAGCCTTTTATTTACACCCTTGATAAATACAAGATTTTTTTTTTTTAAAACAAGGAATAACTGGGGCATTTTCAAGATCTGCTGTTCCCTTTGGCCTCTCCCATGACCCATCTCCTCTTTCCTGTCCATGGCTCTGATTGTTCACTTTTTCCATCCTTTGTGGCCTCCCCTCCACCTAAACAGGACCTCAGATAGCTTGGCTAGTATAGTGATTAGTCTATAGGTGGACGGTAGGAGCATCTGTGTGTTTAATGTAAAGTTCCCAACTTTGAGGATTCAAGTCTTTAGTTTGAGACTTTGTTCCAATGGATGGGAAGTTACTCACATTTCAAAGGATCTTGGTTCCTACAAAATATAGGAAAACATTCACCAAACATCACAATATTATATCCTCAACCACAGCACTGTGAGGACCTCAAACCTTGCCTTTCCGTCTCCTGATACCAGTCCAATCTTCATATGGCGTAAATTTAGTTTGTAGGTATACAATATTTATTACAAACTTGTTGCACATTGTTTATATTTGTTATTAGTTATTGCTCCAACATGTTTCAGCCACAATATTAAATTTCTTTGTAGGGTTTGGTTTGATTGGATTTCATGTATTGATGTACACAGTTGTGTGTGTACTTTGGTTGACTGTAAACCAGTTAACTTTTTAATAAAACTTTTCAGAGTAGGGAAAAACATAATTGTATTCACATAATGTTTAGGCTTTGGAAAAGTTTTCCTGCAACACGCAAGAAGTATCAGCTGCTTTGGACAGTTTCACACAAAGTCTGCAGGACACAGAGTTTCCAAATGATGTAGATGACACTCAGCAGCTTCTCACTACACAGGTAATGATCAAGCAGTAGAATTTTGAGTACCTTCAGAAAGTGACATGATGTCTTGCATCTCCTGTATTTGAGTATCTGACAGTAGTGTGGAACTATTATGTGCTTGTGTGATTAAGATGGCTATGTTGCAAAATGACATTGAGTGTTGCAAATTAAAGGCACAAGATCATTAGTCACTTGTCAAAGAACCCCATGCCTGCAGATTCACAGAATACAAAATTTCATGAAGTTCGCAGTTCCTGGACCCACATATTGACTGCTCTCAACAAACTTGGGTGTTTGTTAGTGATGAGCATTGGGAATACTTTCTTCAAACAATATGAGGTGCTATCCAAAGTACCTGCAATCTGTTGGAAGAAAAGTAAGACACACTCAAAGTCCTAATCACTACCATCCCCTTCAGAGTAGTTCCCTTAGGAACATATGTAATGATCCCAACATTTCTGCCATGATCGAAGCTCTTCTGGAAGTCCTTTTATGTAATCATCTGCACCACCTTCTGCAGTTTGGTTTGAATCCCCTTTGCGGTGTCACATATTCGCCCCTTCAACTCATTTTCATCTTGGGGAAGAGCAAGATGTCACAGGTGAGTAAGGGGGGTGGGGGATGACCATCATATTTTTGGAGGCCAAAAGCTGCTGCACAGCCACAGTGCTGTGTTCAGGCGCATTGTTATGGAGCACACACTTGTTCATATACCATTTGTCTGGTCACTTCCTCCTAAGTCGCCTGAGGACATCGCAGTAGAACTTAGCATTGATGGTCTGACCTGGAGGAAAAGATTCTTCTTGGATAATCCAGTCATTGTCGAAAAAGCAAATCAACATTGACTTAACATTGCTTTTCACTTGCTGCACTTTGGCCAGGGTGAGGGTGGACAGTTCCACTGGGACGATTGCCTTTTTGCTTCAGTGTTGTACCCTTAAATCCAACTTTCATCGCCAGATATGACCTTGAAAAGGAAGTGTGGGTCATTGCTGACCTGCTCCTTAAGTTCTGTGCTGATTTCCAGCCGATGTTGCTTCTGGTCCAGCATCATCACCAAATGCTTGTTTGAGTATTTTTTTAGTTTTTGCCACACTCTTGCCAAGCTTAAAGCAAAACAACACAAACACGAGGTCATGAAAATGTGTAGATAAAAATATTGCACTAAGCACAAATCAAAGTCACACACTGGTTGACGAAGGATACATGCAGTGCAACCAGGTGCCACTAGTCCAAACTAAAACCGGTTCCCGTACTACATTCAAATTTTGGGTATTTTTTGGTAGTACTTTGTATCAGCGCTGGAGAAGTGATATGTGGACAAATAGAGGTGCAGTATGTTGAGTGACTGATAAGGGATGCCCCAGAGGTGAAATACAGGTGTGAGAATTAGGTAATTTGAGATAAGTTTAGTATGCAGTATAAACTTCGAGATATTATTATCTCATTATTACATTATTCAAAATTTCATTATTAGTTCTTTCAAAGTTTTAGGTGATTGACATAATGAAGGTAATTTTTGAGCTCAACACTGAAGACTGTGTATGGTCCACTCATTTCTCTACATATGACAAGAGTGAGGCATTTTTTTGTAATCCATTGTTGCCTTTCTACCAATGTGTCATACTTGTCTGTCATTAGGAGCTGGTACAGTAAGTCAATTCCGCAGGAATGAGTCCCGCTCCACTTCGTCATATCACTTCATAATGTTTACAGGGGCAACTCTACCATCTAACTTTATGATTTTACATGACACTTAGTTTCATTTATTCACTCTTATTTAAAATGTTCTGAATCCATAATATCTCTGTGTAGGGTATTGAATATTCTGAGCTGAAAGAAGAAATCTTAAATGCTGCGAAGCATGGTGAAGATCTTCTCAACAGTATTAGGCAGTGTCCTGCCACCAATAATACCACATCAACCTGTGTAAGCAGGGAAGATCAATTGGAACTGTATCGTGTGTGTCCCTACAGATTGGGAAATGTCACTGCTGTGGAAAGGTTGGTGCTGTTTGTTCTGAAATTGATTCTTACCATACTATTGTTCAATAACATGTTTACTGTTTGTGCAAAATGTTTGGGATATTCAAGCATCATATGTTGAATATATGGTGTGTTATGTAACAGTATCCACTTATAAAATTAAAATATATTGTGAATGCAGTTCTGATAACAACTTTAAATGTTTAAAGTTCACAGTATTTAACCATTTCTCCAGCTAAGATGGTAATTGTAAGAAGTACAGCATGTTTTGTTCCTTACAACAGGCTGCTGGTTCAGCTTGAAGAAACTGAGAGAACTTTTGATGATTTCTGGTTCAGTCACTCAGCACGTTTACGACAGTGTCTCGAACTGAGAAGGTTTGAACAGGACTTCAGAGAACTGCAGGTGTGATTGTGATGTGTTGATAATATACAGTTTCTCTCTCGGTTTGTAGCTGTTATATGGGGACATTATTTGGACAACTGGCATTACTGCTTCTCTCAGATTATTTTGCATAACAGCATGCAGCTGTTCAAATTTGCTATGAGTCAGGGTCCATGCATTGTAATTCAGTGTATTGCCATTAGTATTTGGTGTTGACCTGCCTTGTTTAAAGAAGGTGCCATAAATGGTTCTCTTGAGCTCGAAGACTTGCGTCACATCCAGAAAATACATTGTTCATTGCAAGTCATTGTTTTACAATTTTAACAATTTGATGGGATGTGACTAGCAATAGTTATCAGGTAAAATAATTTCCCTTCATATACCCCAACCACAGTTTATAATTTCTGTTGTGGCACTTAAAATGTCTGCTGATACCTGTTTTGTTTTTGATGCTGGTCTTTGCACTGTATGTGGCAGTACTGGGCTACCACTTGAGATTCGGGCATTATATATTTAAGACTCCTCTGGTGTAGTTTTAGAACCTTCTTCTGTTTAAAATATTTGTTACAGTGTCCAGCTACATTTTCTTTCCAAGCTACTATTTCAACCTGAATATTTGATCAAATATGTGTGGTGTCTTTATGTTGGTCATTGAGCTTCCCCATCAGGTATGGCATTCTCATGGTAGTGAATGTGAAGATTAGTCCCCTGGAATGTAATGCCGTTTAATTGGTCTTATAAAGGTAGAGGCAGCAAGTTTGTCTGAAATGAAGACGTAAGTTTTTTGGAATGTCATGATGTTGTAACTGATAATAGTTACTGGAGTCCAAGGCTCCTGCACTTTGAAGATGGAGGCATTGTGCTTCTCTGAAAAGTTGATAACTTCCAGTTTGCAAAGGATATCATTCCAGAAGCCTTTAATCTTCTGAAAACTGCTGTGAGAATCCCGGATATCATGTGTCCTGGGAAATATTTATAACAGCCTCAAAGCTATAGGACATGACATATGAAAATACAGTAATCTTGAACCACTGGTTGTTTGTTTCAGAGTAACTTTGACAGCCATTTGAAGACTGTGTGTGAGATGACTGAGGTTGGTGAGACTGTTGCCAGGGTGGATATGCTTATCAAAGAAGCTTCTGCCTTTCAGAAATTGTGCATGGTAAGTTCCATTCACTTATGTGTGATTTGAGTTTTGACAGCAATGGTGTTGAGGATTTGGGTCTTGTAGGATGTGACTTTATGTGTTGTTGGTTTAATGGAAATGATTCATTCAATGACCCTGCGTCTCATCCCAGAAGACCTGAATTCTCAATAACACTGCTGTCAGAGATGTAAATCTCACATATCTGAACTTCATTACAGTTGCCTGAATAAGTTTGAACAGTGACATGTTAGATAAAGTAAGGCATCAGGCCCCAAAATTATTTACCAGAGATCAGAGCTGTGTACAATATGATATTTCTAAAGCCAGTATTTTTCATGATTGCATTCACCTATAATCCTTTAATGCTCAATCTCTAAACATGGTCGCCTTGCATGGCACATAGTGTGCTATGCTGTCAGGATTCAAACATATCATGGCACTTCATGTTTGGTTTGTACTGAAGACGTAATTACAACAGTTGTTTCTTATATCTTTAGGCCAAATTTTATAGTACTAGTTTTAAAGTATTAATGGGCAGTTACTGGTGAATTTTAGAAAATTGTTAAAAATATTTGGTTAGAATTCATGATTTCTTTCAATTTATTGAATGCTGTTGCATAATATGTTGCCAGAACAACTTGACCATTATACTGTCTAAGGTCTGAGCTGGATGACTGAGGAATAGGTTCAATTAATGACACGGATAGCCATTTTCCTCCTCCCCACATCCTCCAAACTGACCCCAGCAACTTCTGAACACCTTATGCAGTGGGTAACATGAGCTCTTTTCTTGTGGTTAATGCATTCAATGTGTGAAGTGAATCTCACAACTCGCAGCTTAAGAATCTGCAGAATGCCACCTCCACTCACACCTGTGTCTTCATTTTGTGATGCTTAATTAAGCTCAGGGATAATTTTACCTCCTCTTCCCCCCACCGTCCTCTTCCCCACACAATATGTCGCAGCCATAACAAAGATTTTAATTTTGTGTTCAGAAATCAAATTTTGTTGCTTCAGCATTTGAGTATCATTCTGCCTGAGCAGCAGATATTTGCCCCAGAATATTAGCTGCTGATGATGATTGGTGATAACTTAGCATTGTTACTATTTGTTAGCATGATATTGAGAGAGCAGAGGAGCTGATCTCAACTGGGCAGCAGCTCCTACACAGTCGCCACTACTGCGCCCTTGACTGTGTTCAGCCCAAGTGCTCTGAGCTGCAACGGATGTGTCAGCTGCTGTCAGAACGTCTTGAGAGCCGTCTCAGCACATTAGCCAAGTGCAGGGAACTTCAGGAGCGAATAGACAAGGTGCCCAAAATTGGGAATTTTATGTACTCTAGGTGATTTATAATAATCCATCTGCATACTGTGGTAAGGACCTTTGCACAGTGTGGCAGATATCCACATAATGCAGAGCATTGTCTGAGAGCTGCTGCAGTGTTCTTTGATAAATTACTGTATGTACTGCATGTTTCTTTTCAGACAATAGAGTAGTGGCACACATACACACACACACACACACAGCATCCTGGCTGCCATTTCACCCACCCCACTCCACCCATTGCAGAAACTTGCAAGATAGATCAGCTTATCTAGTGAAGTCACTGACAGTACACTGTTGTGCTATTGAGAGAAAATATTCTGTAGAAACACAATAAGTATGAATTTTACAAACTTCACCCTTATTTCAGGCAAACAGATGGTGTGCACGAGGCGTAGACCTGTTGGCATCACAGCATATTGAAAAGTGCTCGTCTTCTCCCGAGCTTGCTGAACAGTCTTTGATGGAAATTCAGCAGTATGTAGCCAGTGCCGAAGAGTTCAAACTGAGCAGTCCCAAGGAGTTCCGATCCCTTTTCCAAGACTCAATCACTCCAGAAACTAAGGCTCTTGTCACACAGGTTAGTGAAGCAGTATGCATTCCACTGCTAGATATCAGTGTAGTGATGGAGGTGAGAAAAATGTACAAAATGTTAGACTTGCTCAAAATTGTCACAGCTTGTCATTTTTTTAATATTAGACAAATTTGTATGTTCTTTCACTGTAACATTTAGTTGTTTTACTGTATATGTGCTGTATGTAGAACAGAATAGTATTTGGGTTCGAGCCCTTCTGGGCCCGCTGCACCTAGGCCTTAAGACTGGCCCTTTGTGCCCTGTTCTGCCCTGTTTTGAAACATAAGGTGGTTGAACAAGTCTGTTCCAATATTTAACAGGATAAAACAAGGTTCTATTTATTGTTAGTAAATAATTAATTAAACACAAAAACCATAAATGCACTATCAGTGGCAATTAAAACAGTATATGTCACCCCTTGTGTGGTACCAAACCAGGTCACGTAAATCGCCTACTATTTGGGGCATCACTTAAATTGTTCACAGCACTTATCACACCTTTGTTGTAACACTATTCTTCAAATGTAGTTGTTCCCTTTGAATAATTATTACATTTGCCTTATGCAAACAAATTGGTAGTTTATATTGTAACACCAACCACACACTGAGTTTGATAGTTACTCGAAATTATTGAAAACTCATGTAACTGACACATGCAAGTCTGTAGTGAATGCTGTTCATTGTGAACTCACCATACTACACCCCTTTGGCAAAGCAAAGCTAGAACCATTTCTTCTTGTGTGTAACATCAATGACACGTATTAACGCAGAGGCCTCACTGCAAGAACTGACGCCACATGAGGTTACTAGAAAGTGGGAGAGCGTGATGTAATCTGGATCTTACTAGTTGGATCCTGGCTGGTCACACGACTTACCTTATGATGCGTAAGCTTGAAGGCATGCACAGCATGAACTACGTACTGTGGTACAATCACAGCACAAGCAATCTGTATGAAATTAAAATTACTGTAAAATAACAACTATTACACAAAAATTCTGTCCCTTGTGTGGACATGCCCCATATTCCATACTACATTAGAAAAGCCCTGTTCCTTTATCAAAGTTCCAGGTGGCCCCTATATTTAGTTTTCTAATATCCTCAGGGTCCAAAAAGAAGGAACCCAGATATGTATATCTGAGTGAAGACAAGGCCTCACTCACACAAAATGTGGACTGAGGTTTCCTCCTCAGTACCACATTTCCTAAAATCTTAATGTCCTCTGGGTCCAAAAAAGGAACCCAGATATGCTACCCTTTTCCCTCAAAGAGTCCTGGCAAGCGAATCCCCTCCAGGTTCCCCAACAGGGCTCCTATGGAGAGAAATACCCACTTTCAGGGCATTTTTACCTCTCACTTAATATATCTCTTTTTATCTTTCCCTCAAATTCCCCGGTAAGGGAGCCCCCTCCATGTTCCCTAACAGGGTCCCCATGGGCAGCAATACTCCATCACCAGAGCCACTGGTCTACTTTTCATTTATTCATTCATTCATTCATTCATGTATGTCTGCCAGAGTCCCCAAAGGGAGCCCTCTTACATACATATGGGGAAAAACATAATGTCACCATCCACGGAGTCCCACGCAGACAGAGAGCCTACATACAATAGGGTGCGGCCTGGTTCCCCAAGGGGATCATTACAACACTGCTGTCTCTACCCCAGTGCCATGCAGCCTTCAGCACGATACCTTCCACCTTGGCTTGGGTAGACCAGAGAGCCCTGTTAGCAGGCATGTGTCATGGCAACCCCCATCAGGGTATGCCCTCCACAACTGTTACCACCTCCCACTTGACCCAGGGTAGAGCAGAGTACGAATCTATGATACCCTGAGGTATGGATGAGGTGTTGGATTTATGGGAGGCTACTGAATGTAAGTGAATATAATATGAGAATTGTTTCAAATTCATCATCTGAAAAATGGTGGATCACCTTATAATTACACATAGGTTTAAAGATATTTGGAATGGGATTGTTCTGAAAATTCAAGTTTGTCAGGGGGTTTTATCTCATACGAGGTCTGTTAGAGAAGTATCCGACCTTTGGCCGGGAAAAAGAAACTGGCTTACTTGGAGCGTTGGACACCTAATCACCCTCAAAGTAGTTCCCTTGGGACTCCACACACTTCTCCCAGCAGTGCCGCCATTGTTGG
>Ga0123352_10016713_pt1 | contig 11694 bp, 10 predicted proteins | sample TergutLab28metaG_FD_89700 | JGI IMG/M metagenome (GOLD analysis project Ga0123352, IMG submission 89700) | Labiotermes labralis P1 segment gut microbial communities from Petit-Saut dam, French Guiana - Lab288 P1 | ecosystem: Host-associated > Arthropoda: Insects > Digestive system > Gut ...
AACTTTAAAAAACACCCGCACCGATTTGAAAATGAGGGTGGCAAAATGTCTGCCAAAGGGGGCCCCTGTCTGCAGTGCCCCCCCCCCCCCGCGGTGTGATAATGACTTGTTACATAACGGAGAGCAAGGACAACAGTGCGAGATGCGCCGGAGACCGAAAGATGCCCGTTGCTACTCAGTCCGAACGAGCACAACCATTTCCGGCATTATTCAGACAAACGCGGGGGGTCGAGTGGTTCCGGGTCCAAATCTCGGCGCACAGACCATATATCCTAACAAAGGTTTTCGTCATTTTTTCAACCTATCCAGCCAAAGATAAGGGCAATACCTCGAACTGGGCCACGACCGCTTTCTCACACAGCCTTGCAATTCACCAATCGCCATGCACTCGGACCCTATGACATTAAGTTACAGCAAAATTATAAAATGATATAGCCTATAAAATATCACGGACAAACAAAACTCAAGTTCCAAGACGCCTGACTCGAGTTATGCCAATACACGAAACTACACTCAGAACGGCTTATTCACAAACAGGTGTTTCGCAGCCTTCTAGTTAATTACGGTTAATTATCCGAACAAGACTCCAGCTCTCCTGACACATCTCACCGTCCGACGATAACAACTCTAGCAATATACGTAATTGACAGCAAACTGTTACAGCACTGATAAGAGATCACTTCGGGGACAAAGCTGTAAATGTAAGCTAATGTGACACAACATTAAAGGGACCGCTGCTGCTGCTTCCATCTTCGAGCACAACATGATAGCAGAACACTCCTCCAAACCGTATGCAAATTTGTATCTGATAACATGGCGTCTCAAACGGCAGTAATGTTCTCAAACACCGCCCTGAGAAACTCAAATCTCAAATGGCATTAAAGCTCTCCCGTAAGAAGTCATGAAGACTCAGAGCCGGTATGGAATGTTGAGCTTCCATCCTTACTCTGACTTTCGGCACAACTCGGCCGGCAGAGTGGCGAGTTCCACGTGCCAGCGCATTTACCCCAAAGGAAATTGCTTGGTAATCATTTCTGTTACAGGCTGAGTGGACCACACGGCTGAAGAATGCGGACAGAACGAATCGGTCACTTGAAAATTTCCAAAGATCCTACCGGGATTCAAACCCGAAACCTCCAGTATTGTGGCGTAAGTACCTCAGCCAACTGCGCCAACGTTCGCCATACACAATACTAAACTTATGCTGAAGACTGTGTGGTGTACTACTTCCAGCTTGTTCAGGAGAGGATGGTAGCGAAATGGTTTCCACAAAAAAGGGGGGCATTTCTTGACGGCTGAGAAACAAATGGCTTCACAAGCAGTCTGATCGGAAAGCATACTTAATCGTTTGCCAACGATGTGGCTTGCCCCTCGCGGGGTACGGCCTAACACGGGCTGGAAATCATCAGTCGCAGGCAGCACGCAATTTACGAGCGTACATGTCCCTATATAAAGAGCGAAATGTAAGAGGCAATGGCCAGCTTTACCACGATGTGCTTGCACATTTATCTGATTTATTGCCAGGTACAGCCTGTGAAGTGCCGGTACCCTCCGGCTTCTGACAGACAACGCGTGATAAAGCTGCTATTAAAGTGGTCGCTCGTTTCGCTCGAAACAAGTTCTTCTTCCCGACATGCGTATGCTACAAACAGCGTTTATGCTTAGTAACGCCAGTTACACACAGGACAACGATTATTCAGGAGCAAGTTAGTTTTCTGAAGCTTTTCACTTTAACATTCCACACCAGATGTGATTTGTTCCGATTAGCGCTTGGTGTTACCGTTTGTAGTTTGCTACCGGACGTTTCTTGTTATATTTCCTGTGCTGTATGTAATCGACCTTACGGGTGTTGTGCCGGCACGTAAATAACAAATACGTAAATTAAGTTACTAATCACCGTTACTTACAATTATATACCTGAAAATATCACGTTTCTAGCGTATATAATATTTCATACATTCTGTGCTTACAAATTATGCTACATGTGATGTTGTATCAGGCTTCCACAGCAAAGTAGATGAGAACTGCGCTCTTCTGGCCTCTTACGCTGCGAGTAGTGGTAATTTCTTATCGACGTTTCGGGTCTTCAAGGATCAAGAATCCGGATTCTTTGCCCTTGAAGATGGGACCGAATGGTTGTCCCGCAACGTCAGTTAGGAATTACCACTACTCGTTGCGCAACTGGGCAGAAGAGTGCAGTTCTCATCTATGTGTGATGTTATTCTTCATGGTACTCGTGTACTTTACACGTGTTAAATGTTCTGTGAGAGGGATTAAACTGATGTAAAAATAGAGTGGCGATACTGGGACACCTTGAAATATTCCACACTGTATTTTATATCTTATGTTTCTATAAGCTTCTCTTTTGCATACAAACACGCATTAATTCTCTCATCACTCACTGTACTCCTCGCGAAGCATATCATTTTATTACTGATCCCAGTCAGACTCTTAAGAACTGAATTATCCTGCTGTAAGTCACACTTATCGCAAGCTTTCTGATAATCTATCCACGCCACGCTTATTTTTTTTCCATACATTCTTGTAACATCGCTTGTGTTATTCGTAGTCCATCTTTGTACGATGTGATCCTCTGCACCATCCTTTCCGTTCTTTAGGTATCAGGTTTTTGTCACCAATATTCTTTTGCCTTATTTTTCTTTGTTAAGATGTACAATTCCATGGTCTTTTTGTGTTTTCGTTCTTTGGAACAAGAACTGTTACTACTGCAGTCAGACACTCCGCATCTGACCATCTTCGATTAGCCTGTTCAAAACTGTTGCAAATATTTGTGCGTTACGGTTAAGTTGCTTAAACCGGAAATTCGTTGTTTGGTCTCTTCCAAGATCTTCCCATTTCAACCTGTTTTTTGGTGCCTTTGTCTCCTCTTTGTCAGATATGGGCTCCAATCCATACTGGGATTTTTTTCAGCACAGGTTTTTCATCCAGTGGGCTGCTTCATTACACTTATCCTTTTACAATATATTTCCAAAAGTTTTCTATTTCGTCTTTGGTTCATGCGTTTTTCACATTAGTATTTGACTATCTAAAAATACTGGAGAATTTCTTGCAAACTGCTCTATATTTTGATAGTATTGGTTTCGTCTTCACCTGTAGACAGACAATCACTACGTCTTTGCTTAATCCCTTCAATCACTTCAGCCAAATTTTCTTTCTTCTCTACGTTATATTTCTAAAGTCACTTCTTTCTTTTCGTATTTTGTGTCTTCATCTTAACTGTTTTTATTTCTGCCAAAGCTGACAGCTCTTTCATAACATCATCCCCACTCTCCCGCAGTCATCTAACCCACGGGGGTGTTTTTGAACTTGTTTCTAATTTATATCTTCCAGTTCCTTTTGTTTCTTACGTAACAATCGTCTGTCTTGCATAAATGGGGTGGTATACCTTAGTAAGACTAAAATCTTTATCTTCCAGCCTTTCTGCCACTGATTCATTATAATTCTTCATTAATTCTTCTATTTTAAACATACTTTGGGGTGTCTGTAATCTTCACCTTCTGTTAATTTCTGTCTGTGTCCCCAGTGAAGCAGGGCCTCCTCACTATGTAGTTTTCACCATCACTCAGATACACCACACTCGGTAGACTCCTCTGGACGAGTGATAAACCCGACGCAGAAACCTCTACCTGAATAACACACAACACTCACAACAGATAGTCATCCATGCTCTCGGCGGAATTCGAACCCACAATCCCAGCAAGCGAGCGACCGCAGATTCACGCCTTAGACCGCGCGACCAATGGGATCGGCACCTGACAATACGTATTTTCCTTTACTGTATTAACATCATTCTCTTCTTAATAACTTTCATTTTTCTCCTTCCGTTTTTCGTGTTGAATTCTGCTTCTGCTCACCAGGTCTCATATTCCACAACTATTCCACATGTTCTTTCTCACTCTCGTTTACCTTCTGCGACCTTCTTGCAACTGCTTCTTTACTTCTGCAGTCTCCAGCCCTGTAATATTTTTGTTCTTCATAATAGTTTTTCGGTTCACGAGTCTATCATCAACACACCGAAGTATAGGCAAAAAACAGCAAATCACTGAATACCCTACGTGTCCTACTACAAACGACGGATGCTTACGTACATGAACAAGACAGGCAATATGAAAACACAACACAGCTGCTGTAACCCGATCATAATCTCACACGTAATGTCCAAGAACTACTTTCGCCGTCCGGATACTAATCTACCAGAAGTAGGTCGCCTGTGGTTGTCAATCTGCAATAAATTACTGTGTGAACGTAAAATTGTCCCTGTACTTAATTAAGTAGTTTATGAAGACATCTGGAGGTGTGGAGGAATAGCTCCATGTATTCTTTCGGCAACACGAAGATGAGTGATTAGCGTCATGGCCTGGTGGCTTTATACCTGTGTCCAGCAGGCCTGCAGCCGTTGAGGACTCCATGAAGAAGACAAATATCACACGCCTTTGCCGGAATTCGAATCCAAATTTCCCGACGTCCGTCCAGAAGCACGGTCACTACACCGACTGCTTAACCGGGATCTCCATCGCTACTGTGTTGACTGAAGACGTGGAATTTACATGAAATAATCCTCAATCAGTTTTGGCGATTTTGTGTTAACATGGACGGCTCTAGAAAAAAATAATATTTCGAGCAAGGGGCTTCGGAATAATGCACTCAGCACATCAGTACAGGAAGATTTATCCTTCTCTTTCCCGAGGCCTCGTACAAGCTACTCGTTTACTACCCCGTTCATTATGACTGTGTCTAAACTCTGGTACTCACCAACATATTTCGAAGACTGAAGATCAGATCATCTGACAAATTACTCCACATTAATTCTAGTCTTCTAATGGTTAATTATATTTTAAAGGAAATTACGACTATGTGGATCGAGTATGATGGTAACGGTGGGTGACAGTGACGATGATGATGCATTTGGAATCTCGGAGCAGTCGTAGTAGCTAAAAGTGACGCGACAAACAGACAAACAGAAATGGAGTACTGGGGAGACGGTTGGAACTCTTGTGTGTGTTGGCGACAACAGTATCATAGGCATGTAGATTATGTCTTTAGGGACGTGACGCCGCGTACTCTGGCAGAAAATCACGAACGTTACAGAGAAAACACCTACCTCCACCGGAAGGGTAAATAGTACGTCCATGGTCACCGCCATGAGATCGTCACACAACACACACTACACAATGTCTGGTGTGCTATATTCAAATTTCCGCGACTGTTTCCGGGCGCACATACAAATCGACCTTGGGCAACGGTTTCCTGTAGTCGTGAAACATACCAAAACCCGTCAAATCGTTTTGCCTTTGATGTGAATGCTTGAATGCATCAGGACTACCAAAGCAACGGTTACTAAATCCCTGTGCAAATAATTCTGCCGCGACATGCGCCGAGAAGTGTGGCAGGCAGGCCGAGGGCGGGACAGGGCGACTCTAAGAGTGTAGACAAGAAGAAGTCACCGGAAACCTGGGCCACACTGTTTGTAGAAAAGTTTGTATTCAATAGGGGAGCTGGCTGATTGCGGGGGGGGGGGTTCATGCACCAAGTTCTCACACCGGAAACATAATCGTTTAATACTATTACATGCGGAAATCAGCATGCTGCGAGTTGATTTCGAGTTGGCAACAACGCATTTTGGCCGGCCTATGCACAGACCAATCCAGTTCACACCATCCCACCAGTTTTAATATTATCCTCCCATATGCCCCCCCCCCCCATTCCTTTACAGTGGTTTCTTTTCATTCATCTTTATCGGCAACAATTTTGTATGCACTGCGACTTCTTCTCATGCATGCTACATGTCTTGACCATCTCATCCTTCTTGATTTTATCACAGTAATAATATAAGGTGTTTTTTCGTACTTGACCTATAAGCGCCTGCACCACGCTCTATTGAGTTATTAGACCTTCTAAAGGTCATTTGCACTGTGATCGTCGACTATTAAACCTCCCCGACACGCGGCGTACGACGCAACGCTGGCTGAGCGTCGGGTGGAGCGCTGGGCCGGGGCTTAAACGGTCAAGCAGGAATTCTTTTTGTGACGAGCAGATGTTACGACGTTCCCCAAACTGCACATTTTCGAGCCTCCTGTTGTTTTCTCTTATGTCCCGTATTTTCCTGAGCACCCTCTTCCCAAATATCTTTACTCAATCTTCCGTTAATGTGATGGCCAACGTCTACTAACACCAGGCCTACCGTAGCTACCAAAGATGATAACAGTGGATATAAAACTGCATAGTTTTGAACAGTTTAGAATCTGTGTTTAAACAAGTAATGTAGCCATTAACATCTTAAAGACATCAGACATGTTCAACATTTGCATATGTTAACCGTCAAGTTTGTTATTAGTTAATTAGCGAACTGCTGACCACGATGAAAATAAAATTAAAAAAACAGCTGGTACACAGAACGAATGCGATTTGCATGGCCTTACATTACAAGCAGTGTCTGGCTGGCCTCTTACTACCACTTCACAAGGCACAAGGTACCACAGCGTAACAATTCTGCAGCTTGCACTATGGTTCAGTTACCTCGACAGCCGTCCATACGTATCACGCAGCAAAGCAAAGGACGCACACCCGCAGTTGGGCACTCTCAACAACATAACCTTACACAATAAGACATGTTGCCACAACACCCTGTTTGTACGACGAAATTAATCAGTGACTAATTTTAATAGTGACTTTAGCGAGGAAGGTGTAGCTCCCTGATGATCTTGGGATCGAAACATGTCGGAGCAATTTTAATGTTTTAATGTGGAATTTTTATGTATGTGTATCAGTTGGTATACTAATTAAATACCAGTACTATTTTTTACGTGTGATATCCCGTTCTGTATCAGTGATATGAATAAGTACAGTTCAGTATCAACAATAGTCTTATAGAGCCGCTGCTGCTCAATTAGACAAGACTATACCCTCTAATAATAAAAACGGCTATGTTGAGACTGCTACTGATCTTTTATTCATACCTGCACCTAACCTCCGATTTTAACCAAAACCTGCAATCCACTGCCAAATTTTCGTAACCCCCCCCGCCCCCCGCCGGTCCACCTACACGAAAGTTCACAAGTTGTCATTGCAGGAAAGGAGGCAGGCTGGCAGGCAAATACGGCTGAGCTAATGGTTGAAATTTTGCACCATTTAGTTGGGAAGGAGTTAACAAGTAAAAGTAGGGTGGGCATGGGACCTACATTCAGGAAGTGCTTGAAATGACACCTTAGCCGTCGAAGACAACGGCACCACTATCCTTCGCAAGCGTCGTGACCCATGCACCCAAAGTTACTGCGTCACATCCCAGGAAACAACATCAGCAACACCGCTGTCAGAAACGAAGGTCTCTCATTTACCGTCCCTTAAACCACCAGGCAAATGTTGAGACGGCACCGGGCATTACGTCACACGTATTTGTTTCATAATCTTTTGCTTTCAACCTAAAATTCCTAACTCAGTACTACGTAATCCCATTCTCTGAAACAGAATCATTAAACAGCTGATACACAGATCAAGTAAAAAAAAAAAAGCCCAAGGCAACTGATGAAATACGTGCAATTAAAAATAACAAAAAATTAAATTTTGCAATTCTGTGCGATACCCAATTATCCGTCACCGTGCTAACAACGTGTAACCAAGGACGGGAGAAATTTTAATATTTGTAACGAGAGAAAACAGAGATATATGTAGCAGTTTAAATCAGCCTCACGGACAATCTTGGCTGACGACCGCAAAATAGAAACTCGAAGAATATTGTCACATGTGAGGTTCTGACGGCAGTGAATGTGAAGACTTTGAGTCCTACGGGCCATGGCGCCGTGTACCGTTGTAGAGGAGTACCACAATTTCGAAGAAACTTGCTGTCGGCGTCTTCAGTGCAGAAAAGGGAGATTTATGCTGCAAGTTGTTTCGAAACGTTGGTACACATCTACTGAACTAATTGATGACCGTTATCTTAGTAAGAAGAATACACTCAGCGCCTGGAGTCATATCCGTGATGTCCCAAACAAACAGAAACCCGCGAACACAACTTGCAAATCTTCAAGGATGAATAAAGGTCTTAATTTTCCTGTAAACCTTATCAGGTTACCTGAGCATTCGTACGCTGATTGGGAATAAAGACCATCTTCTGTCCTAAGAAGCCACTGCCGATCTCCAAAACGCCATATGCAGGTCGCCCACCAAGACAGTGAGACGACACACATTATATCCCACAATTTAACGAAACATCCACCACCCGACCATGAGCTCTCACCTGCAAGATTGGCTCCTATCGAAAATGATGCCTACCAGTGATTCCCAAACTGTGTTCCGCGGGGCCTTGGCAGCAACAGAAAATGATGCGCGGCATGAAGGCGGATGTGGAAGTGGAGTTATAGCTCCGCTCATTCTGAACCTCATTACCAGACACGGATGAGTGGTCAGCTCAGGCACCGGCAGGTTTACCCCGAGGAAACACCCCCTGGTAGCCAATGAATAGGAGGTTAGGTGAGTCCCTGGGACGGTATGGACGGTGAGAAGAGAAAAATCGATTGTCCCTGCCGGGATTCGAACGTTCAGCCCGTAGTCTAGTCACCGTACTGGCTAAGCTATCTCGGCTCCCTCTTTGAAACCGGAAATTGTGACTATTCATCAGACCTCCAAAGATTCCCATCGTCACCATGGTTGCAACTGCTTACAGTACATCGTATAGCTATATGACTAATGCATACATATGCTAATGACTATCTCCGTACCAGATTTCACATGCCCAGCTCCTACGGTTCATCAGAATGCCATCACACCGAAACCCACAACAAATATCCGCACTATCGCCATGTCCGTATTTTCCTTTCTGCGAAGAATATTACCATATCCAAAGCTGCATAATTTTTTCAAGGGCCCTAAGTCAGTGGGTCTAGTGTCTCTCCCTTCTCTCAAGTTCGTTCCTCCGCCACCACATTTTTACTTACTGCAGAAAATTACGTTGTATGGCGTCAGGGTGTCCTCCTACAGCATAATGGTGATACCTAGGGGTGTAGCGAATTCCCAAAAATGTAGGAGATATATCAAAATTATACGCCTCACATCGCTTAAAAGAAGCAAGTACCACACTCAGGACCCACAAATATTAGGAGCCACCATATAAAATTTAGTCGCCCGCGCGACCTGGCGATCGGAGTTTGTGCATCCCTGGCCATAAGAAGTTTCCTGAATATCGACATACTATTTCAGAAACTGAAATGAAGGGAACACTCTCAATCTCTCTCTCTCTCTCATTCACTCACACTCACACACACACACACATACAGGACAGTGATCTATCCTACCGCAACGTCGGTAACCACCTTTACACAACGCCATATCCCAGAAGACTTTACTCTTAACAATGGCGCTCGTCGGTGTATTTACAACTGTAAACACAAGCACATTCTACACGTGGAAGAAGAGACACACGAATGCATTACACATATGACGCGTTTCTTGCAAATTCTGCAGATAATAGTTTTTCACTAGCAGTCGTGTTCTCCGGCATCAAACAAGAATTTGACGATCATGAATTCAGCACACAAGGCTCACCCCCTCCCCCCGGGCCGACTTCAAACGTAGATAAAACACACCACGTGTGATGAGCACGTTCCACTTTCGCACCTTACAGCTTTACCATGGGTGTCACGAGCACTTCGACTGTTTGAAATACCTACTGGGGCTGACGCTCCGTTTGCGGTTTCAGGTTCCCATCGCGGTGAATAAAGGTGATTATGGTGCTCCGTGATGTGAAGCTACCAACGTTTCGATAAAACCTGCCGTTTCCATCATCAGGTTACGCAGATTTCTAGAACAGGTAAGGCTGCCCATCTACAACAGCGTCAGGTCCCAAGCGTTTTCAAATCTTCACACTATCGTCGTGAGGACATGGCAACTGAGTTGGAACATTATTCCATTAAATTTGTATTGACTTAGATCATAACACTAGGTTTAAATGAGTTCCACCAATCGGCTAACACCACACAGCGAATTACACTTCCGAAGCCAAAAGCTGCTCAGCTAGGCAATGAATTTCCCGTATTTTACAAAACCAGAATATTAATAACTTGCCCATCGACCCCTATTCTGAGCCAGGCCAATTAAGTCCACACCTTCACCCGCCACTTGCACGTCCTCCCGACCATGCCTTAGTTTCCAAATTCTCCCCCTTTTCACGTCTTCCCACTAGAATCACGTTCGCATTTCTGTTCTCCCGCATATCCTGCCCATCCGTTTCCCCTAACTTTCATCGCCCTAATAATGCCTGGAGAACTGTACGGCCTCATTATACAGTTACCTCCTGATTCCTGTTACTTCCTCCCTTTAGGTCCGATATTCTCCTCGGTAAATCGATCTCGACTAACGTCGGTCACTGGTCTTCCCTCAGTGTACCAGGCCAGTCGAACATATTATGTACAGTCACAATACATACGTTCATCAACAATGAAATGTTACGGCGATAAGGCACCTTCCTCAGGTCCAAACGTCCATCTCACATTTGAAAAAGGTATTTATTGTGTACGTAAAAAAGTAATTAATTTATAACCATACCCGCCGGTCCAATTTTGTGAATGCAATAAGTATTCCCTTAACAGGTCCCAATTATTACAACAATACATACAAGACCTTTAATTTTTGTGTTGTTTTCCAAAATTTTTGTGTTGTTCTAGGTATTGTTTGTTTTTGTGTCGTTCTCTGTATTGTGTGTGTGTGTAAATGTGTACTGTATTACTGCCACCGGGTGGCTACCCAATTGCAGTTCACAAATATATCACCATCAATATGAAACAAAAAACATACCTTAACACGTATATAAAAAGGCGACTTCATCTTGCCATGCAGAGAAACGTAAATTCTGTAATAAAAGTAATTTACTCTAAAAAAGTAAACTATATAACAGGGCGTATCATCAGGATAAAAATCCATATTTGCTGCTGCAGTTTATTCAGCGACGCAGGGAAGCATCTTCGCCGTTAAGACACGCCTGTACTGCTGTCACACGCGTAATCATCGTACTTTCATTGAATGACATATTAATAAAGCTGTAATACTCTAATATTAGTAACTGTACTGGGAGGGGTACTCTACGTTCATCAAAACTGTAACCAGTGTGTTACGTCATAAATTATTCAATAATTTTTTTACACACGGTGACCAACTTCCTGTTTACGCTCTTGGCGTTACTTGAGCATGAGGACGGCGCTCTATCGCCGAAACATGCCGTCCACTTCATGAACGTTGTTAACAACTGCACGCTGTGTCACTGCATGCATTATTCCAGCACCCGCTCCAAGACTCCACAGACCTGCTTATTGTTCATAACTAAGAAGTACAGAGCTTTATTACTACTCAAACACATCTTTTTGGATCAAATGACGCCCGTAAAATGCTTACAAGTTCATACCAAGCCTAACGATATATTCCATAACAAATACATGTGTTCAGCTGTTCACCGACACCACACCTGCGAAACTGAACAATTTAACAAAGGAATCCCAACCCTTGTCAGAAGAACGGTTCACTGTTTTTAATAAGAGTTAAAAATTTAACTTGCTCCTGGATATCTGCCCTTCAAACTTGTGAATGGTTATATGAGATGAGGTTCTCAGAAGTAACGGGTGGAGGATTTGGGGGGGGGGGGGGTAACATTAAAAAACGTTTTCGGGGATTTAAAAACCAGGGAGTTGT
>Ga0123352_10016716_pt1 | contig 11693 bp, 9 predicted proteins | sample TergutLab28metaG_FD_89700 | JGI IMG/M metagenome (GOLD analysis project Ga0123352, IMG submission 89700) | Labiotermes labralis P1 segment gut microbial communities from Petit-Saut dam, French Guiana - Lab288 P1 | ecosystem: Host-associated > Arthropoda: Insects > Digestive system > Gut ...
CACATATATAAATTTATAAAATTTACGCATTAAAACATTAAAATGCTCTGACATGTTTCAGTCCTAGGACCATCATCAGGGAGCCATATTGTCCTTGCTAAAGTCACACTATAAAAAGTCACATTAATTTCGTTGTACCAGTTGGGTACAGTGGCAGCATGCCGTGTTGTGTAATGTTACATTGCGAAGAGTGCCCTGCTACGGATGTGCATTCTGTGCTTCGTAGCGTAATACACAGTATCACGCAACGAAGCGAAATTAATGTGACTTTTTATAGTGTGACTTTAGCAAGGACGATATGGCTCCCTGATGATGGTCCTAGGACCGAAACATGTTGGAGCATTTTAATGTTTTAATGTGTAAATTTTATAAATTTATATATGTGCACTAGTTGGTATAATAATTGAGTAACATACACAGTGTAACAATAAAAATATGTACTTACATAATTCTCATGCTATTTCAGTGAACCTGCCCAACAAAGAATGTGATGTCCCAAGTGTCAAACTTTGTATTTTCCCCCATTCCTTAGGCTGTTTAGAAGAAGCCTTAAGCCTGAGACCATGTCATAACATACCAGTGTTTTATGGTGAGGAGTTCAATAGTCCCTGAACCTGTCTCCCACACAGGACTGTCACCCCTTGTTTGAGATTCTGTTCTTGTGGAATATAGCATTACATCACTGGATAATAAGTTCCCAGCATTTCATAGACACTGTATTCCTTCAAAACATTGGAACTGACTATCTAGTGATGCACAATCATATCCCAGAAGAGAAGACTAATCTGTACCACAGTGAAACCTCAAAACTCACACCCCTTGCTTGTTAGTCACTCATTATTTTAAAAAATCTGCATCTCCCCATTTGCTGTCTTGGTGTGTGCCATGTCAGAATTTTGTAGTATATGAACATGATGTTTATGTACAGGTAGAAATTAACAAGATCCTAGAGCTAGGGGTGGACCCTAGTCGTATCATCTTCGCCAATCCTGCTAAACCAGCCTCTCATATCCGTCAAGCAGCTGCCCTTGGAGTTGACACCATGACATTTGACAACGAAACTGAGCTGCACAAGATTAAGAGCTTGTACCCTGCTGCAAAGTATGTATAACATCTCAGTCCGTACTGAATGAAGGAGGAAGGATGAATTTTCGATGTAATCACCCTTTAAAGCTAACTGTCCGTTTTACACTTGAAACAACATGCAGGTGAAGTGAAATGTAACATACTTGTAGTGAAAATGGCAATGTTATCTAGAATTCTAGAGGCACAAATATCTTCAATGAAAATTTTAAAATTTTCTTGAAGAAACAAAAAGTGAGAGGAGTATGGACAGAATTACAGAATGAGTAGTTTTAAAATTAGTAATCTTTACCGTGTGCACGTGTATGTGTGGGTGGGTGGGAGTGAGTGAATCAGTCCGTGATGGTAACGGTATAATGGCTGTTCCGAAAAAGCAAACAGTGTAATACGCATGAAGATATAAAAATAATATTGTGATAATATGTAGCAAGGCAATAGCAACATGGGATGGTAAAACAGGGCTGCACAATCTTTATCGTTGCACCGCGCATTCTGTAGTTTATTTAATTAACTCACCAACAAATGCACATATACTTATTTAATGATCTAAAATTCACATTAGAACACTTAAAATGCTCCTACATGTTTCGATCATACGATCATCGTCAGGGAGCATACATTGTTCCTTGCTAAAGTTATAGTTTAAAAACACTCGGTGATTTACATCGTTATGTTGAGTTGGTATACTGTTCAGAATGAGCCTCATGAGGCTCATTCTGAACAGTATACAACTCAAAGAATACACAAGACATGCTGCCACAGCACCTACTCAACGTAACGATGTAAATCACTGAGTGTTTTTAAACTGTAACTTTAGCAAGGAACAATGTACGCTCCTGCGGATGATCATATGATCGAAACATGTAGGAGCATTTTAAGTGTTTTAATGTGAATTTTAGATCATTAAATGAATATATGTGCATTTGTTGGTGTATTAATTAAAGGGCTGCACAAATTACTGCACCATATGAAGTAATGTGTATATTGTAAAAATAACTTTGAATTGAGAGTATTTCAGCATACTTAGCTGCACATGGAGCATGTACTACCTGACACAGAACTTAGATTTTAGTGACTTTTTGTGTTGCAATTTTTGTTTCACTAAGTTTGTCTTGCACATGTTATCAGAGGGACTCTGTATGTTCGTTGGAACTTTCCTTCTCTCTTGAACTTTGCATTAAAGGAATTAATTACTCTGTCTGAACAGGGAATGAAATTAGTTTGTAACTGCAATATTTTTGTGTTCCTTTTTTTGATATTTCATTGTCACCATATTGTAGACAAACGCATCCATATGAAAAGCATCAGTCCTTATAGGACATTGGCACTCCACAGATTGGTGATCCGCATCCGCTGTGATGCTTCCATAGCCCAGTGTCAGCTGGGGATGAAATTTGGCTGTAACGCAGTTACAGAAGCACCTCATCTGCTTAAAGTTGCCCAGTCTCTTGGTCTTCACGTTGTGGGTGTCAGTTTTCATGTTGGATCTGGATGTGGTGACCCACAATCTTTTCATCGGGCCATAGTATCAGCCAAACTGGTTTTTGATGTTGGAACCAACCTTGGGTTTAGCTTCCATCTTTTGGACATTGGTGGAGGCTACCCTGGTAACAAGGGCACATCTATTGATAAGGTAGGTAACTCCTGTTAGTACTGCCATGTCCCACATGGTGCGTATGTACTTGTAATACCGTTTCTGAATAAAGCTGCATAGGTCTGAATTTGCAGATGTCCCATATAAAGAAACTTCTCTTATAGATTTTCAAATGTCTTTTCAGTTTTTCAACATAGTCCAGCCATTGCAAATAATACGCATTGAGTAAAGAAACACACCTCCCCCTGTGCTTCCATTAATCGCAGAAGAATATCTGAAGACTTAATCTGCCACTTTTGTACATGCTTTAATCCGCTTGGTACTTGAGATGAGGAAGAATAGAAATGGCATGTTGCATCCAACTGCCTGTGCTGAGTTATATAAAATAGTTTGTGAAATTCAAATCATCCATTATTTCTCCATTCCAGTAATTCGCAATTCATCATTCGCAGTCACTTCTTTCATTCAGTACTTGACAATATGTTCAGTTTAAAAACAGTTGTTAACACTATACAAGAATAAAGCATCGATCCTTAGTTCATATTATTTACTTTCAGATTGCTGAGGTGGTGAACTCTGCATTGGACAAGTATTTCCCTGATCCAGAACTGGTGCGAGTCATTGCTGAGCCAGGCCGTTTTTATGTGGCATCAGCCTTCATTCTTGCAACTAATATTCACTCTAAGAGGGAAGTCCCCAATGGAAAGGACGTGTCTCACATCATGTACTACATCAATGATGGAGTATATGGAAGCTTTAACTCACTTCTGTATGATCACTCCAAGGTCACCCCCATCCCACTTAACGTGAGTTATTTGCAAGTTACTTTCTGTAGCTTAACTGTTTGCAGTTCTTTATTGTCAAGACTGGAAATGTGGGTGGATTGACTGAGAATGGACATGATTTTTATAAATGCTTGTGATACATATTAAAAGTCCCATTGTAAGGGTCTGAGACATAGTTACTGTGGGTACTGAAATTTTGTCATTCAAACCGTAATAACAACAGCAGCAACATCGTAGTCATTCTCAGGCATTAAGGCTTATAAGTTGTATTCAGGAAGTACCTGATTCATATCTTGGCTGCTACACAGACCATCCTGAGGATTTTCCTCCCTCCCCATGGTCCCGCCAGGTGAGTGATACATAGTCTGAGCTACCAATTGTGTCAGAACTAGAAATAAATAAAAAAGTGGTACCATTACATGTCAAGCAGGCATAGGGGGGAAGTAAGAGGTATAGCTTGACCCGTGCTCGACCCTGGCGCTAGAAGGGGGTGAGTGGTCACTGCCATGCCCTGGTCACTTTGTCCCAGGGTAGGAGACCTGGTACCCATTGTACAGGCAACTGGGTGGGCCTCAGGGCTGGTCTGGATAGATCCAGAAAATCTTACCTCCACTGGGGTTCACACCCCAGACCATCCAGCACACAGCAAGTTGCTATACTGGCTGTGATATCCCACATGTATAAGTAAATGACTGTATACTGTGACCCTCTTCCTTAAATGCAAAAATATTTACAGTTTTATATTACAACTCTGGCAGACATCCCTTCTTATATTGAAATTTCCTCCTCTGAATTATTCAGTGGGTAGAACTTATCACCTAGTAGACCCATGACATTTTTGACATTACAAAGACATCTTTTGGGTATTGCAGCAAGATGCAGTGTCTTAAAAGTGTGAAAATTTATAAATTTGCTGATATTTGTGTAGAGGGGTGTGGTGACCATCAGGACACAGCTACTACCCTCCATGTTCCAGAGTCATTATTCACTAATCAAGCCATTCGTGTACATATTCTTAGCTATTGGTATCGCTAAAATAATAAATAAACAAGTTTTTTTGTCTGTCCTTTTAATAAATATGTTACCAAGGTGATTCAACATTTCGTAATTTCACATCCTTTTATATAGCTGTGGAAGTGGCAATGGCCTCATTACAGGTGCCATTCCAGGATTTGCCTGAAAGGGTGGAGGAAATTCATCAGAAATGACAAGGTAGTCAAACAGCTCATTCAGAATTGAACAGGTACCTCCTGAATACAAATCCAAAGCATACCATCCTATGCCCATATTATATAGTGTGAGACAAAATATCCTTATATACGGTATTTATGGGTTTTAATTGACACCATCAGTAGATCAGACTACAAATTGCTCACCTTAGTATGTCTTGACATGATAGTCTTCTGGGAATATCACACCATTCCTGTTTCTACATATCTTGAAAGCACAACTGGTGACCAACCAACCATACAGCCAGGACAGAATATTTAGTCCCTGTACCCTGATGAATAGAGAATGCAGTAACTTTAAAATGATTCATTCACATATAATAACCTCCAGAGCACAGTCTGGAAGGTCTAAGTCATTCACAAGTATAAACACGAGTTCCATAAGTGTTCGTAAACAAAGAGGCATAATGATATGATATATTTGTTAACTGCAATTGGGTAGCTGCCCAGTGGCAGTGAGGAAGAGTGCAGGCCATGCACCGTCTTTTCAACTGCTAATAAATTTCATGTTATGGTGGTTATCACTGTTATTTAATATTCAAACCGTTCCAATTCCGAATTATCTGCAGAGACTTCCCCCCCCCCCCCACTCCATCCAGGCAGAAATTTGTGCTATAGTGCCTTGAAGTAGGCCACGACTTCCTTTATGCAGACTTTCCAGTGGTCTTGCAATATAGTTAACACGTAACTTTACATTTTTTGAACCATGCAATGTAATATACTTATGTAATAAGAACCAACAAAATGCACACTTTTTTCATTAATGATTTAATTCAGTCATATTGTTTTCGACATGTTTCGAGCAATCAGGTGTTCGTCCTAAGGAGGACATGTACATGAACTTTTATGGTACTTTTTCATGCATCCGTATAAGCAGTCTGGTCGTTGTCAGGATGTATTTGATCAAACACATCCTGCCATCAACCAGACTGCTTATACAGATGCATGAAAGGATGTCATAAAACTGCACATACATGTCTTCCTGAGGATGAACACTTGGATGTTCGAAACGTGTTGAAGACAATATAATTGAATTAAATCATTAATAAAAAAAGTGTGCATTTTGTTGGTTCTTATTACATATGTTACTGATAGTGTCTTATTGTACAGGCCCGCCTCAGTAAGCTGGTTCCATCATCAATCTGGGGTCCAACTTGTGATGGACTGGACCAGGTCGTGGAAAAAGCTCTGCTGCCTGTGATGTCTGTTGGAGATTGGATTGTATTTGAGGATATGGGTGCCTACACCTTGCCAGTAGCCAGCCCGTTCAATGGGTTCCCTGTGCCAAAAGTCCATATTGTTGCCAATGAATCCATATGGTATGTATGTTGGATATTCATACGTATGTGCATGTGCACATCCACACATGCAGACAAACACATATATCATCACACCTCACACCCAGTCACTCTCAGTAATTTATATGGATATAGAAATTCATAACTGAACCTCATGGAGTATAGGTAATTTTACATTCCCCCCCCCATTACAGTATAGTTCATTCAATCTGCATGCTGCTACTGTGAAAGTCCTCATAAAAGACCTTCAGGAGTGTCTGTGCACCAACCGTTGTGATATTTTCTGACCTCATATCTCCTACTCTGTTAGCTTCTTCAGCTGTGCAAACTCCTGATCCACAGTCTCCTGGTCCTTCAGTATCCCTGGTACAAACTAAAAAGACCCCAGAAAACATAGGACACTGGATGCCCCTGAACCAGCAGCTGAAGGAGTTTTCCAAGTGGAATACTACTCTGATTAGTTGTACAGCCCAAGTATAGGAGCAATAACAAAGGTCAGTGTATATCTATTGTTTAATTATGGGGCCTCTGTCTAGTCCCATGGGTGCTGGATTAAAGGAGTTCTACTGTACTTATTTTTGGACAGTGCTTATGGTCAGGCAGCCTTAAGTGGCATTCTGCTTGTACTAAGTAGGCCTATTATGAAAATCCACCAGTTTTGCAGAAGTTACTGGTATAAAAGAAACAAAATTGTGTGATAATGTAAGCCACACTTTCCTCTTTGCAATCTTCAACCTGGCAACTTGATGTTAGAACCACAGTACTTTTTCTTTATAAGGAAGAATATTTGGCATATCAGGGATATTCAAGCGTTGGCGGGCTTGTAATTATTAAAATAGCATTGGATATTATACTATTTGAGGGGCAGTGGATTTAACCACTGAAGTGAGTAATACTGTTTGTGTAAGAAAATGAACAAAAATAATTAGTTTTAATAATAAGTAGTGGAATATAAAGTGGGAAATAGGCTGTTATGGACAGTGTTCATTGTGCCCTTGCCCTTTGACACTGACATATGGGTTTCTGTGAATGTTGCCAGATGTTGTATGTGTGATGGCTAGGCATGTTCTTTAAAAGGATGATTTTAATAATTTTTGCAGCAAAGTAATGCAGATTTTCATATTATTGTATACGAGTCTGGATATCCTGACTGATGTTTTGTTTCCCTTTGCACCTTCCACACAAATACCAGACTACTGCCTCGGAAACAGGCCACAGCTGCTTTTTTGTACCTCCTTTCTAATCCATCATCATACATTCACCTCCCATTTAATGCTTTACAACACATGGAGTTGAAAAAGCATTGTTTAATAATAAAGTCCTTCAAAAGTATGGTAACAGGTAATAATGCTTTCATACCGTAGCGTTTTTCTAATTGTAGGAGACGGAATTAGTAATTCGGGAAAACCATGTAAGATGTTTCATTGTACTGTTGCCAGGTTTATGCTGAAGGATCTGCTGCCTCTGACAGAAGATCATTTTGTGATGGGCAACACTCCTGCCAACCTGCGCATCGGGCTGGACATTGGAGGCAGTGGGAGTTTACAGGATTGGGCGATACCACTGTCCCCTACACCGCTGTTGTGCCGTCAGGACCAGGATCTTGAATCTGGTCCTACAATGAGTGAAGCAATTATGGATCATTCTTCCCCTCCTGCATCATCCTTCCAATTTGATTACGTAGAGGTTGGGCCAATCAACTAAGGCTGGAAGTAAAATGTATCAGGATAATCAATTCCTGTTAACACAGAAGTAAAATGGGTATGTTAAAATAATAGAGATGTCTGCAGTATTCCTTGGATCAATAACCTGCTAGCATTTTGATAAGCTGTAGTAACCAGCAGGTGACTAAAATCTCCATCACAGTTCAGAATTGTTCCAGGTACAGAATATCATAAAATGCCTTGAAACCCTGACTGCCAGATATTACAGTGCCATCAGCACTGAAGTGACTGTCTTTAGAATTGCATCTGTACATGTCTGTATACATGATGTGTATCAGTACAGGAGCCATCTGTTGGGGTCACATTTAAACTATGTCTAATCCTTCACTCATCGTAGTATAGTACAGAGCGTAAGATTAAAACAGGCCTGCCCCATTCCAGGGTGTTGGAAAACTTGCCTTCTTTCTGAACATCGTTTATTCCATTTCCTGTCCCACCCACAAGCAAAACCTGTTCACTGCCAAGTCTCATCAGATGGTGGGACAAAGAAAACAGTATTCAGTGAATCCAGTGATTTTAGCTGTGTGATAATTTGCATTTATGTTTCATAGCGTGACATTAACAAGCAGCATTTATCTTTTCTTCTCATATGCATTGTGTATGTCTTAGCAGCTTTAAAATGACAAAAATATGCATATTAAACAAAAGAGTATGGAAGTTATATTTTTAAAAAAACTGCTCAGTTATTTCTCTGGCAGCATATAAAATACAGCTGGTCACTTAATGCATGTGATAGCAACAGCAGTGTGGGTGCTCAAACTGTTCTGAACGCTTTCATATTCATTATAAACAAGCTGTGACTACAATTTGTGGCAGCAGATACAGTGAAATTAAATAAGCTACATGCCAACATAAGCAGCAGTAAGGGTATGAACAACCACCACCACCACCATACAGCACTTTCTGCCAAAAATTTAACAGAACCTGCAGGTTCAACATCATTACACTGCTACCTTCCCTTTGACACAATCCTAAGCCTATTCAATTCACCTCCTACCCTCAATTATGCATCTTGAAAATGCACCCTAATGTTTTTATCATGCCATTCCCTTAGTCTCCCCATTGTTTATTTGAAAGAGGCTTCCTCACCACATTTTGTGCATGGTTCTTGTCTCTCTCACTCCAGCCACAATATCTACAGCTCGCTACCTTCAGCTGTATAAATCACAGAGTTCCTTGTTATGCAGTATCACATTCCATCTCTGGTTCTAAGCACTTGACAAACCTGTGTTTAGTAGGAGACAGAATGTTGTCTCAGAGACACAGGAGGACAATAACTGACATTTTACCTACAGGACTGCTGCTTGGTGTCACTACATCCATCCTTCCGAGAATTAACCAGACAGAGCAGTGCTGGAGTCATTTGATAGGCTCTTTCAGCAGCTTAGTGTGCTGCTAACAGACCGACTTTACTTCTGTATAAACGAACATGAATTGGTTATAACAAGATAAAATGCTTGCAAGTCTTGATACTATATAAACAAATGAGCCCCTTCAGGAATAATTTACCATACATACATGACTTGCAAAAACTGGCATTAAAAGTTCTGTGTCACGGTTGGTTCTTGGTGTTATCACTTGGCTTTATATACACGTGGCAGGATGGGAGGTGAATATTCTCGTCTTTGTATCTTTCTTGTCGGATCTGTTGCTTGTAATGGGGTATTTGTCAATAATGTGTTAAGCTGGGTATCAACTCTTTCCTGTGAACATATATTTTTACAAAAGGGGAATTTTATTTTTACACAGTAGACAGGATATTTTGTGTCCTGATATAACATTTCTGTTGCAAGCTTCCTACTCCTTGTTGTTGTTGTTGAAGCCTTTCTGGTTATACATCATGTTTCTGCCACTTCAATAAAACTCAACAAACTGAAAACCATAGTACAACATTTATCGAATCTGAATTGAACCAAAACTCCTTTATATTCTGTTATGTATACAGAAACCGAAGAAGCTTGCAACATTTTTCATTAAATTGCCCATTGTTTCAAACATTTATGATGGTTTCAGTCTCATCTAGCTCCTTTAGAACAACAGGAGGCAACTTAAATTGCTACAAATCTTTACATCTTTGTGCAGTCACAGGTAATACTGTGCATTGTGAACCTGAAAATGTTTTAGTCACTACACTACAGGTTATTTTCTTTCAATCTGCATATTCATTTCTATCCTTATATTTCATTTCTGAAGCACTTTTAACTGTACTTTTTGTAAGCATTACTGAAGAGCTGGAGATCTATATGGAAGTATATTGTAGGTGTCATTACATGACTTGTCATTGTAATCATGTGTATGGAATCCTTTCTTTTTAATGTTGTGTATTGTAGCAATTACTCTTCTTGTAATTTCACAGAAGTTATTCATTTGCCACTCTGTACTGTAAATTGTGTTTGGATAGTCTGCGTTTGCCTGTGACATTGTGGGCCCTTGGAATAACAGTTACTGAAATATCTCTGGCGGAAGAAAGGTCATGGGTTTGGAACAGGTGAAGAGGCAGCTTTTTGTGCAAACAGTGTAACAAATTTTCATTTGTGCAATATATGTGATGATGTAATACACAGAGTCTGAATGATTTTGTTCATTCCTTCATAATTTCCTGTTCTGCATGTTTCATATATATTGAATATATTTATATATATATATTCAGAGATGGTGACAGAGAAGGGGTCTTCTAAGTTTGATAGAATGATTTGGGGTCACATAATGAGCCACATTTATGAGAATCCTGTGGAAAGAGAAGGGGTCTGATAGGATATCTGTGTGTGTAAATATTAAAAAAAAAACGCTAGGTACATCTGCGCACATTCACAGCATACATTGTGCATCACTTCTAGGATTGCAATGAGGTCACAGCCAGCCAGTTCGACAGCTCTTGTGCATTATTCGAAAATATATTATAGTTTCGAGAAATATATTAACAATGATACAAAAAAAGGAAATGTTTTTCAGGGTGGTATTTTCTAAGTACTTGTTGCTGAGAGGTCTGGGAAATCCCCACAGCACCGAAAAGTATTCAGAATTTACATCACAGAAAACAGCTTAAGCTTTGTTTTACCTCCTCGACTGCTCTTGGATCCCAGTACCAATGGACACATACAAAACCATTTTCCTAAAAATAAAGTGTAGCAGACTTGTATTCTATTAAAGCCTTATTACTAAGGCATCTGGCCAATCCATATATGACACGACATGTAAGTATTTAATATGTACCTCACACAGAACACGGCGCGATGTGACGCTACAAGTGCTACATGAATGGAGTAGACTGTAAGGATAGCTGAAGAGGTATAAACGGAACGTATGTAGAACTGCGCACTACTCAGGCTGTAAATTTAAATTTGAATATAAATGCGGCTTCAGAAACCAATTTTGTAGTGTAATCTGTGCCTACAATTATGGTAGCCCATGCGCCGACTTTCTCCAAGCAGCGCCCTGTAGTGTGCCTTATAGGGCCTACCGAATTTCACCAAAAACGAAACTGAATATGGACAGTACAAACTGACATTAACAAAAATTAAAACTTTTATTTCAATATACACCACTCCCTTTAAACCACAGTTAATATTCCTACCCCCACGTTTGGTATCAAATACTTTTCCCCAGAGGAAAGTGAATGCTTAACACTGGTTTTTACCTTCTTTCTAATTGCAACACACTGTATTCTCTGTAAGGTTCAAAATCAATGTCATCGTTGGTTCGACATCACGCAGAACCTCCTACATTGTAATAACTTCCTGATACCATCATTGAGACTGAAAGTGTTCATATAGAGTACTTCTGTGAATTATACATCAAGGAAATAATCTCAGTGAAAGTTTTATTTAAAAAAATTATCCTGCGCCAACTAAAAACTAAACTCCGTGGCCTTAGTCCGCACGCGAACTATACCGACAGAGCGGCCGCCGCCGGTCGGCGAAGTTAGTGCCAACGTTTGCAGATAGAGGGGTGTCACGTGGTCAGCGCAACGGGTCCCCACA
>Ga0123352_10016717_pt1 | contig 11693 bp, 5 predicted proteins | sample TergutLab28metaG_FD_89700 | JGI IMG/M metagenome (GOLD analysis project Ga0123352, IMG submission 89700) | Labiotermes labralis P1 segment gut microbial communities from Petit-Saut dam, French Guiana - Lab288 P1 | ecosystem: Host-associated > Arthropoda: Insects > Digestive system > Gut ...
AATTTTAGCACACCCTGTATATAAAATGTGAATAATACAGGAACCAAATACGTTAGAATTATGAAACAAACTGCATTTTGAAGAGGAAAAAACGGAGAGTATACACCATGTTTAAAATATTCACTACCTATATTTGTTGAATAAATATATAAAATGCAACTTTGGAGGTTAGCGGTGCGGTACATCAACTATAGTTGACGTTAGGCATCTAAACGTTAAGCCATGGGAAATGACCTTCATTTTATAATGCAATATGGGATCAAACATAATTGTCAGTGTTAAAAAAAGTTATATTCATGGTACTTACCATAAGAGTAAAGTTGTTCTTACAGTGCTACAGAATACATTAAGCTCCATAGTCTGAGCTTCAGGCTCCTGTCACTTTGCTGCCTGAGAAAGAGCTGCAAGTACATATCCTGAACTCTGTGGGACACAGCTGGTTCTGGATGGGGTTAGAAAAGTCCCGGCCACTGACAGCGATTTATCTCGATGTCTAGACCGTACTGACTGATCTATTCAGTGAACTGTTAATATTAAAACAGTAGATATAATATAATTTTTGGTATAATTGGTTTATTGATTATATCTGTTTTTGTGAAACACCCAATGAATTCCATATACTCCTATGCTGTGTGGTATTACCACCACCAACAGTCTTCTAAATTGAACTGTAATCAGTTTTGTTGTTTTACAATTAAAATATTACAGTACCATTTCTTTAGTAAAGGTAAGAGTGAAATCCCTATGCATGCCAAGAAGGCATATGGGGGGAGCACAGGTATAGTTCCACTCATTCATAGCCTTGGAACTGAATGGAACTTGAGTGGTCGCATTTACACCCTGAAGGTTTTAATGCCAGGAAAACGTCTCCAGTACTCACTGACACCCTCGAAAAGAGCAAAGTTGTGTTCGTGTACTAACCTAGGATGTCTGTAATTTTCTGGGGTGGGGGGAGACAGCTGGAATATGAAGTTGACCACTTGCATGGCAAATATAGAATGTGTGATGCAACCATATCAGACCTGTACAAACTGCCATGGCATTGCACTTCAGCACAGAAACAACTTGACCTCTGCCATCTTTTTAATTAATAAAAATTATACAAAAAGGAGGCATCCCCAAGCTTACTTGAAGGCATATGAGGTAGTGCAAGTACAGATGCACTAATTTGTAACCTCAGCACTATACAGAGGTGAGTGTACAGCTTCACAACTTGGCCTCTTTACAACCAGCGGAAGATGTCCATGGTGCCCACTGGACAGGACAGTGGGTAGGTCGCGTAGTTTTTCTCCATTTTAAACAAATACTTAATTTTGTATGCCCTGAATTCATCTAACAAATGGTAAATTACCACTTTCCATTAAGATATGCCATAAAAATTCAGTACATGTTTCCGCCTGAATTCTTGAAAGTAAGAGTTGTGAGAAACAGAAATTTAAAAGATATGATCCTGTTCACAAAATAATTCCCAGCACACAAGTATAGAGAGGTCAGAAATACTCCACATACTCAGTTTCTTAAAAACATATATTGTGCTTTTTCTTCTGGCATTGGCTTCATATGGATTGAGCCCATGCATGAGAAGCCTCCAAAATGTCTACTAATGCACATCTGCACATCATGTGCCTTGGGTGCATACACGTCCTATAGTAGTAATACCACCATTTTCTTGGGTATGCCATTTCAACTCTCTCCTCCCCTTTTGACATTGCTTCCTCTAAACAGTAGCTCAATGAGTGATAAACATCCAAATGTTGACACAACAGGATGACGATACCAAAATCTACAGTTCCATTTCTTTACCTTTTGCTTCAGTCCATATATTTCTCCTACTCCTATAGCTGTTACTCAGTTTTTCTAACCCATTTTTGATTATGGAATGTCCTGGGTTTTTCTCTTTAGCTTACAGATCTGTAATGCTACTGTGTCTTAATTGTATATACATTTTTAGGTGCATTCGCAAAAATGTGAAAAACAACTATTAGTTTCATCATGTCTGTCTGTCTGTCTGTCCATCCACACGGAACAACTCAGCTCCCATTGAATAGAATTTCATGAAACTTGATTTTGAGTATTTTTTGAAAATCTGTCCAGAAAATTCCAGTTTGATTAAAATATGACAAGAATAATGGGTACTTTATCATATGATATTGCGCTCAATTATTCTCAGAATGAGAAGTATTTTAGACAAAATTTGTACATAAATTTGAAACACATGTTTTACGTTCATTAACTTTTTGAAAATCTTGCTGTTTATGAGACAATGTGGAAAAATATTGTACAGTTGGACAGGTCACAGATCACAATACAATACAATGCATGCACTTTGCATGCTGCTGAATAATTAAGGATCCAGACACACTCGAATTATGTAATATTTACTGCTTTCCCATAGCAACAATAGTTTCGTGAATGCACCTCAATGTTACATTTATAAATATAATTTATAATTTTTTACATTCAAATGACTGTAAATATTTCACCCTTTCAGCATACATGTAAGTCCAATTTCTCTCTCAATCTTATACTCCTAAAGAGTCAATCTTCTTCCCCACCTAGAAGAGAACCCCAGCCAGATTAAGATGAAAATCTGTATAAATAACACAATTAATTAAAAATTACTTTACACAAGGTGACTTTTAGGATAACATGGTTGACAAAGAACTAACTACAGCAAACAGTGTACTGGACATATATTGTTATTAGAACTAATGTCACATGTTAACATAGGCTTCTCGTTAGCTTAAAATGTTGATATATGGCCCATAATTGATATTACTAGAGGCAATTAATGCAATGTATGGGTACATGAAGCTTAAAACAAGAGCACAGCAATGGTATGTTTTTCTTCACATATATAAACATCAATATATTTCACACAGTAATGATAATTCATTCCAAACTGTACAAATGAAGTGGTTATTACATACCGAAGTCTGCATTATGTATAACGTAACCCTTACTACACTGTAATTCAGTCCCATTCTGGGATTCAATAAATCTTTAGCTGAGTGTCAGGAGATGATAGGGCAGGTTTTCTTTCATTGATATCATGGCAGAAATTCATAGTACAGAAAGGGTTAAAAGTCTTTATGTGATCCATAACACATGTATTATTCAAATATATATAATAACAGTACCAACATATGCACACAAATATATTTAAATTAGTTTAAATACATGTTACACTACATGTTTTGGCCGACCATGGAAGAGTTCACTGATTTTATAAACTAATTTAAATATTCTTACATGCATTATTTAGTACTGTGACTGGTTAAAAGCCATAAAGAATTATCTGACACACTGAAGAATATTTACCATTGTCCACTGTTTTTTAAATGGTCATTTGGTTAAAAGGATGTATATGTTAACAGAAACATCAAACACACCATCTACAAACATCCAAATATGCAACATGTATCAGACCAATAACTGGCAAAACTCCAGGACTGTAGGCAAGTGTTCCATTATGACCTCATCACAGAATAACAACAGTGTTGTTATAACAGTAATAAGACTTAACATTGCAACTGTATCAGAATTTGTATGTCCTTTGTATGTTGCCATTCTGAATACTCCTCGCTCAGCCAACTGGCTTTGATAAACTGTGTGTGAGTTACTTAATGATGCATCGAATTGCTGAGGTTACATGGCATTAGTGGTAAATGAATGAAAATATGGGCACGGAACACCAGAGGAATGATACTGAAGAGAGAAAACTGAAGTGCTTAGAAAAAAAACTGTCCCAGTACCATTCTGCCCGCCACAAACCCCACATGCAATGGCGTGGTACTGATCCTGGGCCTCCACAGTGAGAGGCTGGTGACTAACTGCACAGCCATGAAACTTTACTTCTATTATAGCAATCGTTATTGAACTGGAATGGCTCTGTGTCTTTTTGTCAGCACTTCTAATACTGAATTACATCCAAATACACCAAGTTCTCCTGTTGAAATATATAAATGGTTTTAAATAAATACACACCCACACACATCCATCAATCCATACATACATACATACAGAGACAGACAATCTGTCCTATTTGCATTGAGTTCTTGCATGCATGCTGTTCACAGAACCCAAACTCAGTAAAATGCCACATTTTGTGTTTTGTGAACGCAGGATCAGCACCAATTTCTACATCTTCTTCCCTCCTCATTATTGCCACCATCAGCACTACCCACATACACTCCTCTCAATCACAAGCAGTGATTACACACATATAATTTATGAAGATAAACTAGGCACATAACCATCTTCTGGGATATGGCATTGTGCATTCTGGTAATCTGGTATAGAGAAATGAACCATCAATCAAAACAACAATTTTTTAAACCCATTTACCGTGTTTTACAAAAATTTTCGGCCAACTTGTCCCTCTTCAGGTAATACAGCTGTGTATGGAATACATGGGAGGAAATTAGCAACATAAAATATTATAAAAAGAAATGAGATCTCATTTATTTACATAAAATGTAGTAGTAAATAAGGCTATGTAACACGTCAATATTAAGTAAAAGGACTTCTTCCATTGCTTTAAAAACAGGTACACCACAATATATACACATGACATTTTGAGAGCTAATGTTTTCATCCTCAGTGACTGAGGAAGAAAGCCATAAAACATACTAGATCTGTGAAAAAATAAAACATTTTGTCATGATGGATGGTTCATTTCTTTACACTTTGTACATTATCACAAGGGGATGTTTAAAATGAATGGTAAATTTGGACTGATGTTTCAGACAAACCTGCTTCCATTCAGATTAGATGAATAAGATGTGACAAAGGAGATGGTGTGGATGAAGGAGTGAAGAGAAAATTACAATAATCTACTCTGGTGAAACATTCTGCATGTTATTCTGAAATATCATTTCTTACAAACTAGACTCTAGGGTTGTGCCACATCCCAGACAACAGTTCTGACATGAGAAGCTGAAATCTGACAGCATCACTTGCATTAACTCTCTCTTGTACAGAAATGCTGATCAAAAACACACATGAATAGAACTAAACTCTCTTATTATGTGTGAAATTCGAGGTTTGGACTACCACACACCTTGCAGCCGAGTCCTTCTTGAGAAGCTCACAAGTCCTTATCCTCAGCCATATCTATCCAGTCCAATATGTAGAATGGAAGATCACTCCCATACAATTTGTTGAAGATTTCATGTTTTGACAGGGGTCAAAATGTATGTTGTGGTCTTCCATGTATGATAATGTTTTGTAGGTAATTCCAATATTGTAGAAGAACAACTGCATCCATCTTCACGATGTGGATGCAGCAAGTTTCTCTTCAATGTTGGTAACCAGCTCATGGACTACACCATGTCATAGTCGGGAAGACAACAATTCAAAACTGTGTTGTGCCATTAGTCCCAGCCCAGTGAAAACTGAACAGTGCTACAATTATCGTACGATAACTGAAGAACATACACCACTGTATGTCCGAAGTTACACATTATGTATTTGAACACCCAAAAAATCGTGAGTGTCAAAAAGATGAGAGTTCATTGAAGGCTGACAAATATTATGATCAGCACTAGTTGAAATTCATAAAACAGTTACGCTTAGATGTAGTAATAGTGGTGGTGGTGGTGGTGGGTGGTAGTAGTAGTAGTAGTAGTAGTAGTAGTAGCAGCGAAGTATTTAAGAGATGCTTCAGTTGACCTGCAGTGAAATTGAGACAGCATGGAACCACAGATAACAAATATGCATACACATATTTTCACTATAGTACTTATTAACAAACACACATGCACACACACGCACACACACACACACTGGCCTATAACAAATATCTATAAGTGATTGAAAATTTCAGGTCCTTGTAATACACCATCTTCACCTGCAGCAGCATTTTAGTTTGTCAATATTATACTGCCAGTTCATTCTAGATTCTTTTGCTGTGCAAGAAAATGTAACTTACTTTACAGTAGATGCATCACTTAATAAGGAATCATAACACACTCACACACAAGCACTACTTTGAATGCAATTTACAGAAAAGTTTCAACTGCAACTGAATTACTACACTTTACAATGTCTTCACAGAATTATAATGGAAATATGTATTAAAAATCAGAAGAACCATCTTTTGAATGAAGAAATATAATAGGCTTCAGTACAAAAATCTTTTCAGAAATTACTGATTGAAGTTATATTGAAATGCAAACTATTTCACAGTGAATAAATTACAATGTGTAATTTTGGTTGAAGGGGCATCTTATTTTTAGCATATGTTACTACTGTACTGCAGCTCACATAGCTGGTATTCAAATTTTATGCTTATCCTGTTGTGCTATAGAGGACTATAAAGAAATTAATACTGCCAACACAACATTTACTATATTAGCCTATTTACTATTCCAAATGTAAAAACTGAGATATTAATTATTTTACATGTTGAATGAAATCTTAGATTTTTACCCTCTGTGATGACAGAGCACCTGAAAATCACCAAGACTGGTAGATGTATGTTGCCTGAGTAACATCTGCTGAAGGCACATAAAATAAACAGTTGTGTTGATGGTATTAATTCACATACGGCTGGTATTCAGCTGATGAGCAATGCATAACAGTCAATAAAATGAAGGGCTCCTAAGCTAAACTATACTTTAGAACCATTCTGTCACCTCCTCTACTTTGAAGCCTTAAATAAATATCTGTGACCAAAAATAAAATCAAAACAAACATTACAGAAAGTAATGACTGACCTTTATTAATTAGTCTTGCATTTGCTTTCATCAGGGAATGCTTCACGTGGAGGCATTAAGCTCAACATCAGCACATGGCGAGCATATGCTCTTGAATTACGAAACATAGTATCGGTTCCGTGAATGCGGTCAAGTACACCCAGAACACCAAAGCATTGGTTGAATCTGTTAAAAGCAAGAGATTTCACTAGCTTCAAAAAAGAAATTTAATGTCTATCACACTTTAATTTTTGGAGACTTTACTAGTCATCAGCCATGTTGTGGCACAACAGTGACATTGCCTGTAAGCTATGTGTCCAGTCCATCATAACCTTACTTATGTTATCCAAATAGTGTCAGGTAACCTACATAAATGACTAAATTCTTAACATTATATATCCTGAACTGCTATTTACTTCACAATCAGCATGCTCAAATAATTTTCTGAGCACTTCACTTCCAGACACATGCAACTGAATCTCTCCTTTGACATGAGTGATCACACTTCACATTTTCATTTTATGTACCTTGAAAATTTTAGCATTTAGGAAGTATGAGGCAATAATGTAAATCACCTTTTGCCTTTTGCTATTAAACTCATTTTGTGTCCATTATTTTTTTAAAGAATATCCTGATATCAGGTCTTAATGAAACATTTACACGTGTAACATCCAGTAAAATGGCTCTGGTTATAACAGTGACAGGGTTCAGTGAAAGTTTATTCTTTCCATATTCTATTGTGTGCCTCACCTTACCGTACAGTGACTGCTGGGTCTTTAATGGAGGTAAAGCGGCCAGGGTGTGGTGCTAACCACCCACCCCCTTCTAGTGCTGATGATGTGAATTGTTGAAGCTACCCCTCCATGTCCCCTCTGTGCCTTCACACACAAGTCATGGCTGACATTTATTTTTACTGTGTGGTTATCAACAGGAATCATAAAGATAAATATGCCAACTTGCTTTTAGGCTCCATGACATTCTGCTCAGAATGCCCATAAAGAAAATGCAGAGCTTAAGTGCATGAAGGAACAATAGGAGGGCGAAATACATCATTTTTTGGGGTGGTACATGAAAGAAAGTGCATGAATTTTACTTCAAGGACCCACTACAAAGATGTGGTAAAGAAGGTCTTAATCAGCATTGTTAAAAATGGGAGATTAAATATGACAGCTATGTTATAGATGGTATGATAAAGGCTACTAAAAACAGTTTGACAAAGTAACTGAAATATCATGTACTCAGGCTAGCAGCTGAACAGTTAGGAAAGCAACATTAGAGAACCATCTCTGTTATCTCCATCAGGGAACTGTACGCAGTTGATGATGAGACCAGAACTGCTAGCCCAAGAAAGTTCTACTGAATATAATTGGAGACATTTGGAGAAACACATCCAAAATTTAAAGAATACAGAGGCAAAAATTATGGGGATCAGATGAAATAGAGGACATATAGAACCCACTGTAATTAATTTAGGTGATGACAGTTTCTCAGATGAACTGAGCCCAAACAAGGTGGTCATAACAGCAGTGGTGTTGATGAAACAGTGGGTAGGATATAACTTTGTAAACAAACAGCATGTATTTTATATATAGTCTTTAAGAATAATTTCTTATATAAAGGAAAAAATTCCAGAAATAAAATATGTTCAAACTATCATCAATGTGGAAACTATAGAAAATGCTGTGTGTGAATGGAATTGCCAGAATAATAAAAGAATTGCAATGCTGTTGCTATAAGAGTAATATTCCACACCAGCATCGCACAAATTTTGCAAAAATCTTGGAGCCACCTCCAAACTCTAGGTGCCAGAAGGGTGACATATAGCAAGTTCCACACATATTAGGCACCACCACACAAAATTTAGTCACACAGGTGACTTGGCACCAAGGATTTGTGCACCTCTGGTCTACTCTAATCCTCTCTATAGCCAATGTTAACAGTGTGTGTGGAGTTACACCTCCAATTCCCACAGTCTTTATATCACGCACAGGGACAACTTTACCTTACTTGAATAAAACACTGTATTCCTGGAACAAAAACTGTGTAATACATGACTGACAGCCACTGACAATGACTGCCTCATGGTTTGAAACCTAGAAAAAACATTAGTTTTCATGTAAGAAAGAGTGAAGGTGAGTCAGTGTATTAATCACCACAATAACAATGAATACTCCACTGCACAATCTGAGTACTTACTTGGGGTAACATAATACAGACAACACAGATATGCATGCAATAGCACTGATTGCTCACATGTGTGACTTACTTCAGGTGGTGAAAGTCATGTGCTTCAGGTGATGGCAGAAATGGCAGGTGGTAGCCTGAATGGGAGTTCAGGGTGAACAAAATTGCCAATGAGAACCACAGCCATGCAGTGGCCACATGTGATCCCATGATGAAAACCCCAAGGAATATAGGAAGCACATTTGAGAATATGTTCTCAATTGGATGAGAGTACATTGCAGTCACTGCGATTGGTGCTGTCCATTCATGATGCCTCTTGTGAATGAGGCGATACAGGTAAGCACTATGAAGTAACCTGGAGTACACAAAACCAGTTAGTTGCATATTGTGGAAACCAGGGGTCAACAAATGCTGGCTCAGGTCAAAGTCAGACAAAAACTCTACGTGCCAGACACAGTTATCCACAATATGAAGCCTCAAGCCTATACAAAATATTGCTCCTCATATTATATGATTTGCATAAAGAATATTATTTACTGTTTGGCATCTGTGGAGAAAGCAAAAGGTGGAGTATACAAACATTTCTGAATGCATTCAAATAATTTTCCATTCACTGGGCCAAAATTTCTCTTATTATGGCAAAGATGAGCAAAGAATTGGGACTGCTGAGCCCTGGTAACAACATGTACACAGAGTAACACACATGTCACATGATCTGCTGTTTCCCTGACCAGAATTAACCAACTGGTCTGTGTTACAGAGACTAGTGTCTATTGTGTGAGGGAAGAACTGGATTTATAAACAATATCTCAATAAAATTCATCCTTTAAAAGGTTAAAGGGTAAGGAGAAGTCAACAGGGGACTTCCATGTCAGTCTTGCCAAGCTAGTTGGCTATGTCACCTGTTGACAAATCACAGGACTCACTCATCCTACAACAAGTACCTGTGAGAGTAATAGAAGCCAATCTCTTCCATAAGTATGTGTACAGCCATCTCTACAAGAACCCAGTGGAATGTAGGTAGATCCCTTAATGGGGGAAAGCCCCTCCATTTCATGAGTTCGTAACTCAGGTATGTGAATGGTATAGTGACAACAATCTGGTTGAACAGCACCCATCCAATCACCTGAAATGTACAGTTTTCTTTTAAATCACATTTCACACAGTACTGAATCATATAATTTCTAGACACTTACACTAAAAAGCAAAAATGACAATAACTGGTAGCATAGCTGATATTTATGACTGTTTTCCTTGAACAGCAATTTTGAGTGGTATTTACCTGATCTGTTTTAATGAAAAGGACTAGGAGGAAGGAGAATGGGAGGGTGATGACATTCAGACAGATAAACACATAAGATGCTTCAGGAAGGAAGGAAGGAAGGAAGGAAGGGAGGGAGGGAGGAAGGAAGGAAGGAAGGAAGGAAGGAAGGAAGGAAGGAAGGAAGGAAGGAAGGAAGGAAGGAAGGAAGGAAGATAAAAATGAAAAAAAAATTATGGCACTTCCTGCAGGAGTTTCAATGGGCATTAAATCAGTGTTAAAACAAAAATGTCTTAGGTAAAACACTGAATACTTGCCTTCATCAAACGCTTTGAGTCAACTGGCTCATTGGTTCCAGGTTGAATCTTGTACCTACGCAAAGCAGTAGGTTTGTTGGTGACATCCAGTATTGTGTAAATACCACCAAATATCCAGTAAACAGCTATCATAAGTATGGATGTTCCTGATCAAAAATAAAGTGCAGATTTTAAGGTTTCAAAACTCTTAATACAATGATCACATATACGCTCTGCATTTAGGATAATAAACTTTACACTGCCTGAAAGTAATGCAAAAGGTGTTGACAATTTGTGTGTTTTGTGAAAGATGGTCTTGTGTTTTGTAGAAAGGAACTCATATTTAGTGTTAGCTTGGAAGAAGTTCATTTGAAGTTTGTATAAGAATATCTCTCATAAGTTTGGAATGCTTTCCCAAAAGGCTTCCCTGTGCCTTTGTTAAATGAGTGAGATGATATATTTTATGAGTGAATATTTTATTATGTTATGTATGTCTTTTATGAGCCAAAATTGCATTACATCATTCTAAGTTTATCCTTACCATACACCCAAAATGTAAACGGATCTTCTCCTATTACATCAAGCAACCTGTCCCACTGAGCCTGCCAGAAATCACCTGAAGCACCCCAGAATCTTTGCAAATGCCTACAAGAAATAAAGAAATATCTGTTCACAGTCGGATACATTCATATTCCCATTATTTAATCCAATATATGCACTCCATGATACACAATTTTTGACACATGTCAACTCCTATGCATTTTGGCACTGAGGTGCCATCATCAGAGAGTCATTATAACAAAGATATAAGCCAACATGCCAAACTGCTCCTCATTTTAGGAATGACTAAAATCTTAAAATGCTAAAATACATAAAATTGTTGACCAAAAATTACAGTTTTATGATATAAAATATAAAAACATGTAACATAAGCTACCACAGTTGCCAGTTCTTCGCTGTTTTTATATTTTCATTCCATTATGAATTATGGATTAATATTCTGGGGGAACTCTTCAAACAATGCAAACATTTTTAAAATACAAAAGAATTTAATGAGAATTATTACAGGATAAAGAATTAGACTCATGTAGAGATTTATTCGAGAATCTAAAAATTCTACGTCTTCAGTCACAATATATGCTATCACTTCCGTTATTTGCAGTTAACAACAACAACAACAACAACAACAACAACAACAACAACAACAACAACAACAACAACAACAACAACAACAACAACAACAACAACAACAAC
>Ga0123352_10016718_pt1 | contig 11693 bp, 6 predicted proteins | sample TergutLab28metaG_FD_89700 | JGI IMG/M metagenome (GOLD analysis project Ga0123352, IMG submission 89700) | Labiotermes labralis P1 segment gut microbial communities from Petit-Saut dam, French Guiana - Lab288 P1 | ecosystem: Host-associated > Arthropoda: Insects > Digestive system > Gut ...
ACTGTTGTTTGTGTGTACTCATCAAGTTGTGTAATTCCGTAGAAACAAGTTACTGTTGTTTGTGTGTACTCATCAAGTTGTGTAATTCCGTAGAAACAAGTTACTGTTGTTTGTGTGTACTCACGATATTAAAACTAATATTAACGCAGGGCTTGTTACAAAATTTGATATCGCCATTGTGTAACCTTGCTCTCATACATAACATCGTCCCACAATATTTTGTTTCTTTTGATCATACACTGCAGTACGGGAATAGTGGTCACACCGCGCGTTTACATCCACAGTCTGTAAGCCCACAAAACGAATATACGTGGCAATTTTAAAAGCCCATATTATGGTGTTTATATTGCAAAAACCCTTCCCCATACAAAACATATTAACATAAATAACGGATACAAGTATGGACTATTCATGTAAGCCACCAACATTAATGTATGTATAGATCAGGGGTCATACGCTTTGCTATTTAAATGTTTTTCGCGAACTTTTAAAATTATATTGTTTAACGTAATATCTCTATGTTTACGTTCATAATGTTACTGAAATGTTACTTGATTTTCATAAAGGTTAAGACCACCACCAAATGTGACATTAGAAAACATGTGTTTGTAAACTTTCATTTTAATAAATAAATCTCTTCGATTTAGGCTGCTTATTGATAAATTGATATCCAAGGTTCTTAACTAGGTTTATGAGTTACATGTCCATTTCACGGCTTTATTAAATTTCTTTTAAGTACGTAGACTGCATCGAAGATACTCTATATCAAGATCCATCACATATATATCATTGTTCCACAAAGAAATGTCCTCATTTATCTGACTCTTTCTTTTACATCACGTCAGCTTTGAACAAATTTTTATGCTCTATTACTTAGTTTGATTCCCTGAAGAAACGAAACATGTAGGAATGTCCATTTTCATATTATAATTTAAAAAGGAGCAATTTTGTGCAGTTTGTTGGTTTATTTGCATGCAAGAGCTACCGATAATGCGCGGAATGAACGATATAAACTGGATGTCTGCATAATTCTTACAGCTATAAAAAAATACGAAAATCATTACGTTGTGTTTTGGAGTCTGATAGTAGCAAGATATACTGCTTAACAAAGCTAGGAAGCGCAGTGTGGAATGTCAATCATTATCACCGAAATCCATTCAGGACTTCACAAAAAAATAAAATGAAATAAAATAATAAATAAATAAATAGAACCTAAGAAGTATGATAGCTGATCCGGCACTTTATCAGTTACCAAGCTCTTTTCACGTACATGGGGAAAGAGGGTAGGCGAAGTGTCTAGAAATATAGATGTGGGAAGTACGGTTACCCGAATAATGTCGAGTTGGCTTTTGGGGTCTCAGAAACACTTGGTTCAGTTCGAGTATCTTTTCTGTCTTCGAGAATACAATACAGTGCATGTAGGAGAAAGTTTGGACGGACCGCACTGGCAGTACTTGACACTTTGTTCAGCTTGTTCGCTGCCACAGCAGCTTAAGGCAAACCCCTTGAAGTTCAAACACAGTTCATTCTGAAAAGCTTTGGGAAAGCAAAATAAAGTTTATGGGAAGCCTGTGGGAACAATTTTTTTCTTTTTTACTTATCACTTCAAATTAAATATTCCAGAGTGAAATATTTAAATAATAACATTTATTCCCATACCTTAATAATTAATTCATGTTTTTACCTTCCACAGCCCCAAGTTGTTACGTCAACGCAATTATTCCATCATTACTTCCACAACTGGGTAAATAAGCCTTATGGGAAAGATTTATAGATCAAACAAATGAAGGGTTCCGTGGCTTTCCTCATTTCTTCACTCTAGGTTACAACTCGTCATGTCTTTATACTAATCATACTCGGGATTTTGAAAGCACATTGAGAAAGGTACAAAATGGAGAATGACAGAAGTATATTTTCATTACCCTACCCTACTAAATTAGGTTAAATTTTCAACTTTGGAACTCCTCATAAAGAATAATTCAAACCAAGAAATTGTTCATAACTATACTCATAAACGAATATAATACTAATGACAAATTTAAAAGCTTAGTGTGTTATCAGATCAAACATTTTATTATATTAAATCTACAATTATTTCATCGGTATAAGTACAGTGAATGTCAGACTTACACAAAACGACCTTGCAATTTTAGCAAAAAATAAGTTGGATTACAATTAAAGTACGTTCCATTAATACCTTTGATGACATATCGCAATAGAACACTTTATAAATGCTTTTATGAGCTTCACAGCATTAACTAGTATCTGCAGTTTACTACCTTGCTAATTTTTCGTAATGGGATTTTCAACGTCATAATTCTACTTGAAGCCCTAAAAGTTACAAAACATTTTACCATTACAAAGAACCCTTCGCACATTAAGATTTACAAAAAATGTTATATAGTTACAACCAAGCTTTTGGACGTTTAGGTACATTACATAATTCAGTACACACACAAAAACAGCCGAATCTACTCACTCGAACTACAGATGAAATCTCGGTAAGGCGGTAAGATATTTCACTCGAAAAAAATGACTTGTCTAAAAAGTACTACCCGTAGGGGTTGCTTATTTGACACTGGCTACATTTCACTTGTGTGTCCCAAACTGAATCTTTCAGGTTATAAAATTATAGATCCAATTTAAAAAAACTGTGCAAGTTATTTATTGTAAATACATTTAATTCAATTTTTTTCTTTAAAAACTTTAGACTTATCTTAGACATCAAAATATGTATGAATATTTCAAGACGATTCTTGAGCAGAAATAGAAATATTACTAACATGTATTTTTTTCAGTTTCCTGATATGTTTAGGGGTTTATCGTAAAAGGAGGGAAAAGTCGTCCCTGAGCACGCCACGAAGTAGTTTGGGGAAGTGGATATGTAACGTCGCACATTCTTAACCTAAGCACTAGATAGGGTAAGCAGTCAGCTTCACTCTTCGACCGCTGTATCCACCGAAGAAGCGGTCTGCAGGATCGTAGAGCATTTAGACCGGTGCTGTACAAAACATTTGTAGGGGCTACATATATGATGAAAGTCACTTGGAGAGTGATGTAAAGAAATATCAATATTAATATCTTCAGAAAACATCCGTCTTTTGGGGCATGACGCCCTGCAGACTGTTATCTAGATACCAACATATCGGAAGGGCCAGTAGCCTGCTTATTTCGGGCAGTCAAAATGCTCTCTTTACTTAGGCTACCGTCCGAAAAGTTGATACTCATGCACAAATCCACATGACGTCATTCCCAAGAGATGGACGTCCCCATCAGTACCGCTGTGTGAACTTCCGCTCTCTGAACTTGTCTTTACGAAACAGACTACAAAAATGACTGTCTGCGCCACCAGCAGCAGTTATATTCTCCATTTCAAAATGAAACACTGGAATAACAATTCTTATCAACGTCGAGCCTTATTTTCGTAACTACATTGAAAGAAATTTTACCCCTGTGTCTAAACACCGTAACATGAAGAATCAAGGAAAAGTGAAAATTAAGTTGAATTTACATTAGAACTCGGCATAAGTTAGAAGCCTACTGGGTCTGCCAATTGCGTAGGAGAATTGGTGGGCCCTCAGAGCGATACTGTGGCGAAAGACAGTTATCTACGTATTTCTGCCAGGAGTCTAATTCCGATTTTTAGCCTCTAGTCAGTCACCAAACCGAATAAGATATCGCTGCTACTTGAAGATGTATGCATTTTGAATAATCTCCACGAGGATATAGACATTTTCCTACCATATTACGGGAAGAATAAGTGACCAATTCAATAATAAATGCTACCATTCAGAAAGCTCCTGGGTTGTAGGAATTTAAGTTAATTTAAATGAGTGGAATTCATAAATCAAAACTGTGTCTAATACAGGTAGCCAGCAAATGTGTTACTGTAAAACAACCCGTTCTCTTTGGAGATTAACTAATCGCACATGTGAACATTCATCACTGTTTAAGAACTGGTTCTCACTGCTGTAATAAGAGTAGATGCTACTCGCGCATCCACGTTAAAGTAGGTACTTTAAAACTAAGAGTTCAGGTAGTATAAACGTCTGACCGAGATTTAATCTGGGTAGCAATACTGCTGACTTAACTTCCAATGTAATTTGATATCTAGCATCACATATAATAGACTTCTTGTTACAATATTAAAGTGTATTTTTTGACACACGTAAAAATAGCAACATGGATAATGCACACAGAAACATATGGAAGTATCTGACGGAGTTGAAAATCCATCGAAAACACCAACTAAATGTGGTATGAGCCTTATCTCCACAGTCGCGCAAATCAACGACCTCTCTTTAATGATGTGCATCCCGCTGTGTTTATAGATTCCAACGCCTGAAAGTAGCTAAAAGTGCCATCTGCACAACATTATAGTCTGGTAGGTATGTAGTTAATTACCATTCTGTAATTAAGTTTTTTAGACGGCACTATATACTACTTCCAATTACTGAACTCCCTTTCGTTGAATATTTTATTACATGCTTCCATCAGTAAATATGATGCAAATAATTTCCATCGTTTACAAATACACTCTTCTTATTAAATTCGTATCACAGCCTTTCGCTTTGAGTGTGTTCTCTTTGTCTTCACATTCATAATGATTTTGATTTCAATCTTGAATTTAAAATTCTTAGGCTGCCCTAAAATACAAAACTGAAATTACAGAGTCCATACGAAGCACTAAAACAGGAAATTTCATTTTCCTTTTAGAGAATTACAATATTTTTATTTTTATTAAGCAACATAATTACAAAAGAGGGAAAGTTAAACATGTTGTATATTGTATTGAGCATTAATTTCAACACATATTTTCTCCTCAGTATACAAGGGTAAGGAAACATAAAACGAGCACTGATTGGATGCAAAACCTATAATTCAAGCTTTGTAATGCAGGCAGTATAAAGAGTATTACTTAAGAACACAATGAACAAAGTAACATATTTTGTTTTCAGAAATTACGGCATAACATTTTTAAAAGTCTCCTTTATTTTATGTATCACAAAATGTGCTCCCGAAACAACTCGTTTTTATGGTCGAATAGAATTTCTTCCACAGACCACGTATTATGTGAAATATTTTACGTACACTTCTTGAGAATATTTATGAAAATTGTTACAGTCATAGAAATGACAAAATGTTATAAGTAAATATTTTATTTTATTTTATCAGTAACGATTCTAACAATGCTGTATTTCTAACTTCCCGAACAGCATTTTCTGCAAGCCGAGTGTGGGTGGACTGGTTAGTTGTAGTTCATTGTTCTGAGATAGACTGTTTAAAATGGAGATATCGCTTGACGTCCTAATGGCAGAGCACTGGGTAGAATTAATATGAAGTTTCTTATACGAGATACTGCATGCGTGGGTTACCGATTTTTGATACGGATACTTTGGATCCACATTTTCCAGACAGTAAATTGCTCAATGTATAAGCGCATAGAAACAGCAAATGTTTCAAATATTTATACGCTTTACTATTAGCAACGGAATATATTCGCGTATAAATGTATAAATGGCCACACTTATTTGTCATCTTGTCCCTCAAAGATGCTAAAGTCGCTCACCAGCAAGGTTTCTGAATCGGATTCAAGAAGCTTGCTGGTAGAAATCAATGTAAATGTGATTCTATAAGAGAATTTAGCGCTGCGTTATCCTGTTTGACGTGCCCCACTATAGAATTTTGTGTGATAAAATCTATGCTACTTGCAAGCACTTTTCGCGCAGCCGTTGATCCGAACCACTAGTCTATAACTCTCAGTTTTCTTTCTCACATGGGTTTGTAATGCAAGCTTTTGTTTTCATTTAGTTATTATGATATTTTTTAGCAACAGTCCACATTCATCAGTAATTGGTATCTAATTTGCTATTTACACAAACCAACTAGTATAGGGCTTTCAAACACCAGGATTTAAAATCCGATGTCTTTATATATATATATATAGTATAATGTAGCCTAACATAATTCATGCGACAGCATTCTAGCAATGACAGAGAAGATAAAAAATGTATTTTACGATAGGAAACATTTTAAAAAAATTGTCTCTGTACGCAGAACCATGAACACGTTCAGTTTGGTAGGATGAATTGCAAATCGTTCTGGAACTACGAATTAATTTTATTTTTCTGGACATACAGTCCTGTGAAATACAATACACTCTTAAGTATAATCAAATTTACACGTTAAATGAAAATAATAAGACACTCGAAACAGAAATGTTTGCTAATCTAATAAATCAATGTCAAACCTACAGCAAGAAACAGTAAGTTTAAAAAAAAAAGGTTCGAAATGTCTCCCACCAAGATCACTGCACAAACGACATCTACGCAACACTGGTTGTTGTATTGATATCCCAGTAAAACAGTAGAGGAACTGATTGCAAGGATCACAGGTGTATTTAAAGTTGTGCAGTCAATGCCAGGATTGTTGTGTAGATATCGCTTGTACAATTATCTTAGTTGGCGACATATCGTACATGTTTCTTACAAACCTTACCGTTTGTTGCTGTAAGTTTATGGCATTTTTGTATTTGATGTAGAAAATATTTTGTAATTTTTTTTTATTTCAGGTGTAAATGTATCCTCCTTAATCAATACGTTTCTTTATTCCACAGAATTCCACGTCCAGAACAACGAAATTAAGTAGCAGGCTACTTCAACATGCTCTACACCACGCGCGCGCGCATGCATATAGCTAGCCCTTAAGTTCCCTAGACAACCTGATGATGGCCAATACAGGCCGAAACATGTAGTTGTTTTCATCACAGTCATTAAATACACCTCAGTGATTAAGTTGTGTTTGACTGCACACCTTTTCCTAGTTCAACATGCAATTCGTCTTTACAAACCAAGCGTGCTCGTGGTGCTGCATTTATTGGCCAAAAACAGCATTTCTCTGTATTGGTCCTATCCCAAAATGCATTGTTTTGATCGTCTCTATCGTCCCTCCAAATCTGTCCAGTGAGTTACATTACGCCTCATACATTACGTGGTAAAAAGGTAAATCAGTCCCATTACAGGCCCGTGGTGTCCAGAGGGTTCCAGGAAGTTAAGGTTCCCAGATTACGTGACAATGGCCCAGGATGGTGGTAAGGTAGTCAGCCTTACGCACCGGCCGCCTTTACCCCCAGGAAATATTCCCGGTACTCATTTCTGTTAGAGGCTGAGTCGACCCCAGGGCCATGGTGCGATTCGAATGATTATGTCAACGAAAAATTCCAATGAAACCTTCTAGAATCGACCCAGCGACCTTCCGATTTGTAGCGCAGCATCTTAACCACTGTGCTACTGCATAAATGACGTCGACCTTACGTAAAGTAGTCCTGTCGTGTGGCACTACCTTGCGGTTCATTTGCGTTAGCATAAGGAGGGAGTGTAGGATTATTATTATTATTATTATTATTATTATTATTATTATTGTTGTAGGCTTATAAGGCAAAGTCCAGCAATATCAAGCATACATTCAAAATGTTCATGTTCAACTAACACCAACAATGATATTCAGATCCATTATAACTGCTTTGGATGATGTGTGGTTCACTTTCAGTATCAATACAAAAAATTCAGCATAACGTGAATGTAATGTCAAGATTGGCCTAAAGTATTAACAAATCGTCTGCAGTGTCCGAAATACAACAGAGGTGCTGCCGTATTTCGTACACCGTCACCTTAACGGCCTCTGATGCTTACGACAACGATACAGTCGGTAAGCCTCGCGACTGTTTGATGCACAGCGCATGCGTACGACTCTAAGTTGTTGTCCGTTTTTTTTTTTGTTTTTGTAATCTTCTGTTTAATACGTTCCTGTAGGCAGCACTCAGTTTGGACGGCTGATACGTGCTTGCATTTTACCGCGTAATGAAATGGGCAGTCCGCTCACATTGGCCTATATAACACTTCCGACTCAAGACGAAGCAGACTCTCGACGTGTTCGTCAGAATGGAATCTCATTGTTAAGTGGGCGAGAGTATATTAACGTTATTACAAACCGCACATTTTTCAGCATTAAGTGCTATAACATTACTCGGATATAACCCACACAGAAGTAGTTGAGTTGTGTCACAATTAGAGACTTTTTTCTTACTTTGTTATAATCTAAAGGCTGTTCACCCCATAAGGTCTACGCTTACTGCGCCATGTAATTAATAAACATGTCAAGACCAGGTTCAAATTAACAAAAAATAAATACTTCGGAGTAATTACATCTGTGGCAAAGACGCGTTTCGTTATTTATGTGTTTTCCTTAATGAGGCATTGCATATTGAATTTGTTCACCTGCTGTCATGTTACAAATGTAAACAAAGCAGTAAGGTAAATCAGTCCCATTACAGGCCCGAGGTGCCCAGAGGGCTCCAGGAAGTTAAGGTTCCCAGATTCCGTGACAACGGCACAGGCTGTTGGTAAGGTTGTCAGCCTTACGCACCGGCCACCTTTAACCCCACGAAATACTCCTGTTACTCATTTCTGTTAGAGGCTGAGTCGACCCCAGGGTCATAGTGCAATCGGAAGGATTATGTCACTGAAAAATTCCAATGACACCATCTGGAATCGAACCAAAGACCTTCCGATTTGTAGCGCAGTACCCATAAATGTAAACTGCTGACGCTTATTTATATAGTGAACAGCAGTGAGGTTGCTGTTAAAAGAGAACACGCACATTAGGTTTGCACGTTTGCAGGTCACGTGATTTCCTTAGGAGCTGGTAATATTAAATACTGAAAAATGTTGCGCATGCAACTACTGCTTCGGTTGCTGCTAAAACAGTTGATAAAACGCGAACGCCGTAGATATTAATCAATTTAACATTACATACTCGCACGGTGAACAAATGTATGCCTTCACTCACAGTCAACATAAGTTAATATACAGTAAAGTTTTAAGAAAAATTATTATGACCTTTATAAGAACTCTCAACACAACCACACAGAGAGATGAAGAAAATCTTATTTCATATAACAAAATATCCACGTGGTGCATACAAGATACTCATATTATCAAAACAACCACGTGAAAAGAAATAAGGGCATCACGTAATATTGTAAAATATAATCACACGAACAATCGCTTCAACCCGACTTGAAGAGAAAAGAGAAATAAATCTCGCATACAGTCTGTACTGCTGTGGCAAGACTCGTGTTTCGAGACAATATTTCGTATCCAGAATATCTGATATTTAATCGGACGAATAGAATTAGGGACGCCTTGAATATGATTCTAATGGCCGTTGTCACGTTACAGACGCACACACATGACCAGGGTGTATTTATACGACATGTAAACCGTCAAAACGTTCACTGCAAAAAGGGCACAACCCCGCTGTAATAGCATAAGTCACATTAAAAATATATAGAATACTGCTTATCTTTAATTAAATATTGTACAAGAATAAAATGGAACTGTTTTTACACCTAGATACCCAAGTTCCATCCAACCTGTGTCACCGTTCGGCAGCAGACAGCAGAGTAGGTACATTGTTCCAAAAAGCTGTATATACGGACACAGTGCTCCTGAAGGTGGACGAAACTGTCCGCCGAATCAATAGAAACAAATTTTACTGCATCTTGTTGATTTCTGATATAAATTTACCCTATCATAACTAGCACATAGTTTGAACGGCTTTACTTGTGTCTATTTGTTTGAAATCATTTACACTTAACTCGCAGTAAGATTCTACGGAATAGTTTCCCTACACAAGTTACTGTACAGCTGCACAGCGAAAAGTAATGAAGCAGATCTGAACGTATCGCTAGGAGCTGTACTCACAATTAAACATTCAATATAGTTGTTACTATTACAGTTTTATTTGTTTCAATATAGCCCTGCTGAAGTACAATGCGTAATCCGTTTGGTAAATTTAAATTTGGAAACACGGTGCAAATTAGATTACGTAATGAGCCATTTATTCAATATACGAATAAAATACACCCTGATCATCGAAAAACACTTAAATGTAACAAATATGCACGGCCCTAAGGGCACGGCGTCAATTAATATGCAACAGTTATTGTAACTATTATTTGTGGTTAATAGTAACTTCAAAAGGGCAAGCGTACAAGCCGGTATAATGCACAAGTAATATCGTGCACATATAGGATACTGCGCAATTAAAGGCTGACACTCATTTGCACTATACGTGAATGTTCAGATCCTGCCTCACACAGACCGCCGTCCGTATTTTTTTGAAAGGTCAGTCGGTTAGGTTCCTTAGGGAAGACAGTGATAGAAATGGGCATGTATGCAGGTTACTATTACATTGCATTTGCAATTCATATTTCCCATACTACATTGTCTGTGTTAATTAATGTTATGTGATTGCATATGTACTTTGGATCCAATCAGTGTAAAAAGATGGGAAAAATACACTTGCGGGAAACTTAATCCAATGAAAGTATACGTATTGTTACATTATAAACACTGCAAAAAAAGTCACATTAATTTATGGTAAAAATGCAGCACAATATCGAGGAATATTAATGTTACATTGCGGTGTGTGATTAGTCTGTTCTGGGATACAATACCATCACTTCTTTCTTGAAGATGATGTCAGCAGGTTCCTATGAAAGATGGGAAACCATCTACCAGATTATTTGGCACCACACTGCCAAATAGCGTAATCTTGACAGTGGAGGAAGATGAACAGTACAAAGTGGAAGTGAAGGGGAAGACGGTAATAATAAAATGAAGAAGAAAAAGTAGATGAGAATGACGAAGTGGAAGTGAGGGTAAAGACGAAAATAATGACATGGTAGTGATGGGGATGATGAGAAAAACAAAATAAAAGTTAAGCGGTCAGTAATGCATACGTGAAAACAAAAACTGTGAGAAAAAATGTAACCTACGTACATATATGTAAAGTACCTACAAGGAGCATACAATCTTCCAGATTTCCCCAACAAGTAATTTACAAAGAGAAAGTGACTGCTTTTCAAAAGTCGTAAAATGAAGACTAGGGATGCCTCTTCTAATAACATCAATACTGCATTATTTTCACAACCATTTACACTAGGTCTCTTCATAGAGAAGGAATGTTTAAAGTTTCGGCAAATGGAACATTAATAGTTGTTCAGTTTTGACACAGGGTTTACAACCATCTTCTAGAAGAGTGTTTCCCAGCTTTGTCCCAAGAGGAACGCTAAAATAATTTCTAATATCTCGACGAACCTCTTTCTCTCAAAACGAAAGTAAAACAGAGGCAGTATGTAGCGCACAAAGATTAATACAGTACTACCAAATAACGGATAAAAATCCCCCCTTTACGTCGAGGGGTATTGGACACTCCTTGCTATATCTAAAAATTTTATTTATTTATTCCACGCTGTCTCGCGGAAGGTCTAACGATATTCTACGGATCCATGATTGGGAAACACTCGACTAGGTCAACCCCAAAGTTTAACACATACAAAAATTACAAATTATAGTAATTATAAGTATACACACATCACACTACAAATTGCACTTCACTCTTGCAGTTAAATGTGTTGAACAAAGAGAAATGAAATTACTTCTGCTTCTAATTAGGCTACATACATTCTAGACTACAAGAATATTACCTACACTAGTATCAGTTCAATTTCCACGTCTTATTGAACTGACAACACTAAGATTTATATGGACCAGATTCAGAAGTGGGCTAGAGTGGACTAGAACTAGGCTAATAGACTACAAATGGCTAATAATAATAATAATAATAAT
>Ga0123352_10016719_pt1 | contig 11693 bp, 7 predicted proteins | sample TergutLab28metaG_FD_89700 | JGI IMG/M metagenome (GOLD analysis project Ga0123352, IMG submission 89700) | Labiotermes labralis P1 segment gut microbial communities from Petit-Saut dam, French Guiana - Lab288 P1 | ecosystem: Host-associated > Arthropoda: Insects > Digestive system > Gut ...
TCAAAATTGCATTACACAGCCTCTGGTCTCATCACACGTATAGGTGGCCGTCTCGTGCACGAGACGGCCACCTATACGTGTGATGAGACCAGAGGCTGTGTAATGCAATTTTGACCTACTGATGATGAGTACATGTGCTCGAAACATGTAGAGGCATTGAAATAAACTTCTTGTGAAACAAATTTTGTGCAACAAGTTGGTTAAATACTGAGATAAATATACTGAGGTGCACGGTCAGCAAAACGTCAAACTTTATACGTCAGATGTTCACCCATAGATATCAATTTAGTAAAGATGAGAAACTAGAATTTTTCATACATAGACGTCACTTGTGGAGTTGAAAGAACTCATTAAATAGAATTTTATGGCTACCATTATCAAGGCTAAAGAGTTTTAGGTGCTAAATTCTGTGTAGTGGTTTCATGTGGCTATTTGTTTTCACAGCAGTCTCAGTCAATAGGTAATGAGATATTCCCTTGTAATAAACCATGCCGCTGCCTTTCATTTCCCTTTCCAACAGTGTTAATTAGCCGTAGTGCGTTGCAGGGCCTAATTATCTACTTGGTAAATACATTCAATCCTATGCCGGTGGCCGCGCAGTCTAAGGCGATTTTCTGTTACCGCTCTTTTTCTGGGATTGCGGATTCGAATCCCGCCGACATCACGGATATCTGTCTCTCGCGAGTGTTGTGTACTGTCGGGTAGAGGTCTCTGTGACGGGCTGATCACTCCTCCAGGGAAGTCACACTGAGTGTGTATTTGTGTCACTGAATGTGATCAGCTGTAACATTAACCCTGTACGCGTACAATGAATATGTAGAATTGGCCTAACTAAAAAAAATGCATTAAACACAAACAAAAACGCAGCGAATCAACGAATGAGTTTTGTAGACCAGAAAAGTTCTGTCGAATGAGATTCTCGTATCTTTGTTTTTAATAAAAATGACAGTTCATTTTATGTAAGTTTAAAGTGCGTATTAAGGGAAGAGAGGAATGGAATCACTTGGCTCGGAAGAAGGAGAGGTGGCGGGCTGATGTGGTCACGGTACTGAACTTTCAATCCCGTAAAAAGTAGGGAATTTTTTTACTAGCTGAAAAAACATCGGCTTCTAAATAAAGAGCAAGTTCCATACTGTAGGATGCTGAATACGTTTTCTGACTTGTTTTTGTCTGTCTTTGTATAAATCAGTAAATCTAGGGGCGCCCACATCAAGGACAGTACACCTCGCTATTTTGTGAACGTTTTTCCGTTTGTTTTTGTACGAAATGCGTTTTGAAACGAAAAATTTCCCGGAAATGAATTTAGCTTAGTATACGAGTAACGTCCGGCGGTTGGGTGGTTGTAATAACACTGACAGTCCTTCTTACTGAAACGTATACAAATATCCGTGTGCCTGTGAAAATCTGCTACTTATGGAACGCTCTACGCAGCATCTTAACCCGGTACTTCGTCATCTTAAAGCTATCCATATTTTAACTTCCTTATATTCAAACGTTTTTATTGACATAAGATCCTTCCGATCGGACTATGGCCCTGGGGTGGACTCAGCCTCTAACATAAATGAGTACCAGGAGCATTTCCTGGGGGTAAGGGCGGCCGATGCGTAAGGCTGACAACCTTACCAACATCCTGTGCCGTTGTCACGAAATCTGAGAACCTTAACTTCCTGGAACCCTCTGGGCCACTACAGCCGTGTAAGGGAACTGCTTTGTATAGTCAAATGAAAATAGGGTTGCAGTCCAACACAACGCAACACATTAATGCATAAACGTCAACGTGCTACATGTTTCGGTTAATTCGAATCATTATCTGGCACCATCGTCTCAAACCCCTAAAACGAGTGTACATTATGCAATATACAATTTTTAGTTTTACTAAGACCCTACTAATTTTTGGTTACTTATTAAAACAATAAAATGATATATATTTATTATTTTAATAAATATTCACAAATTAGTGGGATCTTACTGAAATTAAAAATTTCACGTTGCGTAATGTACTTATCCTTTTAAAGTTTGGTAATGAACGTGCCAATTAATGGTTCGAATTAGCCGAAAAATGTAAGATATTTATATAAATACATTAAAGTGATGTGTCTTTCTGCATACTTTTTTTTTATTTCAACTTGTAAACACAAATAAATGAATCACAAAAGAAGAATAAATGAGTGCAAACGGCTGGAATTTATTTGCTCTAGCCTGAAAGGACTGTGTGCTGTTTTACCGCGGCGCTGCCGTCAAATCTGTGTGGCGCAATACAACGTGAGGAGCTGATTGTCGTTCAGAGAGACGAGAAACTGGCAGAATATTATGGAACTACGAAGGACGCTAATCACCATTCAATACACTGGCTAAGGAAAAACGTAAATGATAGAAACAGGCGAATAAAAGAATCGTCATACAAAACCATATTTGAACAACACTTTTATTGTCAAGGTTGCTACATGTTTCGACCTGTACAGAAGCCATCGTCAGGCACAGGATAAAAATATGAACGAGACAAGCAGTTTTGTACAAGACCATTTGAATTAAGATCATTGAGATCTGAATCTTTCGTTTTTAAAGCGGGTTCTTATTGCTGTTATTAGCTGGATATTAATTGAGTACAATTTCGGTTAATAACAACAACAAAGGGGCACGCAGTTGATTGAGGTACTGCGTTAAACACGGAAAACCACGGGTTAGATTCCAGATTGTGTCATTTGAATTTTTCATTTACTTAATCCTTCCGGCCTCACTATGGTCCTGGAGTTAAAACAACCTCTAACAGAAATGAATACCAAATGAGACGCTTACACCACATGAAATGTCATCTCATCAATAGGATCAACAATTTCATTTGTAAGAGTAATACTATTCTTATTCATTATAAGAAAAAATACATCAAACCGACTGATTTATTCCCTACACACACAAGAAACTCGGTAGAATGATTACAAAACTTCCCACCAGCAGAATACAGATACTCAGAACTACCAACTATTTTATTAACTAACTAATGTAATTCTAACGTTTCATGTAAGTGCACTGGATTTAGGCTCCACAAATAGAGCTTTCAAAACTCTCATTACAAAAATCACAACATGATTAAACCTAACACTACAAGATACAGAGTCACCCGTCATAGAACAATTAATCTTCTTTCACGACCCTGCACTAATAATTATACCAATAATCATCACAACAATGTTTTACACAATAATTAGAATTGTCCAAAATAAGCAAACCAGACAATTTATTTTAGAAGGACAAATAATTGAAACTATTAGAACAATTGTACCTGCAGTCATCTTAGTATTTACTGCAGTCCCGTCTCTACGACTATTGTACTTATTAGACGAAATCCAGTAATAACACTAATGAGTATTTCCTGGGGGGGGGATTCAGGCGGCAGGTGCATAGGGCTGACAACATTACCACATTCATGTGCCGATTATTTAGAAATTCTGGGCACCTCAAATTCCAGCAGATCTAATCGCCTTTCCAGGCCTGTACATGTTTTGTTGTACCTTTGACTACAATAAAGGCTAACTTAAATAATGTGATGTGATTTTCTCAAATGCTGTTTTAGTCTGTACCTGGCGATAACTTGGAAATAAGCTGAAGTGTGTAGGAATCACGACAATAAAAATATTGTTCAAATATGGTTTGATTGCCCGTCCATTTGTTCTACTGTAAATTACTCACCCCAAAGAGATGTTTTAACCTAAGATCGTAGGAAACCGTAATGAAAATTTACTTTTAAACATTTTGTGTCGGACTGAATCTTCGTCTGTTGTTTGAAGAAAGTAACATAGAGAGTTCTGGAAGAACATGTTAAGCACATGTGAATATGAGAGAAGCAGTAGCAGGAGGTGGAAAAAAAATTGCATAGTGAGAATCGTCGTCGTTTACGCTATTCACCAAGCTTGAAATAGATAAACACTTGTTGTTTATCATGGATAATCATCGAGAGTTCTGCTGCACCGCGCCACGAACTTTGTTTTCTTCTGACACATTACTCCTGGAATACTTCGTGCAGACCAGTACGAAGTTTCTGTTTAACTGAACTTAATAAATCACAATTGACGTCACAGTGTCGTATTCGAAACTTTCTTGTTACCTATTTCTGATACTTTTTTTCGTTTTTCACTAGTGTCGTCCTTTCAAGCTGGAATCGATTCTAGTAATAGTCAAGATATACGTTGTGAGCTACAGATAAACGGTTTATTTTGTGGAGAAAGTTTGTTTGGCTGTGACCCTTTGAACACCAAATAGAAGGAGGGTAAGTGGAAGAAAAAGAAGAAGAATAAAGAGGAAGAGGAGAAGGAGAATTAGGAGAGGCACATTCCTCTCGTCACTCTGGTATGGGAAGTGACTTGAAGTGGGCTGTTGAACTGTACAGCAGAAGAAAGATTTTGCACATTTTGTCTGAACTTTGAAATTAAATTAAATTATATATGGCAATTCAGTTCGTACTTCAAAAAGAACACAGTCTGTTTCCACTATAATTTCCAACCACCTATTCCTCTTCAGGCAAATAACTGCTGTGCGTCCTAATAGCCGTAAGGATCATAAGAATATTCCATGGGGGAAGAATGAGGATTTTTTTCAGTGTTAAATTAGGTGGTATATAGAGTAAACCAATAAATTTCAAAAGTTTAAGAAGCAAATATGTAAAAAAAAAAAAAAAATCTTATGTTTATTGGACCGTGCATCATTGTGATAGTTGAAGAATAAAAGACCAACTTGATGTCACTTGCTATTTTATTTCACTTCTTATGTGCTCAACATGTTTCGGACATTAATATGTCCATCATCAGGAGCTTGCGACTATTCTGTTGAATTACCACAGCGGTTGTTGTGTTCTCGGTTCGTTGTGTGTTGGAGATTTGGTGCGGCTGGGTTTGAGTGGTGTCAGTGTTGCAGGCTGCAGCATGCAACACGGACACCACTCCAACCCAACCACACCGAAACCCCAAAACACATCGAACCAAGAACAATACGACCAACGTGGTAATTCAGCAGAATAGTCGCAAGCTCCTGATGATGGATATATTAATGTCCGAAACATGTTGAGCACATAAAAAGTGAAATAAAATAGCAACTGACATCAAGTTTGTCTTTTATTCTTCAACTATGTAAAAGAAATATTTAGTAAACCTAAGTTCAGTAAAAACAATTCTGAATGTGTAAGATGTTCAGCGTAATAACTAAAGGAAAATACGAACATTTGAATGTATACAGTAGAAAAAAGACAGTCAATGTACGTATGAAGTAACTTTGAGGCGCTCTCGAGTGACTATTATTGCTGTGGAAAAGCAATAGGTATGAAATATTGCGAGTGAACATCTCTATTCTTGCCTTAGAAATCTGGCATGCAGAGCGCATGCGCCGTATTATATTTTCATCCGTTCCATAAGTTTTCACGTTATCTCATTGTTACTAGAGCGTCTCTCAAAGCCTAATGCAAATCTTAGGAAGGTTATAAATGTTGGTGAAAACTTAAAGGTGAGCACTTCGACGTCTGCCTACGGAAAATACACAGTCTGTAATTGTGTTCCACGAACGTCCACTGTGGCCCTTCATTATTCAAAGCTGTAATTTTTCTTGCAGGCAGGAAACTGAATTGGTCGTATAAGAACTTGAGTACGTCTTCCGAAATGTTACATTTATTTGGCTGCTAGGGGGTCACAAAGAAAATAAAATTCTGGATCACTAGAACAGTTTCATCCACCAGACTATACGATCTCCTAGGCCAAAAAATCTTGACATCTATTTTCACCGTCGTGGAAAACTAAGACAGTATTTTTATAACCTATTTATCAAATATAATTATACACCCCTTGCATTCGAATAATGAGCAGTAATCTTATGCTTATTGGACCATGCATCATTGTAATAGTTGAAGAATAAAAGACTAACTTGATGTCACTTGCTATTTTATTTCACTTCTTATGTACTCAACATGTTTCGGATATTAATATATCTATCATCAAGAGCTTGCGACTGTGTTGCAGGCTGAAACACAACAAGCTGTGCTTCAGCCTGCAACACGGACACCACTCAAACTCAGTCGCACCAAATCTCCGACACACAACGAACCGAGAATAAAACGACAGATGTGGTAATTCAACAGCACAGTCGCAATCTCCTGATGATGGATATATTAATGTCCGAAACATGTTGAGTACATAAGAAGTGAAATAAATTAGCAAGTGACATCAAGTTGGTCTTTTATTCTTCAATGAGCAGTAATATCTGCAATCACTACAAGAAGTGATGAGGTCTTGTATTTCCCAATCTTTGAGCATAATCTTGTGCTTTATATTGGTTTTAAGCTTGGTTTTACGCACTTATGGAAGAACATAATTCGATATGTACAAAAAAAGGGTGTTGAGGGGAAATTTGAGCCTAGCAAACAGGAAGCGACAGGAGTCTTGAAAAACTGAATAATGGGGAGTTTAAGCTTTATTAGAATGATTAAATCAAGGAGGTTCCGTTGAACGAGGCATGTGACATGTATTGCAATGGAACAGAAGTATTATATGGAGACTTGTGTTTGGAAAATCTGGAATTAAAAGACCGTTTTGTAGACCTAGAATTTGATGGGATTATAAAGGTGAAAGTAAAAGTAAATTTCATTCTAGAACAGGTCATAAAGCCCCAGAGGGGGATTAGATGTATAGCTCTAATCGTCCATAACCTCGGCGCTACATAAGGGTGGTTGACCACCGCCACTCCCCGGCCCACTTACCCCTGAGACAGACCCGGCACCCATTGTACAGAAGGCTGGATGGGTCCCAGGGTCGGTCAGCAAGGTGCGGAAAATCCCGCCTCCACCAGAATTCGATCCTCGGACCGTCCAATCCGTAGCGAGTCGCTATACTGACTGCGCTATGTGCAATATTATGCTGAAGTTTAAATATGCTTTATGGGGGGGGGGGTGTAGAATGACTTCGTTTGGTTCAGGACAAGAACGAGTGGCGGACACTTGCCATTGCTGTGACGGAAATATTTTTCCATAATATCTGAGCAGTTGTTTGACTGCATGAAGAACTACTCGGTTCTCAAGAACTCTGATCCTTCTAGTTAGTTAGATGTACATATTCAGTATTTTTACAAGCTTTCCCCCTTAATAAAGAATTTCCTTGCTTGGGAGCACATGATAGGCAAGACTTCAGCTTATGTTTGTGTTTCCATGCGCCATTTCGCTTGGAGCTCCAGTCCATTTGCATGGAAATGATATCTGTATTAAGAAGGGGACAGTTCATTCCTATCTAGCACCGACGAAGAGTTTCGTAGCAGATGTTCTATAAGACATATAAACATCTTCCATCATAACAATTTGCATTCAACAAATACACTGCAGTACATTGACTTAAGGGTCTTCTTAGACAAATAAAGACACATCTTTTTATATGCTGATTATGTTACTTAAGAGGCGAGAACAAAAATACCATAAAGTATATCACGAAAAATTATTAGATACTGGAAAGGAGATTAGTCTAGAAGAACCAGAGGAAACTAAACACTTGCTTAGGACCGGTTAACATAATAAAATTCACAATAATAGGTGTAAAATAAATAATAATAATAATCTCTTAAATTTCAAAGAGCACAAACTGTATAATATATTATGCACCGTCAAAAAACAACATACATCAAACAAGATGCAATAATTACAATTAGGTGATATTTGGCACACGTTTCGGCCGTGACCGGCCATCTTCAGGTCAACTAAGAACAACAATTAAGGTACAGTAAGAATATTACTCAATGGGATCCCATTTCATTCATATTAAACCTTGATAAAATATGAAAATTCTTACTTAAGATTAAAACAGTGGAACAGTATAGTAAAATGGTAAAATGAAACCTTCATGTATTATACAGATTTGATAATACACAACGGGATGGTCTGTCTTAAATTTATAGCACAGACTGGTTTTAGAACAGCCAGCAAGATTTTGAAAACACTCTTCAACAAAAAGTGTCTCGGAAGAAACTATTTTTAAAGAAATGCAGAACATGATAAAACTTATTTTTACATTACTGAATTTCAATTTTGGGAACAAAAATGTAAAGAATCTGAGGCGATATTTTTTGAAAATGTGTAGGCTACAATCAAAAGTATGAGGAGAAAGTGATGAAGGAATGAAGATGACAAGAAACGTGTAATTTATACGAATGTATGAAAGAGAAATTAAATAATACACGTAGAAAACTATAGGAAATCATATGTTATGGTTAGTGGAATAATTAATGAATGTACTGCTAGACGTTGATAAGGTCAAGGTCGACCTCAACGTAAAAAGGGAGAAGTGGACTTCTGTTTTTATTTGGGCTTGCAGTTCGCTGAATCCTGAAAGGTACTGGGATTTGTGGTCTTCTTTTCTTCTAAGAGAGGGATGTAGATGGTGATGATTTAGAAGGGTACGATGATGTATGTTGTAATTATTCACTAACCTTGTTAATTCCGCGGACTGCTCGCGAAATGGACTGTGCTCAGGAAACGGAAAAGAGTAAAATTCTTCCAAGCCAGGATTACTTCGACACCCAGAGGAGAGGGTTGGATCAGTATAGAGCAATGGTCGGATGATGAATAGCGGGGGAAAGCCAAAGAAACTCGGAGAATATAGGTCCCTCCCAAGTTAGGCTCTGTCTCCTACGAATCTTATATAAAGTAATTCGGTATTAAACATGAGGTTCGGCTGCAAGAAGCCAATGTCGAATTGCATAAGCATCAGCACAGCCAAGCTGACTGTATAAAAATGAAAATTTTGTATGTAGGTTCAAGAACGTGAATCCTACCAATGTAGAATATATTAACAGTCTTTTGTTGTAACTGTATTGAACATTACCATAACAATAAGACTATTTCGACAGTCGGATGCCTATAATTTACTGTGGTAATATCATGTACAATGGACTTTTTCAGCTGTATGCTACAGTACTTTCTGCATACAAAGCAGTGCCCTGTGACTTTTTCTTTCTGAACAGCAGCATAACACTTTGAATTGTAAAGAGAAAAAGAGATAGGAAATTTGAAAGACAGTGACGGGAGACACAGTGAGAGAAACTAAATGTTTTGTAGAGAAACGGAAGAATTTACCGCTGTGAAAGCTCCTAGACTATAGACTGAAGTCCGTCGGGTGAAGTTATTCTTCAATGCAAGTAAAATGATGGAAGTTGAGGTTAATTATTAAACTAAGTTTTAAATAAATAGTATGAAATATTGTGGACTGGATTAATCGTTCTCAAGGCTGGGATCGATGGATTAGCCTTTGTGTTCCACAAAAGATATGAAATTTCTTGAGTAACTTACAGAATATTTGAATCCGAAGAAAAAGTGCTTCATGGTATTATGTAGTTGGTACACAGTGAGCACCATTGTTCCATCCATGCTGTTTTTCGTAGGAGAAACGACACCCCTGTCAACTCTTCGATGCTAAAAATCTATCATGACCCTTGCTCTGTAACGGCACGATGATAATGGTAAGAGGGGGAAAGAAGTGAGGGATGCAAATTTCTATCTGTGAGGGCATGGCTGTGTAGGAATCGATTAACCATTATCTGTGATAAAACTAATGATCCTAGTCTTATGAAGGAAACAAATGGTGGATTGCTAGAGAGAAATATCAACACCGAGAGCGGAGCTAGAAAGCTTCGAGCGGTGGCCTGATGTGCGAGAAAAACAGTACCTTCGCTAGAAAATTACTTTCAGTTACAGCGGAAGAGCTTATTTATTTCAGGCTAACAAATGGTAGAAGTATTTGTGTTTACACAACGAAAGGTCCCCTCTTTTTTCATATTATTGCCAAAATTTCTTTTTGCTTTTGATATAATGCTTTCTTGTCATTTCGTAAATCTGTTTACAATATAGTGTGTGGTTTTATGGCTCCATGTTTACAAAATCTTTAGACAAATCATTCAAAGAGATAAGCTTTAAGACCAAATGGACTGAAGCAGTGTCAACAATCATTCACATATATAGAGATTATTCCTAACACAACAGTTTTATTATTGTTTCCAAACGCTACAAGTTTCGACCTGAAACGTTCATCTTCAGGCTTTCTTGCACAGATTCCTAAAATCGAGGTATAAATGATTTGATCTGAGGGATGTCTCAAATATTACAACGTATACTGTACAACAATTCTGTACAATATTATTGTAACGTACCTCTCAAATATACGACGTATATGTTACAATAATATTTTTAAAATATCACTGTAACATATCTCTCAAATATGTCAATGTGTGTGTTACAATAACTTAGTTACAGTATCACTGTGAACATACAATATTGTTGTAATATATCTTTAAAATATTAAGACGTACATGCTAACAATATTACTATGCAGTATATTATTTTAACATATATATATATATATGTTGTAATGTTTTTGAAATCTGTCAAATACAAACACTTTACTTTTACTTTAAGCTTTTGTAGGAGAACGCCTGATGATGATCATTTTCGATCAAAAAATAAAATAAAATAAAATAGGCCTAATTGTGCTGGACGGAATATTCTGTATGTACGCGGATGTATACATTTTCCTTTCAATCCTGCGTAGTATGGTGTTTATTGCGTAATCCAGCAGAGTAGTATTCAGGCCTGAAATCCTACCCACACTTGTTATATTTTGTTTTGTATGCTTCTTATTTAAAAAGGTTCTACCCCCAGAAACAATACTTACAGATCAGTTTACGCAAGTATTTAGGTCACATTTGTGTTTAAGTACGAAGTATTCAGTATGGTTGTTGACAGTTTATTTTAAAAACTGAAAATAAATTATACCCTTAATTGCAATTTGAAAAACACATTGCGTATGATGAAGTAAAACGAATTTGTGAAGTGAGAGTACGATGTGTGCTGTATATGCTGATACTGAATAAAATACTGCCAGCACTTCTATACATGTATTAAGTAACACAAAGCTACAGATTTCGGTCTCAATAGGTAATTATCTAAGTACAATAATTTCATAACAAGTAAAAAAATAGATACCATACACACTTCAAGCGGGATCTCACATATCGTCTTTTTTAGTTTTACTGAAGATTAATTTATTTGTAGCTTCAATAATTTGATGTTTGTGTTCTGTTTAAATTTCTTTAAGGAATCTCTTTAATTTGAATTTTTTTAAGTTTTAGATTAAAATATTATTCATTCACATGGGCATCAGATTAATTAGTTAAGTAAACTGCAGTATGAAATACAGGTTTCGAAGATTTTTTGTGGATATTTCTCAGATAGTGGTTCTAACGCTGTGTAAGGTAATGAACGACGATAGCCAAAACAAACATGCCCCAAACATTTATCATTTGGAATAAATTGTTTGAGTTCTGTTCTTAATATACGAGTCACTGAAGCCCTTCCCTTTTACCCCCTGATGTGTTGCAAAATGTTTCTCTTATATATTCTTATTTGTTTCGTCTGTACTAGTGTAAGGACTACTGCCACCGAGTGAAAACTCAATTGCAGTTAATAACGATAATGATGATGATGATAATAATAATAATAATACAGTGCATGTGGAATGTAAAAACAAAGCTGATACCAGTAATAATAGGGGCGACTAGGACTATTTCAAAGTCATTCAGAAAATACGTGAGCAACATACCAGGAAAACATGAAGTCAAGGAACTACAGAAAACAGCCATATTGGGCACTGCACACATACTTCGGAAAGTACTAATGTAAA
>Ga0123352_10016722_pt1 | contig 11690 bp, 7 predicted proteins | sample TergutLab28metaG_FD_89700 | JGI IMG/M metagenome (GOLD analysis project Ga0123352, IMG submission 89700) | Labiotermes labralis P1 segment gut microbial communities from Petit-Saut dam, French Guiana - Lab288 P1 | ecosystem: Host-associated > Arthropoda: Insects > Digestive system > Gut ...
GAATATACTAAAGTCTACACACAACTTTATTATACAGACACAACCTGCGCCAGCTCTACTCTGTAACTGCCACTGCAGCTATAAACATTTGCTTTTTGTATTCTTGTGATCCGCCTGATGATGTTTGCCGTCATTAGCCGAAACATGCAGCTAGTGTGATTCGTAAGATAGAGTTCGTTTAGAGAGAGAGTATATGCATTTCTTGTCAGACGACCTGTTTCTTGTGCAGCTGAACGGATTGTATTCGCATGACACTTGTGCCGTGGTGAGCCTCAAACCCGGACACATGGACTTGAGCAACATCTTACCCCATTTCCGTAAGATACATTTTGAATATTATACCCCATTCAATTGTCTTCAGAAGTTTTTCTCATCAGACTGCTGCAAATAATTTGGTCGAAAAACATGAAGGGCAGTGTCATTTTCAAGGTTGGGAGGGCAATATTAATATGTATATTAAGGAACTAGGTCACAGAGCTGCAGGCAGCTTTAATTTGGATAAAAATAGGGAGGACAGCCATTGTTATACCAATACACAAAAAAGGAGACAGAAATAACCCAGCTAACTATAGAGGTATTAGTTTATTAAAAACTGGATATAAAATCTATTCAAAAATTATTGCAAAGAGATTAACAGTAATTGCAGAGGTCCTACTATTAGAAGAGCAGAATGGATTTAGGAAAGGCAGATCCTGCACGGACTGCATATTTTCAGCTTCACAAAAAATTGAAAAACATGGAGAATTTAACATCCCCACATATATTGCATTCATTGATTTTAAAAAAGCCTTTGACTCTTTGGACAACGACAAATTATGGACTATTATGTTAAGTAAAGGAATTCCAACTCATCTAATTACAAAAATTCAGAAGATATATATGGAAAACATTATAAGAGTTAATGGAATATCTGAAGATTCTAGAGTTATTACCCAAGGGGTGAGACAAGGATGCCCACTATCACCTGTTTTATTCAATTTATATTTGGACGAAGTTATTAGGATTTGGTTACAGAAACTAAAAACTAGTAAATATTTTAAAAAGTTAATTTTTAACACACTTTTATTTTCAGATGACCAGTTTATTATTTCTGACACAGAAGACAACTTACAAAAGGCAGTCTATTTATTATATAACATATCTAAAGAATATAATTTGGAAATTGCTACAAAAAAGACGAAGGTATTTGGTTTTGTTGGAACAGATCACCTATGAACAAAAATTGTTATAAATGATGACAGTGACGTGCCCAGGAATTTTTTTTTCAGGGGGGGGGTTCAAAAAATTCAGTTGAAGACAGAGAGAACAGGGATCTGGGGGCAGTAGCCCCCTAGTCAGAGGTTCTGGAGGCAGATGTAATTTGGTACAAGAAATTTCATTTAATATAGTAAAATTTTCTTAATTTTTGGTACTTTATATAAGACTATTTATGATGACAACCTATTTATTTGTTATTGCTAATGTAACACAATTGCGAAACTAGGTAGTTTTAGAATTGTACTGCCTTTTTTCCAAACATCTTGGGGTGCTGGCATCCTAAATTCAAAAGTTTTTAACAGTTTTCACAATTGGGTTGAGTTTGGCACGATTTTGGAGGGCCTTCGGAATTTCGGGGGGCTTGAACCCCCCAATCCCCCCCTCGGTACGCCACTGAATGATGAAACACTAGAACAAGTTAGCCAATTTACTTATCTTACCAATTTTCCAATGATGTCGAATTTAAGCTGGCAAAATTTTTACAATTAATAGTTACTATTAAGAGAACTATTTTTAAGAAAGTGAGAATGGAAACTATTTTGAAAATATACAACACACTAGTTTTACCTACATTTTTATATGGGCCAGAAAATTGGACTCTAACAACCTTACAAAGACGAAGAATTGAAGCGGCAGAAATGAAGTTACTGAGACCTCTGGCAGGCTACACCCTTTATGACCACAAAACAAATGACTACATACACTGTGAACTACAGATTACAGGCATACTAGACAAGACAGATGAATACAGATGGAACTGGCTTTTACACTTGCAAAGAATGCCACAAAACCGTATCCCTTTGAAATGATACCACTACAGACCACAAGGAAGAACAATTGGAAGACCGAAGAAGCGTTGGCGCAAGCAGCTGTAACTCTGGAGATGGAACGGATCAAAGAGTCCAATCCTTGATGTTTATGATGATGATGATGAAAATCCACTGGCACTGACTGGTTTGTAAAAGGTGGGTAATCTTAGACGAACATTAGCTCTTCGGAATTCCATTCAATGTGTAACCACGAACATCAGCAATGTAATGCGTGCTACATTCCCGGTCATATCCATTTCTAAGCACATTCACAAAATTGCAAAAAGCGACAGTTACGTCTTGTCAGCAAGAGTTTAACGTACTATAGTAGTGCTACATAACATAATGCAGCAACTTTATTCGCAAAGAAAATGTTTAGAAACTAAAACACATCAATTTAAGACAGCAAGCACTAAACCATTATTTCTTTTTTTTTTTGTATCCAGTCCAGTAATGCTTACCGTCTGTCATTCACACTACGTTTAGTGTATCTTACTGTTTGTAAATAACGGTGTTCTACTGAATACAACTCCTCCCCCCCCCCACTTCAAAATATATAAATACTAGTGCGGCCCTCAGACAAGTCCTTAAGAATTATGTGGCCCTCCTGTGAGTTGATGTTATCGTATTTGAGGTTTTCTCCCTTCTGGGAAGTTGCGAGCAGGGCTGAAGGGTGGGCCAGCCGGGTAGCTGCTTGCAGTGCCAACCCTTAGGGGTGCTAAGATGTCACTGGAATAATCGCAAATATGGTGCTGATAAACTCAGATTTCCACACGCGAAATAATTTATCAGAAAATATTCCTCAATATGGGCGCGCGCCCTCAGAACTGTTCGCCAGCCCTATCTTCGGCCGAAAAAGTTTAAAGAATGTCAGTTTGAAGGGGCGCCGAATCATTAATCTGCCCGGGAGCCCACGTCTTGGGCCGGCCCTGGTTGTGCGGCATAGGTTGGTATTTGTTCACCGAGGTTTTAGGACAGCCAAAGAGGAAATTCTCGACCCTTGAAACGTGGGACGAATGAGCTGTTTCACAATTCCAACCAATAACCAACTACCAACCTACAATGCGCAGCGTCCCAGAAGAAAGACATCTGATATCGCATGTCTATTACAAAATGCATGGATCGCAGTCATTTTTGACAACCTATCTGCCGTTCAAGTAGCCAAGAAATTTCCCATATTTTTTCAGAACAGTCCACTACTGGCCGCTCTCCTGACACATGAATCTAATCCATTCCCTTATAACCTGTTTATTTAATATCAATTTTAATATTATACTTTTCCATGTATACATATCCCACTTGCTCTACGTTAAGAATTTCTTCGTAATATACTGCACGCATTTGTTATCTGCATGCTGCGTGTCCAGCCCACCTCATACTCTGTAATTTTGTCACCTTAAATATCTGTCACTAATTACGTAAGCCCCATTACACAATTTTCCCTCATTTCCTGTTACCGCTTTCTCCATGCCATCTTACTCCCCTCACACAGCTTCCCAGGGTAGCTTTGTCTCCTCTGTGATAGTAATCCAGTCATCTCGATCACTGGCATTACAAAGTTCCAATAACTTACGGACCAATTTGAAGGTACTCCTTAATGAAGGCTTCACTCCATGAATCTTGTGTCTGTACAACACAGCTCCACATGCAAAGGACATCCTTCACCATCTCCCAATACCACGGGATGTCCTCTAAGCCAGTGGATCCCAAGGGATCTGCAACCAGTTCACAGGGGAACTGTACACCTAATCATAATTATGTAACAGTATGGCACCACATAGCACAGACTGAAGTAGTGGAATGTACTGATCAGTGACATAACCTTTACTTTGTAATGTTAGTTTCTGGTCAGTTTTTGATTTATTCTTGCCTTGCTGAATTACAGAAAATAAAAACAAGCAACACACCTCAGATAACTGATATATGAAGAGATCATGAATACACCTATGTATTGTGTATGAAGAAGTCAGAAATTACAAAACATTCCGACAGCCTGAAATTCTGAGATTACGCGAGACCAATAAACTAAGCAGAAACACAATCATTGTACACATCTAATGTCTTTAAAGAACTGTAACAACATACCCTAATAATAGTAATAACATTATGCATATGTACAGACTGGAAACCACAAAAGAAGTGCGACCCCACTGGATTCAACAGTACGACTATGGGAGAAGAGCCCAGGATGCAAAGATGTGAAGGTGCCTGCACTTTACATTACACATACAGTTCCTTCTTATTGCTGTTCATGGTGGTCACATTCAACATCTCCTGTTACCATGCCAAGTGAAAGAAATTTACTTGTAATCAAACTGTTGAATGGCATCAAATTTAACAACACTAGCCCACTTTTCCTTTCTAAAACTTCTGTATGTATACTTATTAATTTACAAGGTGCAGATGATGATGGACAGATGGACTGATTCTGTAAATAACAAACGTACAACAATAAAATACATGCGTATCAACTCCAGATGGCATCTTATTTGTATCAGCATTACATTTTACCTGCACCTACTTGCTTCTGATGCATCATCAGAACACAATGTCAGTTTTTGTACCTCACGCTGAGTTGGCAACATATTTTTCACAAGCTAATTTTTCATTCCAAAGTCACCGTCCCACATGCTGCATGCATGTAGTCTCAACAGCCTGCAACCCTGATCTCCACCTGTACTTTGTTCTATTAATGTATTAATCAGATACAAAAATATGTAACCAATAAAATGCACTTTAATATTCTATGATGTATCTTACGATATTCTCACCAAAATGTTTTGGCTAGTATTATGACCATCTTCAGAGTTATGTTTTTACTAGAAGAATACCAAAGTGGTTAACTGTGGCACCATCACTTCAAACTAATTAAAATTATTTAATAATTATTTATTCTTAGCCTATATTTATATTGCTTAAATAATTTTAATGATTATGTAGTGATGGTGCTGCAGTTAACCAGTAATGTATGATTCTGATAAGAACATCACCCTGAAGATGACCGGAATACCACTCGAAAAATGTTCGTAAGAATACTGTAAGATAACGTACATCACAGAATATTAAAGTGCATTTTGTTGGCCACTTATATATTTTTAGACTTTACAGACTTCTAGGGCTTTACTACATAGTAGTGCATGAAGACTTGCCTACTGATTGATAAAGCCTTACCAGATGATCCAAACATTTACACAAAAGAAACTGAAAAACTAAGCCAGTACAAAGAGCTGGACATCACGGTCAGCTGAATGTGGAAAGTGAGGACAAAAACTATGCCAGTTACAATTGGAGCATTAGGAAAAATTAAGAAGGGATAAGGACCTTCGGTTGCTCCCAGGTCACCAGTTGGCCACAGTGCTGCAGAAGGTCACACTAATGAGCACTGCACACAGCATTCATAAAGTGCTGGGGGAAATCGCTTTGATCTCTTGTTGAGATCAGGACTTACCATGAAACCACTACCTAATAATCAATAGGCAAAAATAAATTTAACATAAAAGAGTAATAATAATAATAATAATAATAATAGCAGTAATAAAACAAATATAAAGAAGTACTCATAATATCATTATCTGATGACCCAATGAAAACACTGCATTCTATTTGTGTCCTGTCATATGCCATATTTAGGAAAAGAAATGTCATCTGTCATAAATGAAGATGTAAATGTTGGTACATTTCTCTTAGCCTTTCCACAAGTGATACAGCCAAGAGGTAAAGCATTTTTGTCATTTTCAGTTTCTATATCATTAATGTCCATGCAGTGGTATTTTATTTCAAATGGGTGAATGAAACAACAGTGCTTCAAATATTAATAATGGAATTTGTCTTACAGGATGTACAAATTGATATGCAACTCAGAACAACCTAAAACATGAACTACTCACTGTCATCATTGCAACGACATGTTCTCAAATTACAATGGTTAAAATTTAATAAGGGCACAACTGCTACACATAAAGTAAGGACAACACTCTCTTCTGAAACTCAACATATTTCAATATATGACACAGTGTCAACTGGTAATTGGTTACCAACATTTCCAAAGAGACTAAAACCTCCATCTTAGGCAGTTACCCTGAAGATGGAGGCAGTGAGCTCTTCTGCAACATTGGTATGTACCTACATACCAATCAGTAAAGTGTCATGTACTATAAGACTCTGATCTTCACGAACGATGCTGTGAAAACCTTGTTTCATCTACCTACATCAACTGGCTGTGCATTACTCTACTGTAAATGGCAGATGGCTGTTGTAATACCAATGCGATTACCTGCCCCAACACAGCCAAGTCACATGCAGCCACCAGCTCTAATGTACTGCATAGGATCTAAAATTTCCCTAGGTGAACATAAACGTTAAGCTTACCCACTGATGTGGCACTACATCCCAAAAAAATGGAGACTGCAAACTTCAAAAGCTTGCTAAACCCCATCAACTGTTCACCATCGAACCCAGTAACTGAGAATGTCTTTCAGTATATAAGTGACGTTCTGAGGTTTTCATACCTGTGCCACTGAAGGTTACAGTCTTCTGGGATGTGACACTTTGTCACTGGCTAAGTGACTCCAGATGCTATTAAGGACTGTAGCAGTGCTTCACCTTCAAGATGACCCTGGAGATGAGGACATTCTGATCCTCTTAATTGAAAGATGTAAGTGAAAAAGGATCTCTACTTCAGTACTACTGTACTGACCTGTATCTATGATGAGACTGTTATCTAAATTATACTAGGTAAGAATGAGGGCCTCTTAATATCAATGATTAAGATTCACAAAGGCAACTTCAGTCATTTTAAAAGTTTTTATTTCAAAACTGGCAATTTGACAAGTGATTAAGGTGTTTAAAGTAAACATTTGTCTGTGTATTGGATACAGAAATGTCATTGTGATATACATGTAAGTCTGCAATAGCTCAAGTTAATCTTTACCTAACAGATCTAAATGCCAAGTGCATCTTGCACTGGCTGCCTTTTCTTACTTGGCACGGACATTTTGAACTTCACAAAGACCAGCATATGGCATGCTAGGTCAATCACCAGTACTTTTCAGAGATAAGAATATGGTCACACAGAACAATAAAAGTTAATGTTATAATGGTGCCCTTGATAATAATTACTGTAAGTGAAATACATCATGCATTAAGAGGCAGGATTTCAGAGTGTTGTATTTTGATGGCCAATGTTTAAAAATGATTCAAGGCAGTGTCTGTGATACATTAAAATGACTTGCTTTGTGGTGCATGTCTTTCACATGTGTAACTTCATGAGACAACTTTCTGCTACAATGAGATCACTGAAATATTTGTGTGATAGGCTTTAAACAGACTGCACAGTAACTAGTACATACAGTGGGAGGTACAGTGTGTCAAAGTGTGTACTCAAAATTAAAATCTTCTGAAACGTCAACTGGTAATCAGTTACTGACATTTCAGAGGAGTTGGCTTCCTCCCTCACGATGGAAGTACCAAGCTGCACTGGAATGTTGCAACATATACGCTGATCTGCAGTGTCATATACCACAAGACTTATTTTCCAACAGGACTGTGAAAACCTCCTTTACTAAGATATCTACTGAGCTCTATTGGCTGTGCATTGCTCTGTTGCTAATGGCAGCTGGCTGAATGTTGCATGATTTTAATACCAATGCAATTACCCACCCCAACACACACAAGTCAAATGCAGCCACCAGCTCTATGGTATTAGACAGGATCCGAAATTTCTGTGCTGTTACATGTCAGACACTTTCCCAGTGATGTGGCACTACGTCCCAGAACAGTGGAGACCTCAAACTTCAGAAGCTTGCTAAACACATTAGTTGTTGGCCATCTAACCCTGCGACTAAGAAATGCCTTTCAATGCACATGTGAGATTTGAGCTATTCACAGCTATGTCACTGAAGGTTACAGTCTTCCAGGATGTGACACTGTGCCATTTGTTGAGCAGATTCCAAAGTTTCAAAGCACTATAGTGCCTCCATCTCCAGGTCATGCACTCCAGTGACCCTAAACATGAACCACAATCATTTGAAACATCAGCAACTACTCACCCAACAACACAGCATCACATCACAGAAGACCTGAGTCTTCCAATGTACAAACTATTGGAAACAGCTCAGAAGTCTGAAATATGGAGGTACAAACTATATCACTACCTTCATTAAAATTGCAATTAAAGTCCAATGCCAGTTTCCATCAGCACCATCCAATTAATATGCTGTGTTGCAGTTTCAGTGGCTGTAATATTTACACAAAGGCCCATTTAGGTCAAGAATTTACTGTACATTAAGTCCTGTCAATGTCACATCCCTGAACACAAAGATTCTGTATTTAATCTCTGGCATTACACACACAAGGTCAGTGAACAAAAACGAAACATACACAACAAAATTAAGGTACACAAAATATTGCAATGAACAATTTTTTACAGCAATTGGAACACTTGTCCAGCCTCTCTGGCATGTCGTTCACAAGCAGGTAATGTAACACCCTACTTACTCCTCATCTGGAACCTACCAGCTTCTTTGTATCTTATCCTGACATACAAGAAACTTTACATCTGTGGCAACTGATCAATAGGAGTTGCAAATCTAAAGTCCTCTGGAAAAAGCTTTGCAGCATGAGGGTACATTAGTTTATAGGACTGGCGAATTGTCACATCAGCCACACCAGCAATATCACCAATTTCCTTCTGGCTGCGTTTGTCTTCAGAGGCCTGCAATCCAAAAGACAAATTGACAGTGAAAATGAAAACACTAACAACAGAGCTTTTACAAAATGAACTAATTTCCTCTTGACAAGTAATAGCCACTCAGATCATTAAGATACTCCATCCACATGAACCCAACACTAATCCTTAGCCCGGGCCAAATGAATCAGGTCTGCATGTTCCTACCTCAGGTCTTCAGTACCCATTTTAATATTATATTCCAATTTATGCTCTGATCAAGCAAGTGTTCTCTCTCCTTCAGGCCTTCTTACCAAACCCTGTATGTGTTCCTCTCCTTTCCATATATATCACACACATTAAAAAAACTAGTAGGAAGTGCACATAGTAAGCTCCTCATTATGCAATTTGCTCCAGACTCCTGCTACTCCCTCTCTTTTAAGCCCAAAACTCTCCTTGCCACCCCATTCTCAAACACCTCAATCACTGTTCTTCTCTAATGTGAGAAACCAAGTCTGACACAACTATAAAACAAAATGCCCAATTAGAGATTTTTGTGTTTTCAGATAGCAGATGGAAAGACAAAAGACTAAACACCGAAAATTAGCATGCATTCCCCAGATTTAATCATATCCTCATTTTTTGTCATGCATGCCATTCTGACTAGTTAGCAGGCTATTGTTCCCGAATATCTGCAATTCACCACATTTACAAAGGATTTATTGGCTACATTTTTGTTACAATTTTGTTTTGCATTCAGTAATAACATCTGAGTTCTTAGTTTCCCCTGCATTTACTTCTTGGTCAGACTCCTTACTTCTTACTAAAATATACTTCTAAACAGCAGAGTCCATCCTGAGAAGCTACCAGTTGCTCAGCTCGTCAAGAACCTTAAAACATTTAAATGCTCCTCAATTCAGGCCACACCTTATTCCTTTAACATCCATCTTAGTATTATTTCCAACAGACCTCCAAGGTGGTGGCTATTGTTCACGTTCTTCAACCAAAACTCTGTGTGTATTCCTCGTTTTGCTAATGTGTGCTATGTGCCCTGCCCACCTCATCCAGCATAATTTGATCCTCCTATATGAGATTTCTTCCTAATAATATGGGGTAAACCATAAAACTTTCCTCATACATGCCATGATGGCACAAACTGGGAAAAGATTTTCAGCTTCACACATTCCAAACCTCCACACTACACATACTGACTGAGTAATTTGCAGTTAACCTTCCCAATGGCTGTACCCATCCTTTACTTGTGTCCAGTAACTAATGTATTCCAATTAAAAATACATTTGGCTGAAGTGGTGTCACATTCTGTGCACATAAAATATGGTCATTTTCTGTAGTGTTCTATGTGGCTAAAAGAACAAAATGTAGAACTGTCCAATAACATGCCAAGTAGGCAATGAAAGGAGGTACAGGTATGGCTCTACCCATTCTTGAGCTTGGCACTAGAATGGGATGGGAGATGAATGCCACACAGCTGCTTCACCCCCTAGAAAGATCTAGCATCTATTGTACAGGGGGCTGGGTGGGTCTCAGCCAGTCTGCAGAGTTACAGAAAGTTTCACCCCCCCCAGGGGATTGAATACCAGACCATCCAGCACCTAGCAAGTTGCTATAAGCAAACGCAATCCCTGTACAGGCCTGGAAAGACCCTGGGGGTTCCAGAAGGCTGAGGCTCCCAGATTTCAAGATAATTGGCACATGACGGTAGTAAGGTTGGCAGGCCAATGCACCAGCCACCTTTACACCCCCCTCCCCCCACCCCCAGGAAATACCCCTGATAGTCATTTTTGTTAGAGACTGAGTCGACCCCAGCACCACAGTGTGGCCAGAAGGGTTATGTCAATGAAAAATACCAATGACACCATCAGGAACTGAACCCATGACCTGGCTTGTAGAGCAGTGCCTCAACCAACTAACCAACTGTGCTACCACGTGCCCCTATCAAGTAACTACACTGACCACAAAATCCCATCCCTGTTATATGCCAACAGCACGTGGTGTTCCCAAAGGCTTCTTAACTGCAGTAGCTGGACAGGAACTGGAGTTGTCAACCTGGCATGGCCATTATCTTATGTGGTTACAGTTTTGCATAAGTTTGACTTCAATCTTCTTATAAATAAAAAAAACTATACCATATAGTGAAAGAGACCCATAATACAAAGCTGTAGCATGTATATACATGGGGGGACCCATAAAAACAAGACTAGTCTCAATGCCGCCGAACGCGGTGAAGTGGGAGGACAATGTCAGTGCTTGTTCCCTAGACCCTCAACTATCAGTAGCGAGATGGACGTCTTCCTGTAACAACTCAATCGGCCGCACGGTCAGTTTTCATGAAGGTAGTTTCTGTGACCCTGTCGAAATTGTGATGTGTGATTGAAAGGAACAAAGAACTTGTTTGAAATTTTGCTTCCTCCTTGGGAAAACACCCACGGAATCATTAGAAACGCTTCAGGAGGCTTTCAAGGAACAAGCTCTCAGTCGTGCGCGAGTGTTTGAATGGTTTTCTCGCTTTAAAAAGGGGGATTTGAGCATCGATGATCAACCCCGTTCTGGACGCCTTTCAAACAGCCGGAACAACGAAAACATCGCAAAAATCCGCAAAAAACTCAAAGAAGACCGTCATTACACCATTGACGAGTTATTGGAAGTTACAGAAGTGAGTTGGAGCTCAGTTCAGCGCATTCTGACTCAAGACCTAGGCATGAGACGTGTTGCAGCAAAATTCGTCCCCTGCCTGCTCACAGAGGACCAACGGCAATCCCGCCTCGCTGTGTGCCAGGACTTGAAAAGGGAGCTTCAAAATGACCCAAACTTCTTGTCCAGGGTCATAACAAGTGACGAAAGTTGGTGTTATGGTTATGACCCCGAAAGCAAGCAGGCATCAAGCCAGTGGAAGACTCCTAGTTCACCCCGGCCCAAAAAAATCAGACAGGTGAGATCGA
>Ga0123352_10016724_pt1 | contig 11690 bp, 7 predicted proteins | sample TergutLab28metaG_FD_89700 | JGI IMG/M metagenome (GOLD analysis project Ga0123352, IMG submission 89700) | Labiotermes labralis P1 segment gut microbial communities from Petit-Saut dam, French Guiana - Lab288 P1 | ecosystem: Host-associated > Arthropoda: Insects > Digestive system > Gut ...
CACACACACACACACACACACCCCACACACACACATCACACACACACACACCACACAAACGCACACACACAAAACCTACACACACACACACACACACACACACCACACAATACACACACACATACACACCCACACAAACACACACACACATATGTACATATATATACATATATATATATGTGTGTGTGTGTGTGTGTGTACACAAAAATCTTAATATAACTGGATGTTACAGAAATATGATTTATATTAATTTCTATACAGTATAACGATGCATGAATTCTTGCTCTGATATTTCATGTTCATGTCAGTACATACAGAAGCAGTATATAGCAGCAATTAGTTTCAATGAAATGTGTTTGTGTTTAAGTGTGTGTGTTGGGAGGGGGAGTGCGAATTAAATAAACGCCTTTGCCCAAGATGTTCATAAATTGCCTCTTAGATGGCAGCACCAGTTCTGAATATTGTGCCCCCCCCCCCTTCTCTTTCAGCATATTGGTATAAACGGTCCTCCGTTTCTATAAAAGTTCCAGTTATTGAAATTAGGCGTTTGGGATTTTATTTTTGAAAGAAAGATTGTGTCAGGTGTTGAGGAGGTACTGTGTCATGTTCCGCACACCATAGTTTTGTTGATAAAGGCAAGAATTTTCCCTAGAGTGTTGAATCTAGTTACGTGTAATTGCAGTCAAATTTCATTTTGTGCGTATGACCAAAATTAGAATTTGTTAATATGATTGGGTGTTAAGTGACCTCTGTGCACACAGTACTGATACTAACAACTGTACCTCTCTACAGCATATCCAGTTCAGTCCAATCATACAGTTTCTACAGCAGCAACACACTTCCATTACATGATATAAACATCGTAGTCTTTCGAATTCAGAGAGACCTCTGTCTTGGATTTCCCCGAAGTAACTATAAAAACGCTAATGGGCCCCGGTAACGTAGTCGGTATAGCGAATACGCTTCAGGTTGGTACGTTCGGGGCTCGAATCCCCTCAAGGGCAGGAGATTTCTCTTCTCCAAAAGTCCAGGCCGACTGTGGGGACCACCCAACCTCATGTTACAGAGTTCTATCCCGGGTATAAAGCGGCCGTAGCATGAAGTTGACAACTGACCTCAATCTAGTGCCGATATCAAGAATCGGTGGAGCTATACTGCTACGCCCGCTGTATGCATTCATAGCATGGAGAGGAACAAATTCAACTTTCTTTACTTTAACGAGTAAAACTTTAGTGTTGCTACAGTAAATGTATGAATTAGAATGAATGGCGTTTATTTTCATAATTTCTTCTGGTGTTTAACGGTATTTTGAACGAAGCACCAGCAGCGACTTGTAGACTCACCAGACTGAAAAGCTTAGCCATTCCTAAGGCAAAATAAACATCTGAACATGAAAGTGAGTATTTGGTTGGACCACCGTGCGAAATAAACGCGAAAATGTCGCCTGATCAGCACGTTGTTTTGTATTGCAGAAATTCCAATGCCATCTTCACCGCCAAAAGCAACGGAAGTTCGCAGTAGCGGATCGGGTAAAGACGGTGAGTACTGTTCAGTGTTAAATCCAGCACAGTTTGATCTGCACTTCACGCGTGTGTATGCTTGTATGATCGGCGCTGCTCTATGGGAACAGCAGCTTGTTACCAAAGCATGACTTTTTTTATTTTATGCACAGAATATTAAGGCATTTTTATGGGCCGGGTAGCTCAGTCGGTATAGCGACTGACTACAGACCTGACGGTCCAGAATCGAATCCCGGTGTGGACGAAATTTTCCGCCCGTCCAGACTGGTCCTAGGGCCCACCCAGCCTCCTTTAAAATGGGTAACTGGTCTTTCCCGGGGGTAGAGGCGGCCGGGGCGTGGGGCTGACCACCTATCCCCTTCTAGTTTGCCGAGGTTCTGGAAAGAGTAGAGCTAAACCTCTACACACCCAAAGGGCCTTCGTGGCCTGTAAACAGGGCGAAACCCATTAAGGCATTTTTTTGTCCAGATGATAGGCTCTCAGGTGTTTTACATAATTTTCCACAACATAAACGACTATAAATTAAAATCCTGAAGAAAAGCAATCGGAAAAACTCCTCCTTCAACGGGCCGCATGCATTTAGGCCTTCACGATTTCAAATCTTTTAGCATCTCTATTAAAAACGATCCGGCCGTATTTACTGAATAACCACCTTACCACATTTTCCTATCGTTCCCCCCATCATGGAGCAACAGCCCCCAGTAGTTCAGGGTCTCCTCGTCATCTCCGTTTCGCTATTTCACTCAGACACACCACACTCGGTAGGACTGCTCTGGACGAGTGATCGGCTCGAAGCAGAGAATTCTACCTCAAAACACACAACATCCACAACAGACAGACATCCATGACAGCGGCGGAATTCGAAACCGCAATCCCAGCAAGCGAGCGGCGGCAGAGACACACCTTAGACCGCGGGGCCGCTGGGATAGGCGTTTCATATCAATAGGCTACATAAATCTAAAATTCAAGTTTATACGGATAGAAAAATTTGATTTCCCCTCCTCCTATTCTGCTTCGCTTACTGCTGGAAGTAACCCATCACTTTAACAGACAGAACTTACAGTACTATCTACAGTGATAGGGCATAGATCTATATTATAATTTTATTATAATTAGTACCGTCAATACACAACACATATTAAAACCAGATGCTTAATTACAACTGGGTTATTCTTGGCGACATGTTTCGGCCGTTAAACGGCCATCCTCAGGCCAGCTTAGAACAATGTTGTTAAGGTACATTGGATAACAATTTTTGACTGTACCTTAACAAAATTGTTTTAAGTCGGCCTGAGGATGGCCGTTTAACGGCCGAAACATGTCGCCAAGTAAAACCTAGTTGTAATTAAGCATCTGGTTTTAATATATGTTGTTTATTGACGGTACTAATTATAATATATATTGATGATACACAACGGTATGGCCCCCTTCAAATTTGGGCCAAGGTCTATTTATAAGTACAACTGATTCCTCTAGACTATTGTTTTCAGTGCTTCTTACTAATATGTAGACTATTTGTGTCCGGCTGTACGTACTTACGAACTTCAATTCTTTCTCATGTCACTGCTGTTTTAAATCTGTTGACACCTAAACAGTGTTTGACCCTCATTTGTAGCGATTATAGCAATATCTAGGGTCAGCGGTGGGGCAGTTGGTTGAAGCACTGCGCTACAAGCCGAAAGGTCGCGGGATTAATTCCCGATGGGTTCATGGGCATTTTGCGTTGACTGTATCCTTCCGGCCACAAAATGGTTCAGGATTCGACTCATTCATTAACATAAATGAGTACCAGGGATATATCCTGGGGGAGTAAAAACGGCCGGAAATAAAGCCTGACAACCTTGCCATATTCATGTGCCAATTTTCAAGAAATTCTGGGCCCTAAGGCCCGTTCCATACCTATAATGAGATAACATTTCTTTTAACCCGTACACCGCTAACGTGGAAAATATGGTGAGCTCCTAATAATGCCAGCAGATGGCAGATGGAATTTAACTCAATGTTTAAAGGGTTAATGCCAAAATCTGAACATCTTATCAAATTCGTTTTCTTATTTTTATTTTGATTTATTTATTTCTATATATAATATTGTATGTTGGACCGTGCATCATTGTGATAACTGAAGAATAAAAAACCAACTAGATGCCACTTATTATTTTATTGCACTTCTTATAGGCCCAACATGTTTCGGGCACTACTATGCCCACCATCAGGAGCTCGCGACACTGGTCGCTTCGTTCTTGGTTTGCTGTAGGTTGAATGTTAGTTGCGGTTAGGCTGGAGTGGTGTCCGGGCTGCAGCCCGGCCACCACTCCATCATAGTCGCGAGCTTCTGATGATGGGCATAGTAGTGCCCGAAACATGTTGGGCCTATAAGAAGTACAATAAAATAATAAGCGGCATCTAGTTGTTTTCTATTCTTCAGTGATATAATAGTTATTTACATATAATCAGTTACTTATTGTTTCGCTGCTGCTCTACTGTATAGGTAAGTGTATTATCTATACTCTAGCTTTATCCTCTTCTCAAAATACTAATGAAGCGATGAAATTAGGTGGATGAACTGGGCGGAGCATGTGACATCTTTGGGGAAAAAGAGAAATGTATACAAGAATTTGTTCGGGAAACATGAAAGAAGGAAATCACTGTTAAGATTATACAGTTTCTAACACACCCTTCTACCTACAACACTGCTTATACTGATGCATGTAAAACACACTATACCGTACCTGTATATACAGCTGTCTTCCTGAAGATGAACCCTCGGATTCGAAACAAGTAGAAGACATCAAAAATTAAAAATTAAAATATTAATTTAGAAAAATGTGCATTTTATTGTTTTATATTGTATAATTATATTACAATCCGCGGTGCAAAAAACATTAAATTCACATCAGGCGCAGATGCAGGGGTGCTGATAAGTCCTTAGCCCGAACAAGAATGAAACAATCTCATGTTTCTGTCAGAATGGCGTGAATTTCCTTCGGCGCCTTGCCTTGCAGGAAAAAAGACTTGATGAGAGCTCGCGTCTCGATGTTGTTGAAATCGCGCGCCACCCTGACGTGCTTCCGAGCTTGTTTCCTTTCTGGTCGGGCTAAGAACTTATCAGCACCCCGGTATAAGTGGGAAGATAATATTAAAAGAGATCTTGAACAAATATTCTGTGAGTTTCCGCTGGAGTCATTTCCATCATGACAGAAACATCTGAGCGCTGTTGTGAACGCGGAGATGAACTTTTTTCACTCATGCGGGGTTGTTATTGGCTATAAATGGTGAATCTTACTTATCTAGGACTCTGCTGGAGGAATTGAGTTGTTTAACGACGCTGTCAGTTGGTAAGATAATGTTGCCTCTGTGGGGTATAAATGAATGGGTGTGGAACACTTGTGGAGTGGTACTGAGGTAAGGTAAAGGTAAAGGTCAAGGTCAAGTTCACCCTGCAACAGGCTGTGAGGACCCAGAAGGGGCGAAGATGTATAGCTCTCTTCCTTTTTACCTTCGGCGCTAGATGTGTTGAGTGGTCAACGCCACGCCCTGGTCGCTTTACCCTCTGGCAAGAGATCCATTTCCCATTATACAGAAGGCTAGGTGGGCACCAGAGCCGATCTGGACTGGCGCGGAAAATATCGCCTGCTACGGGGATTCGATCCCAGTACCATTCAGCCCGTAATCGAAATTCTTCCGGGAGATTCCTGTCCAGGTGGCACTTTTCCGCCACAATTCCTACATGAATCGGCCTGGGATTGAACCCCGGTCTACGCAGTGACTGGCCTGAGCTAACCGCGGGAATAGTAGCCTAGCCGTGAAATAATGTGGACATCTGAGTTTCAGGTTCGATTCTACATCACTTCTACTTAAATATAACTTCCCTAAGTTCACTATATTTTGCGTCTTGTGAGAGACTTAATTTATATGCTCATTATCTTTGCTTCGTATTTAAAGGGACGTTCTAATTTCTTAATAATTCATGCTTGTTTAACCAATGTTTATATTCTTGGCGTAATTAGTCAGGGATCTGCAGTTCTGCTTTGTCTGCCCTTCGCTATATTCGCAGTCACAGCCGTATAAGATGATAGAATTCTCCTGCCATTTGATTATCCCCTGCTAAATGGTTCAGCATTTGGAAACAGGGCCCTATGTATAGGCCTAAAGAGGCACTAATATATTCTCGGATTTGTACGTTTTTCCAATACTTACATAAAAACAACGTATTCTGTACCTGTACCTGTACTTGTACTTGTACCTCTTGTTCTATATTATATTTAGAATACAAATTATTAACTTCGGGTGCTTTAGCAATATCGTGGCAAGCGCATTTTTATATATATATATATATTTCAGCACCTGGAGATTTAAGTAAAGGCGCCTAAAATCCAGCGCTCTATCATTTTTCTTCGCTACAGTGTGTATTTTTTACTGTCTTCAACATTTTTGGAGGAGCCAAATACACCATTCTATAAAAAATATGGTCACATTTCCATTATCACACCTAAAAGAGATTTATTGTCCCTATATTATCCAAATCTGTCCAGAATTGTGGAAGATATTGGCAAAATTCCGCCTACTTCTTGAAGTGTCTCTCAGAGTTTCGATTTAACGAAACCACTGACTGTTCATTTGCGTTACGTCCGACATAAAATAACATAACATAACATACCGAAATTTACCCCAATCTACAGAAAATTATATAAAAAATGGGAAACCTTAATTTACGCCACAAAATGACGTTTATCATTCACTGTGCCTATTTTTAACAGATCGTTAATTTCTAATCAGTGTCAAGTGAAGGTCACAGCACCAATTGGCACTTACATTTGTGATATGCAAATTGCGAGAAGAAATTTATTTGTGCCACAAAGTGAAGTGTTACTGTCCCCCTTCCGACACTGCGGGATTCAAGAATTGCTGGGGTAATTTTTCTAAGACAGAATGGCGAATGGACCCAATGATATGAGCCCCCACACAGGGCGAATATTCAAAATGACGACTGTATAAAATCTCTATCATTAACTTTCATGTTGATAATGATTCATTCGAACTAGAGAAGTGAAATTTGGTATTGTATCTCAAGTAAGCCTGCATACCGTATTTGGTTCTTAATATTCCGACAGTTACAAATATGGCGTCGGTGCGAAATTTCAATGTCATGTCAAAGAAATTTGCGTATATCAAATTTATGGGCCATTTAAGTAGTAATGTATCACAGAATTAACTAAAGTAATGTTCATTATATATATAATGAACATTATATTCATTATATATAATGAGCATTACTTAATTCTGTGATACATTACTACTTAAATGACCCATACATCAGAAAAATCATACAGGAGAAACAATAATTACTACGTATTGGTACGTTTTTCACATTCAGAACATTTAAAACACTGAAACAAACGAATAAAAGAACAAAGAAACAAACAAGCAAGCAAACAACCATATATATATATATATATATATATATATGTGTGTGTGTGTGTGTGTGTAGGAGTAGATCTTTATTCACAAGGGAAATATATTTTATTACGTCGGTTTAGAACTGGTTGTTTGCTTGCTTTATTTGTTTTTTTTCTTTCATTCGTTTGTTTCTGTGTTTTAAATGTTTTGAATGTGAAAAAGAACTAATAAGTAGTAATTATTGTACCTCCTGTATGATTTGTCTGATGTTTTAAAAGAGTTCTGTCCTTTGTGTGTGGTGTCCCGCAAAAATTCCAAGTATTAAGTTGCATCTCGGTTCTTGACGCTCTGCTGTAAGAGAGAAGTATTTGTTCCCACTACACAAATATTAACACAATTTTAGATGTTTCCAGTTACGTTTTCTTGTATCTTAAATAATAATTACACCGTCATTTTGAGTTGCACTTTAATTTCGTGGAACAAAACGCGTCTTCCCCTGTTGAACAACGTCTTCAAAACTTCCTGAACTCGCCCCGTTTTTAAAACTTACGTAGCTTCTCTGTGAAAGTAAAATGAGGAACTGCTCCCCCATTCATCTTGGAGAATAGCTCTTGGCAATTCTTTGTTAATTGTCTGTTTAATGGCCATGTCCTAATTACGTCTTCACAGAAAGATGCTACTATCAAGCAGGATGTAAATGTATTTAATTTGCTTTCTTTATATCGTTTAGACCTTTGTGTTCCCATTTCCTAGAACTTAATCTTGGTCACTTGATATTAAAAGACAATGTGATGGTAGGGAAATTGCCAGGTACGCCAAGTAGGGGTGAGACAGAGCGTTTTGATTCCCCAAGCTTTTGTAACTGAAGGAAGAAATTTATGTAGATGCCCGAGTTTCGTGTCTCTACGCCGTAAGTTAATGTAATTTAGTCATGAAGTTTAGCCATGTTTTCCTGTCACAAGATAGTAGCTAGTAGCCGCTTGTGGTTAACCTTTTAAAACCTGCCGGTAACTATACGTACCACAAGGTTTAACATTCAAAAGATTTACCTTGTGATCACATGGATTTTGTATGGATCTCGGAACAAACAGCAAAGCTTGCCTTCACAGCGTTAAAAGATTGGTTGTTATAACCGAGGTGGACAGTGTTTACTGCGCGGTACGCACTGGGTCCTTATATAAGACAGATACTTTTTGTCTCTAAAGGGTCAAACGCATTGTAAATCCAAGAGGCCTAATGCTATAGAAGCCTCTGTTTCCCAGAACTCACTTTTCGTGTAATTTCCGCATAAAATATCAGTGTGTGTTGCTCTGATAGTGTTAGGTCTTCCCTTCTCACTTCTTTGAGGTTTGACACTCGCCCAAGTTACATTTAAAAACTCACAGAAAATAACAGCCCATTCATAATGTTCAGGTGATATTTTATGAGCGCATTCCTTACAAATAATAATCACTTAATAATCATTAGAGAAATTAGAGCCATTATTTTAATATCCATATCCAACGCATAATGCTGAATCATTATTGTCAACAATATGTCACTCATGACCCAAGTGTGTTCTGAAAAACTTGAAACTCTTCAGGTGTCGGACGGATCTTAGTCGATCGCAGCTGTCTGTTGAAAGAAATAAAATCGGCCACAATACAAACCTACCCGCGACCAAAACACATCGGTTTGGAAAATTATCGTATCAAATTAGAAATGTTTAAAAGAACAATACATACTCACACACAAACACATATATTATGAATACAGATACATTTGTATTTCGATGGTGCAACAGCGTCCAGTTGGCCAGAGCCTCCTGTCACGATCACACTCAGGCACAGCACAGTCGGTTGGACTCCCCTGGACGAGTGATCAGCCCGACGCAGAGCCCTCTACCTGACAACACACGACACTCGCAACAGACAAACAGACAGACATCCATGTCCCCGGTGGGATTCAGACCCCCAATACCACGCCTTATAACGCGCGGTCACTGGAATCGGCACTGAAATACGTATATATACCGTAATTTCACGAATTCTGCATACAAACTTATGCAGATACATTCTGAAGTACACACACACTTGCTTACATAGGAGTTTACCAACGTCAGGTCGCGACCCAGAACAGAGTCACGAGGGGTCTAAAGTTGGTTGGCGAGAGGGTTTTATGGAGACGTCGGTAATGATAAAAATTAATCCAAATTTGTATGTAAGTTCAAAAGGAATTACCAATACACACGTATATACATACATACATACATACATACATACATACATACATACATACATACATACATACATACATACATACATACATACATACGCAGTGCACACTCAGATTCATAAATAAATACAAATTTTGCTCACTTACTAATTAGAGCCATCAGATAAATGCAATTTATATTAAAGCACCTGCGGTATAGTCTCTCTCTCTCTCTCTCTCTCTCTCTTCCTAGCGCTCACAATAACTGTAGTGTGCCGACTGTTAAGCCACAGGGACCAGCACCATCACACTGTGTGTTTCTGTACTACAGTCACACGCTGTTCGTCCTGTTGGAATAAGTACCTAACGGGATTTGAATTTTTGTGATCCTTCTTAGTTTTGTGCTGCAGTTTCATGTTTTGTGTCAGAAGGCGCATATATGTGTGTGTTAGGTCTTTTGGTCGTGGCGAGAACTGTTGCATGAGAGAGACAGATACTTGTTCATCTTGAACTTTAAGCGCGTCTTTTGTCATTATTTGAACCCCACACATCTCAGCTAATTTCCTGGCGCCATTGAAGATGACTTTTGAAAATTATCTGCCTTATTTCAACGCCTTTCCTTTAATTTCGTATTGATGTATTTGTTCAGCGTCACTAAACCTGTCCAGTTTTTTTGACCCCCTTTACTCTTTGGAGCAAAATTCTAAATTATCCATTTGGTACAGTTTTGATTGTCCAGTTTGCCACTGAAATTATGTGCCACAAAATTGCCTAATTTTATCCCAAATTGCGGTCAAATAGATACAGTCCAACAACAGTTCTCTCTAAGAGACAGTGAATTAATACGCACTTTCTTGCGTGCCATAGAGCCGTTATTTTTCTTTTTAAATTTTTAATTTTACGAAAATATATAAAAGATGTACCTGGAAATATTTTTGCCATTAGTCATGGTTAAACTGGTTTTATGAATTGGTATTGTTTCTGAGCGGGTTTGCAGGTCACTTGGAGAGGCATTACTTGCTGTTGGAATACACAGTATGGAAATACTGTATCCAGAGATTTTTTAATTTTCAGAGGAATTTAGTGACGTGTTTATAGAGAAACGGGGACAACATATCCTCATTTCTTCGTAACTAACCATTATCCATTCGCACCAGAATCTTACAGTAAAACTCACTGATTCCAACACTTATATACAAATACAGAAGAAGTGCATACGATTTAGAATCATTTGCACTGGGACTTAAATCTCATGGTGCTCGCATCATCAGCCCTTCTACCGTCATTTGGCTGCCTGTGGTGATTCTTAGTCTTACACATTCTGAATTCTGCAGATCCTACAAGAAACGTCACAGCTGTACCGCACAAACATTGCATGAGTGTGAAATCAGAAGTTCCCGCTTCAGTAATTGTCAGGATTACAGTTTTCCGTGATGTGACGTCACACCGAACTTGCATGGCGGGAAAGTTCCATCGAAATTTTTGAGCTTCTGTACCCAATGTTACAAAGTCATAAACTAAGAAACACTCGAAGGTATCTTTGAAAACCGTAAACAATTAAATTTGTATAATTTTGCAAAACGAAATATAGTTGCCAGCTTACGTTCTTTCTGCAGGAAGAGCACACACGTCGCTCGGAGCTCAGTACTCATAATTACGGTAAATTACACACAAAACAAAACAATCTCGTACATAATTGTGTCTTACTCGCAGCGGGATTCGGTGAAACCGGCCTTTTAATTGCAATTATACTTGTAAAAAATGAAATCTCATTTAGTTTTGATGTGTTGGTTGTACAGGAGTAACTGATGATGGCCGGAAGTAGGGCCGAAACATGTAGCACAGATTTAAATATACTTATAAATACTGAGATGTGAAGGACGAATTGTGAATTGTATCCCTTTTGGTATAAATTCATATCGGGAGGTACAAACGTGAGTTTCATCTTACCTGCTGTTTGCTATAAGTGAGTTAACCTTTTGGAGCCGGAATTATTTTTTAAATTTTAGTACATCCTGTATATAAAATGTGAATAATACAGGAACCAAATACGTTGGAATTATGAAACAAACTGCATTATTTGTTGAATAAATACATAAAATGCAACTTTAGAGGTTAGCGGTGCGGTACGACCATTATAGTTGACATTAGGCGTCAAAAGGTTAATGTTACATAGTTCTGACTTTAGTGTGTGTGCCTTCATAGCAACGCTGATTTTTAAGAATCTTATCCCTTTTTTCCTTTTTTAGGCGCTTTCGAAAAATAGTAAAAAAAAACTACTATTATCTTCGTCGTGTTTCTCTATCTGTCTTTCCTTCCGTCTATCCGTCAATCGGCATGAAAAAAAATCGGCTCATACTGTAAGCATTTTCATGAAATTTATATTTGAATATTTAGGGAAAATCTGTCGACAAATTTCACGTTTCATTAAAATCTAACAGGAATAAAAGGCAGTTTACATTAAGACCTACGTACACTGAACTACACATTAAGACCTACGTACACTGAACTACACATTAAGACCTACGTACACTGAACTACACATTAAGACCTACGTACACTGAACTACACATTAAGACC
>Ga0123352_10016726_pt1 | contig 11689 bp, 3 predicted proteins | sample TergutLab28metaG_FD_89700 | JGI IMG/M metagenome (GOLD analysis project Ga0123352, IMG submission 89700) | Labiotermes labralis P1 segment gut microbial communities from Petit-Saut dam, French Guiana - Lab288 P1 | ecosystem: Host-associated > Arthropoda: Insects > Digestive system > Gut ...
GTTGTGGTATAGAGAAAAATTATATAATGTATTAAAAAATTTAAAAAATATCACTCGCCCAGGGGTGGGGGGGGGGGGGGGGGGGGGGGGGACAGGGGAAGGAGGACAGGCTCTCAGGGCTTCACCTGCTTGTCCTTCAGACCAGAACAGCATGAAAGATAAACTGTCAAGAGTGGTGGGAAATGCTGGATTCAAACAATGGCTACAGAATTTCAATTTAAGATTACAGGTGAAAGTACCATTTTAAAAAACAATCTGTTTGCTGCCACAGCAAAGGGCTGAATTTAAATGTGGGGAGGGGGGCTTTATGGAAAGCAGAGTAACAACCTGGAGCTTCAGAACCATAGGAGTTACTTGAAGACAAAGCAAACCCAGGAAAACCTGGGGGAGATAGCAGATTGCAGGTCCTTCCACGCACATAGTGACTTCGAGTCATCTTGATGACAAACAAAATAACACAGAAGTCAGACTCCCAAAATTTCTCTAACGTGTGCATTTCCCTTGCTGCAAATGATGCTCGAAATTGGAAGCAGTCCAGCTTTGGATAGCGCCTTAATTTAAGTGTTACACGGAGCGTTGGTGATAACATGTCTGTAAAAGATTGTGTGTGGAGACCTTGTGAATGAATTATAGTAGGCTATCATAAAGTGAAACAGACCGAACCAATCTGTAAATGTTGTTCATTCTAACAATCTTAAGAAATACAATGTATGTAAAATACTGCATTTTTTAATGATAATGGTTATTAAAGGGTCAAAATACACGCATACTTCCAGACGCTTTAAGAAATGGATAGTTACTCACCAAACTTGGCCATAAGCCCCGGAACCAACAGGGGTTAGCATTTGATACCGCTGTGGAACTTCCCATTCCGTTCTGTTGATTTCAACCTTATAAAAATTTGGCATTTTATTATTAATCTATAAAATGTCACACCAACATATATTCAAATATACACAGACACAAAACTACTGTCCTTCACTTCACTGTATCTTCGATTGGCATTTCTACTCTATTCTATATTCAGATCGTTGAGTAGACACACAAGATGAAAATGAATCATAAAGGAGAGTCAGTGAGCCAACGTAAACGTATCCTGTTCTACAACTGTATATAATCAATGTAGGCGATACGGAGAACATTTACATCATGAACACTTACATAAACAAATATTGACTTTTATAACACTTTTTTGTAAAAATTATGTATTAAAACTCATTCCGTAGCTTAATAATACAGTTTAATACTTACTAAGAAAATTTCAGCAACATGTATTACGCACGAAAGAAATTTCGGACCAGGAAAGTAATTCTAATGAATGGTTGTGGCTACACTGCTAGAACATTCGCGGCTCATAATTCGTCATCGTGAAAGCTTAGGTGTGAGTTTGGTATATTTGTTGTCTGATACCGGTATAAAACATCCTGAAATAATGTTTGGCGGAGGAGCAGCACCAATTTTAGTTCTTAGTCAGAACACTAAGCGTGATACAGGTAAGAAAGTACAACTGGAAAACGTAGCAGCTGGAAAAGCTATCGCAGATGTAATCCGAACGTGCCTTGGTCCGCAGGCCATGCTGAAAATGTTGATGGATCCTATGGGTGGCATTGTAATGACAAATGACGGAAATGCAATTCTTCGTGAAATTACTGTTCAGCATCCGGCGGGCAAGTCAATGATTGAAATTGCTCGAACCCAGGATGAGGAAGTAGGGGATGGAACAACATCTGTAATAGTATTAGCTGGTGAAATGTTGGGCGTTGCAGAGCAGTTTTTAGCCCAACAAATGCACCCGACGGTCATCATAAGAGCTTATCGCCAGGCTTTGGAGGACGCAATCTCTCTTTTGCAAGATAACATCAGCATTGCTTTGGATCCAAATGACCGTCCAAAACTGCTAGAAGTGATTAAGTCTTGTGTGGGAACGAAATTTATTGGACGGTGGTCTGATATGGCATGTTCGATCGCTTTGGATGCAGTTCAGACTGTGATGCTGGAGGAAAATGGCCGTCGTGAAATAGACATTAAGAGGTATGCCAAGGTGGAAAAGATACCAGGAGGCAGTATTGAAGAATCGACTGTGCTGCGCGGCTTGATGCTGAACAAGGATGTAACGCATCCCAAGATGAGACGTTACATTGAAAACCCACGTATAGTGCTTCTGGATTGCGGCTTGGAATATAAGAAGGGTGAGAGTATGACAAATATTGAAATTTTGAAAGAATCAGACTTCACTCGTATTTTGCAGTTGGAAGAAGAATACATTCAGAAAGTCTGTGAGGAATTGATTGCAGTGAAACCAGATGTAGTCTTCACAGAGAAGGGTATTTCAGATTTGGCACAACACTTTCTTTTAAAAGCGGGCATTACTGCTATACGCCGCGTCCGCAAAACAGACAACAACCGCATTGCACGGGCATGTGGAGCAACTGTTGTGAATCGTACTGAGGAGCTGAGAGAGGAGGATGTGGGTACTGGAGCTGGATTGTTTGAAATAAAGAAGATTGGTGATGAGTATTTCTGCTTCATCACAGAGTGTAAAAACCCCAAGGCTTGCACAATTCTTCTACGTGGTGCTAGCAAGGATGTTCTCAATGAAATTGAAAGAAACCTACAAGATGCTCTGCATGTTGCCAGGAACATTCTAATAGAACCCAAACTGGTGCCCGGAGGAGGAGCTGTTGAGATGGCTGTGGCACAGATTTTGGCTGAGAAGAGCAAACTAGTGCAGGGTGTTGGACAGTGGCCATACCGTGCTGTTGCTGAAGCTTTGGAGATCATTCCCCGTACTCTTGCCCAGAATTGTGGCACAAACACAGTCCGTACACTGACAGCATTACGAGCCAAACATGCCACCGGCGGAGACACCTGGGGAATCAATGGTGAAACTGGTGAACTCGCAGATATGCATACCCTTGGCATCTGGGAACCATTGTCAGTTAAGCTTCAGATATACAAGACAGCTGTTGAAACAGCTATCTTGCTGTTGAGGATTGATGATATTGTCTCAGGCTCAAAGAAGAAAGATAAAGAAGGAGAAACCAAAACTGCACAACCAACGGAGGAATCAATGAAGGAATAAGTGCATCACAGCTGACAGTGCTCATTTTACATTTGGAAGTGACTGACCATCTCATTTTCATTGCTTATTCTTATTAATTAGTTAATTTGTATTGGCGCTCTGGTGGCTTAATATTGTTACAGTATATTAATGTTAATTTCTTTGTTTATTGTAAGAACTAAAAACCAATTAAATTTTCACCATTCACAGTACAGGAACAAGTAATTTAGGCTGACACAGAAATGGAAATGAGAATTCTGTTGTACTTCAGTCTCACTTCAGGAATTAAAATTAGTGTTGAAGCATTTATCTGTGGTTTTGCATTGCAGGAGAATGTGTGTATACTGCACCGATTTGTTTTATTTTATAGCATGTACTAAATATAGGAGTAATGCACACTACAAAATATTTTGTTACATCAACATATTCTTTACTGTAGATGCAAGATACATTTTGTGGATTACAGGATGGGTAATAAAGCTAATGTAACTTGTCCAAGTCAGAAAAGAACCCTGTTACAATTACAAGATTATTGAGTATCACCATGTCGGTTTAAACAAATATGGGTTCTTGTAAATTTTGATCATTGGTAACAATTTCATGACCTCATATTTTAATATAATTTGTTAAGGATTGTTTGGTGCGATAAAGTGACAGATATAAAATTCATTATCCTCTGCCAGTTCATTTCAGAAATCGGGGGGTTTTTTAATTTTCCACCCTGGTAACCATACTGTAATGCTTTTCTTTTTAATGAGTGTATAATTCACAATAGTGAACTGATGGCACAACTTACTTATGTTATTATCTGATAACGTCCTGTAGCTCATGAGGTCATGGTGGGTGAAATGTACAGCTAAAGGAAAACAACAATATGTAAGTTGTGCTGCCAATTTAGTGTTGTGAGTTATGTATTAATTTTGGTAGAATAATGGGATTTAACTATGATGGTGGTTTTTCCCACTCTGTCTTGCACTCACAGATGTGAGGTTTATATTTATTTATTTTCACTGAAAGTGAGTTGAAATGGAGAACATCGTGAATTTGTGGATTTTCTTGCCACAGATGTATGTTAAAAGTAACAGTTATTTATGGTGTTGTTGATACAGGTAGTGTATTGCATTATATTCTTGTCACTGAGTTGAGTAGTATGACCTTCTGATAGTTTACTTTTAGATTGAGTGTAAAAATTACATTAAATTGTGTCACATTTTGTAATATTTGTGTCCTTTGGGCTCTTGCCATCATTAATACAGGTACTCCTCAAGGTCCGAAAACTCGGTAACATTAATTTCAGATTAGGGAGGAATTCAAACAAGTACAGCATATTTTAAGAGTGATGGGAGCCATTAACTCAAAGCTAGTGCATACAGAGAACTGTGATGCCAAGCTGTTACTATTTTGTCATAAAAACTGATAAAGCGAGCTTCAGAATATGTATTAATTTGTGGCAGTGTGCAGTGTCAAAGGTATACACTAGAATTCCATTTAGTGATTATTTAAAGGTATGGACCTGCTGTTCCAACTGCTGTAAAATTTGTGAAGGTTGTTTGGGTATGGCAGCCAAGATGCTGCATTAGTGACATACAACTGAAACATGGGTTGTTGTGAAAGTTGTATAATGCCACATTATAACAGATGATTCAAGTTTGTGAACCTCATCAAAAGTGCATTAAATTAAATGTGAAGTGAGCCTCATATTCCATATGTATCATCTAAAAGCTAAGAATGGAACAAAAAAAAATTGCACTATTCATCTGACATTTGTTGAAATAAAGAAGGATGAGATGGACAGGACATACAGTGAAAGCCAAACTACAATATTAAAATGGGTGTTAGAAAAACAAATTTTGTTGATGTGGACTGCCTCTGGATAGACAAAACAGACTGTTGTGAATACAGTGATTGAACCTAACAGTTCACAAATATCATTACCCACTGAATAAGTTGCCAGCTACTTTACTCAGGAATACTACCGTGGAATTTATTTTGCACAAATTTATCCAGCTACAGTGCTCCCTCTCCCATCCATATGACAAAGTACTTTCTGTTAAGAGTGAATTGCATTTTTATTTAAAGTAGTATGTGATGTCAGCATTTTCACACTTAAAACCCTATCTGCGTCAAAGAAATACATCAGAAGTTATAAACAGTCACACATTGCTCACTATAATAAAGTATTTTGAACATAATAACACATTAATAATATACATCTTTCTGTGAGTAATGTAAATAATGGTATTCCAGTACATTCTTCATAATTAAAATACATTACACATCACTATGCCTGCATCTTGTAGTATTAGTGATTATTTTTATAACATCTTAATGTAAAAAAAAAATTAACTACAGTTTTACAAGGCTGAAGGTACTGGAGAGACAGTGGCTACACAAGTTGCATTCACTTCATTATTTGTGCATTAGGATCTAACAGCATGGAAGCTAAGAGTTATATTCCTCTTGATATAAAAACTTAAAAAAAGCAATTCTAATGTTTAAAAAAATCTTTATTGTACAATATAAAACTCTTTCCTCCACAGTCACACTGGAAATGTAGGATCTGTATCACCATATGACCAAGGCATATCTTCTCCAAATTTGCTTCTATGAACAGCATTCCTAGCTGCGTAAAGAATCTGTCACACACAAAACATATGTTACAGACTGAAGTGACAAAAGTAACAGATTAATTAAGTATTCTCATGGATATAAAATACAAGTATTTCCTGAAAAAACATTAAACTGCAGTTTATTTCTATTCCTGAATTATATAAATGAAGTGCAAAGTATTTCACACAGATCACAAATGTTGCAAGTGTGTTCTTTACAGTTTTGCAGTTGACATTGACCATTATGTTTACTTACTGCAGACACACATCGAATTGTGATAGCAAATAGGCAGTACGCATACTACACTGCATAGAATTAATTAATTTTCCTTGTATTTCATCAGACATGCTAAATACAACAAATGTTTCAGATAAAGTTAACAGACCTTAATGATAACTGTATTTTATGTCTTCTATCCCACTGTTAAGAAATTTGATAAGTTGAGCTTCACATAAAGTAGGCAACTCACTGAAATGAGCCTGGTATTTAGTGTAGACTTCCCAAACAGCTTCATTACAGTCTGTTGAACTGTTGTGAGACTTGACTCTTCACTTTACACTAGTGCCAATACAGTGCAACTTACCTGGTTGTCAATGTATGCTTCACAGACATAGCACCAGACTGAGAGGTCAGAAAAGCTTAGAGTTAAAGGGTGCGATGCACTATGGGCATGTAGCATCATGTGTCCATTGATGTAGCGGCCACAGTGTACCTGCAGACATTGTGAATATTTCTAACTTTCTTGTATCTTAAACTGACATTCCATGACCAGATTAGTTATAATGTTTGCATACTCACTGAGTAACACACCAGGCACACCCAGTTTTCCTGCACAGAGCCACATTCTGTGCATGGACTCTTACAGTCTATTCCACACTCTGGAACATGCTGAACTCTAACAAGATGTGGGCAGCTGGACAATGGTACCACAGCAAACATCTCTCCAGCTAACAGCATCTGCATCCAAAAAACAGGCAGTTAGGTACTGTCCCCTGCTACTGAAATACTCAGACTGCTAATGGCTGACTGCATAGTAAAGGCAGTAACGTTACTCAGTACACTGCGCAACTGTGAACACAGTGATGAAGCATCATGTTCAGTGAGATCTGAATAACCGTTAACTAGATAGAATAGAATAACTAGTATTTATAGTATTTATGATTCATTTTAAAGGATACAGACAGTTCAGGTTGCTCCATATAGAGTGAAGAAAGAAATAAAACTTACTTGCATGTTTTCAGAAAGATAGCCGGTTAGTGTCTGTTGACCTTGGGTGTGACTGGATCCGCTGCTTGAACCTTCACCTGTGTCTGTACTTTGGCCCTGCTGACGTCCACACGTACAGTCATTTCTGTTTGTATTTTCAGCATCAGCTGCATTCACTGTACCATTTTCTGTTATGACCATTGGTGAGATCACAGTCCCTTCATGGAATGTAACATCAGATTGCTCTTCTGATTTATATCCATCATCTGAAAAGCTCAGCTTTGTAGGTGAATTATATTTAATGGGGGAAATGCTACAGGCCTGTGTTAATGTCAAAATTGGTGATTCTTTATCAACAGGCATTTCATCAGATGATGATTCTTTGAAATTACTAGAACTTGATTTTGAGCAGCACTGACTCTCTATGTCAGTGGATAAACTTATGGGGCTGGAGTACCTCGAGAGTTCCACAGGACTTGGGCTGATTTCTGAACAAAGAGGATCTGTTTGTTTCTCTTCTAAACAGAGTTTACTGAGAGATTCACTTAATTTGTTGCACATGTCATTAGCTGATGTGACATCATACCCTTTTGTAGAACTTGGAGAAACTTTACTCTCTCTCTCAGTTTCTTCTTTATTACCAAACTTGATTTGTGCTCCATCTTTGTCTTTTTGTGCATGTGAACCACTTGAATTCAATGCTACTTTCGATTTACCATCCAGTGGCCTTGTCTTAAGAACTCTCTCTTGGGGCAATGCCACCTGAAAGCAGAGTGCTGACCAGTACCTGGCTTGTGTTCGAATTACATTCTTAATGGATGTGACAGCACTGGGACAGGATGCACGATGAAGGGCCAGAGGGGGTAAGGGGTCACCCAGTAGACTCTTGGTACACATGGTCATGGCATGGGAGATGGAAGTAACATTGTAGCCTCCTTCCAAAGACAGGATCACACGGCCACCTGCTAATGCAGTCAACAGGTGGGTGAAGTGGCCATATGCTTCAGGGCTTACTTTGCAACCTGAAATTACAGATGTGCAAATATGTCACATAATGACCACATACTGCTACAAGCTGTTTTATAAAAACTGAACAACACGTGAAATGTGTACATAATATATGGAGAACAAAATGTTGAAAATCAAATACTTGATGTGGCTAAGTCATCTCCATAACATATGTATGAATTCCACATAACAGAATGCCAGAGTAATGAGTTGCCAAAGTACTATTAAAGAACCAAAGAATAAAATGGTCAAAATAACTCACTAACCTATAACCAATGAAAAAGTTGCAGCAGACTGTGGTGAGAAGGGCCTTAAAGCTCCTAATTTCTTGATGGGTCACTACTGCTGTTTTTTGCATTATCATACAGTGCTGCAGAAAATAATTTGATACACACCATTCTAGTAAATACAATAACTGACCACATACAAGGAAACCATGAAAGTTTGGACTGCAAAAATTAGAGCTAAATACACAAAATTTTCCCTGTATAATCTCTGACCATACACTACGCCACAGGGAATTGAAACTTACATACCCATACTCCACCTGCAATGTTCATACATTTTCTGAATACCCTGCTCATACTTTTTGACACGTGAACAAACAGTGGAATACATAGGTTCTTCGTCATTGGCAACACCACTAAGTGCAAGTGCAGCATTAACTTTACAGCAGATGTTTCCTTTCATACAGCCAATCTGGAGCTGCAGTCCACAGTGTATGAGTTAATGTTAATCTGTGATATTGTGCTCACATGTTCTGCTAGACATGAATATGAAAGGTGTGCATTATGATCCTTCATAGACAGTGAAGAACTGGCCACATTCTCACGAGCACAACACAAGGAGACTATACTGCTGAATGATAATATGGTGTTTGTTTCATAAAAAGTAAAGCACCGTGAACAGCAGATGACAAGTGGTGGTTCAGACATGTGGTATTAGATGGGATGGAGTTTCTTTTTTTGCAAGAAACACTTGTGTAGTAGTGCAGTAGAAAAATAACTCCTAGCAGCATGACATCCGATTCTGGAAAACATGAGGAAGAAAGTCACCTCATGTTCATATTTCAAGACAGTATCTGTTTACTATACATGTATATTGGAACTTTCTTTTGTATAGTTCACCTCTACAAATGGGGGGTTGCTTCTTAGAGGCACGGACTATTTAAGAAAATATAATTTACATGACACAAAACATAAGCATGATGCAACATTATACATAATTGTTTTACCTCCAAGTGGATCCCCAATACAAGCATCAAAACCAGAAGATACAAGCACGAGCTCAGGATTGAATTGGTACGAGATGGGCAGAACCACCTGGTAGAAAGCTGTCAGATATTCTGCATCACTCATTGCACTCTATAAATGGAAGGATATGTTAAAGAATGTTTATGGTAATCATACCTGTGTACTAATTGTTAAAATTGTATTATAATACAATTTTAACCTATTTTATCTCTTTATAATTATGTTTTATAAAATACTGATGTACACTCACTGAGGATGATTCACAAGAAATGGTTGAAATATGTCAGAGTTCTAGTGTTTTAATCGTAAAAACTTTTATGTTTCAATATAGTGCATTTGTCTATATATTCATGTGTTACAAGAGTTTTATGTGCACAGAGAATATAGGCTGAAGTGAAACAACTCACACTAGAAGATAAGGCAACCATGACATGCAGTGTTCAGTAACACGTTCCTCTTTTCCATGCATGTATTATCTGCTTATTGACAATGTGCCAATTGCACAGTTACATGCAGTAAAGTGAGAAATGAAAGGACGATCACAGAAATATACTCATCCTACCTTATTCCAAGGAATATTGACATTATATCCCTCCCCTTTGCCAGTTCCTACAACACTATAGTGGGCATCTGTTGAACCTGGGAAAAAGCTGCCATTGTCATAGCGATGTATTGAGACAAAGAGAACTCTGGGATCTGACTCAAACAAATGCTGACTTCCATTACCATGGTGAACATCCCAGTCCAGCAGTAAGATTCTACAAAGCAAAAAGACCACTCATATGGTACCACAACCAGTATTAAGCATGTGCTGGGTGCAATACAAAACAAGGCATAAACCATTCTGCAGGAATTTTGTCTAACCCTACAGGAAAGTGTTATATGCAGCACTTTATTTCAGGTTTCATGTACACACTTCAGTACAGAAATCAGTTAAACAGGAATTATGCCACTGTAACATATTAACTCAGTTATACAAGTTTCTTTCCATCATCCAGAGTCTGCTTACACATTAATATTTTAATTTGCAGCTTACCGTTTCAGTCCATGCACCTGAATGGCATATTTTGCAGCCAGTGAGACATTGTTGAAAATGCAGAAGCCACATGGTTCATCCTCCTCAGCATGATGACCTGGCGGTCGTACAATAGCAACTCCAGAACGGCTCTCTCCATTCAGAACACTGTCCACCACCTGCCATGATGTATAGAAATGAGAGTATGCAACAGCAAGTTGTTTCATAACTTCTGCATCACGTGAATGAGTGACACTGCATATAGGAATGTGGAAATATTTACAGTAACTGAAATTTACATCAGTACATAAACTGGCACATTAATAATACACAATTACAAATAAAAATTGTAGGTATCATAAATACAAATTCAAAAACATCAGTCTCAAGAAAAACAGAATCTTCAATTTAAAAATTTACTTGTTACATCAACTCTATATGAAGGATTGGACCATATTCATTTTACTCATAATATGGACTGGTGGTGGGTTCTTGTATCGTATGAACCTCCATAAAAGACCAAGAGTATCTTGACTAGCCAACCATTACCTTCTCCAACATGTTAGATTAATATATATGGTAGTGAAGTGTGGGTTGTATCAACTAAAATGTGCTACATGAGACAAGTTAGAGCCTTCTGAACCATATTTCAATTTCAATTTTTTATTTTCCTCCATATGGTTACATAGTAACATGGGATTCGTCAGTTAATAATGTACATAATCAGTATAAAGACTTACGTATATGCTTTAGTACTAGATTTAAAAGTATGTGTATAAACTGTTATGAGGTATAACAATGTCACTTATATATGTAAAGTATATCAAATATCATTATATTCTGGGTATACATATATGGGTAATCTCATACCGCATTTAACTATAACAGTGATGAAAATACATGCATCACCAATAACAGATGTTATACAACACTATACAAGAAAGTCGAATGAGACATGAAAGGTCCCATAATGACAAAATCATGACATGAGGGAATATAATAATCTTGCCACCCCAAGCTGATAATGATTAATGAAATACACACTTAGTGATTTGACTAATAACTTGTCACCATAAAAAAGCAGTTAGGAAATCTAACTTGTGGCCTCAGAAGAGTCAGACTGAGTGGAGTCGACCTAGGCAGTGGAAAAGGATTAATGAGATAAGGATAGAAATTTGGAACTTAAGCACATTGCATGGAGCAGGAGCAATGAATGAAATGGTGAAGGAAATGGATAGATGTCAAATAGGTACATATGCTCTGCAAGAAATCAGGTGGCCAGGTAAAGTAACTGTCATAGAAAATAATTATTTTGTCTTATGTACTGGACATAAAAGTGACAAACATGAATTTGGAAAATGATTTTATATTAGTACACATATATGGATAATTTATAAGATTTTGGGCCTGTAAATGAAAGAATTTGCAAAATTTGGGTTAAACTTAAATATTACAATTTAACACTGATATCAACACACACTCCAACTGAAACAAAAGATGAAGTAGCCAAAGAAGAACTTTCTAGTACTTTGGAAA
>Ga0123352_10016727_pt1 | contig 11688 bp, 9 predicted proteins | sample TergutLab28metaG_FD_89700 | JGI IMG/M metagenome (GOLD analysis project Ga0123352, IMG submission 89700) | Labiotermes labralis P1 segment gut microbial communities from Petit-Saut dam, French Guiana - Lab288 P1 | ecosystem: Host-associated > Arthropoda: Insects > Digestive system > Gut ...
GATGCTGAAAGACGTGGCACTGGGATTCATTGGCGGTTCGTGCATGATGGTGCTCCAGCACATATTCTTTCCTGCAGTTCGACAGTTATGGAACAGCTTGTTTCCTGAACACCGTACAACACGGTGTGGCCTGCTCATCACCGCTGCAACATCTGCGGCCCACCGTTTCAGTCAGCGAGTCCAGCACTGGCAACAGCGGGCATAGAATGCGGCAGTCGGGGCTTTACAGCGAGTGAAGCAACGTAGTGCGATGAACAGTTTACCAAGACGTTGTTCTGTACTTCCGAAATGCCACACGGTTTGACGGCACACAAGTTACTGTAATTTCATTCGCGTTAAAACTTTAAGCCATTTCTTAACGCCATACAGACAGACAGACAGGCCTACAGCATAACTTGTGCATCTCTCCTACCACTCCCATGCGCCGAGGTTAAAGAAAGAGTAGCGTTATGCTTGTACTCCCCGTCTGGACACTCAGGGCCTGTTCTAGGGTGAACTTTGCCCTCTTCTGTTCAAACCATCACGTGGGAATGTGCTGCATGTACTGATGACTGCTGTGAGCAGACAGTGCTACAGCCAATTCGCATTCTCGACACGAATTAACGCTTGTGTATTCTACCAGTATTCAGCGAAAGGAGACATTTTGTCGGAACAAGGTGATTGTTTCCCCCGTTCGTGACTGCAGTGTACGTTCCGTGCGGCCGAAACTGTCGCGACAGATGAGTCGTTGCGTCGTGCCCCCGTCTTCATGGGTTCGACCGCACACTCGGGGCCCCCCCCCCCCCGTCCTCTCATCGACGGAATCCGTGAAGCACGGAGCAGTAATTTTGAAATTTGTTGACTACATGTGTGATGGCCTGAATTGCCGGTCGTGTATACTGTGTCAGGCTGGCACAAAAGTCGCGTGACATTACAGGCAGTGTATTAATTGAACTTCGCTGACACAATACGTACACTTATTTACTATTTGAAACGTTCAGAGTGTCTTCCTTCTACTCAGACACATTATCTGCATGTTTATGGCACGCTGGCACACTTTGTATCACGTAACTCTGTTTTCTTATGTACACCCTTTCTGTCAAACATCGAGTGTCAAATTATTTTTGCATCAGTCTGTACCCTTCTTCGGTGTGCTTTTTAATTATCTGGTTAACAGCACAATTGTCGGAAATATGTACTGTACATAGAATGTAGTTTGGTTAAGGTGTACTGTACATAGAATGTAGTTTGGTTAAGGTGTACTGTACATAGAATGTAGTTTGGTTAAGATGTACTGCACATAGAATGTAGTTTGGTTAAGGTGTACTGTACATAGAATGTAGTTTGGTTAAGATGTACTGCACATAGAATGTAGTTTGGTTAAGATGTACTGCACATAGAATGTAGTTTGGTTAAGATGTACTGTACATAGAATGTAGTTTGGTTAAGATGTACTGCACATAGAATGTAGTTTGGTTAAGGTGTACTGTACATAGAATGTAGTTTGGTTAAGATGTACTGCGCATAGAATGTAGTTTGGTTAAGATGTAATGCACATAGAATGTAGTTTGGTTAAGATGTACTGTACATAGAACGTAGTTTGGTTAAGATGTACTGCACATAGATTGTAGTTTGGTTAAGATGTACTGTACATAGAACGTAGTTTGGTTAAGATGTACTGCACATAGAATGTAGTTTGGTTAAGATGTACTGTACATAGAATGTAGTTTGGTTAAGATGTGCTGTACACAGAATGTACTTTGGTTAAGATGTGCTGTACATAGAATGTAGTTTGGTTAAGATGTACTGTACATAGAATGTAGTTTGGTTAAGATGTACTGTACAATGAATGTAGCCTGGTTAAGATATACTGTACATAGAATGTAGTTTGGTTTATCTGAAACTTTTTTCTGGATCTTTTTTAACCAAAGAAGAATTGACCGAGATATATTCTTACAATTTTTCGTACGTCTTCGTGTAAAATATCTGTTACTCTTGTCAAATTTTAATCAAAAAAAGTCCAGTTTGGTCGACATGTTTTCGTAGAAGTCGCCCATATAAAATTTGACGAAAGTCCGTCCTCATAGAGGCGAGTTGTCGCTTGCAAACGGACGGACAGACATGACGAAGGTGACAGACGCTTGTCACTCCTAAGACCCAATATCCCTGAAATGGTGATCAGTGCCGATAGCACTGCGTCGTTGTGTTTATATGCGAAGGTTAGTGCATGCGCATAATCCGATTAATGGCAGCTGCTTGCAGACATGCAATGTTTCATGTCTGGTACCTGTGGCTGTGATGTAATGCTTGGGTTTGCTGTGTGTGTGTGTGTGTGTGTGTGTTAATGTCATGGGGCGCTGAAGAACGCCTTGATAAAGCCTGTGTTGCGTCACGGAGTACATCATTTGCAGTCCCATTATTGACTGATGCTGAAAATATGAATTACTCACTTGGCTAAGTTGGCAGTGGTGCTCCCGCACTGATGCAAGTTACACCCATTAGGAAGCGATACATTACGTCGTCACAAAGAAAGGTGCTTTAAATGTGTTTGCCAAAGATTGCGGAGGATTTACATTCGTGTGTCAACTTTTTATTCTTGTATCTCCACTGTAATTGAGGTTAGGGTCTGTTTTTGCAAATCATTCCGGTCGCCTTAACAGAGATAACAAGGCCTCCACATTCAGCAGATATAAGCCTTGTGTTTCTAATTTTAATTATTCCCATTGCAAAGAAAGACATCGTTCCCCAACGAAGAAACCCAAGAAGTTTATTTTCTGTTTGTGGTTGCTTTAGCCACAGACGAAACCTGAAACCTCGCACGTTGCAAGAGCCAATAAAGCAGCATAAAAGTACATCGTATCATTTATTTTCATTCTTTGGATCCCCAGAGGATTACCAAATCCATATGGATATGGGAATAGTCATGTTTGCTTAAGAAGTTAAGCAGTAAACTCAGTATAAAAGTGTACAACAGAGTTAGTTACTAGGTCTTAGTGCTTTGTTGACCGTGCATCCCTGTGTAATCTTTTTCACGTGAAGCCAACTATGTGCACACTACTATTGGTTTATTTATTTCAACTTCTGTACATGTTTCGGGCAACTATGTGCCCATCATCAGGAGAACTTAGTATATCTATGCGACACTGGTATTTGGCACTCTGTCTCATCCCAACCAGCAGATCAGACAGCCACCCATACAGAGTGAAAAATACCACTGTCGCATAGATACAGTAAGTTCTCCTGATGATGTGCACATAGTTGCCCGAAACATGTACAGAAGTTGAAATAAACTTACTAAGTAGTAGTGTGCACCTAGTTGGCTTCATTTGAAAAAGTCTAGTATGATATTTGAGGATTTAACATAATATAAATTATTGTAATATAACGAATAGTAACACAAACGCCTATTAAAAGGACACCGTACTTACTGGACAAAAAACAATCGCGCTGCGGTAGAGCGGTCTGATGAAGCCGCTACGTACAGAAGTGTCTAAATCTTGTGATAAGGCCTGGTTGTATGTATTGCGCCCCACCATGTGTTGTTGAAGCGTTTTGTCTTCCCCGAAACCGGCCATTTTGCTACTCGGATGCGACACAGAACGAGGGTAGGACCAGGCTTTTTTTCAGCTCTGCTTCTCTACTGCATTTACCCAAAAACCTTCCTGCACTGAGGAACCTTATGGTGGCCGTACGCTTTTCGACGCCTTGTGCTAGCTTGGTCTTTAGTACTGTAAACTATCGCGGGTTTACATATATGGGTATATTACGTGTTCACCCTGTGGTATCTGAAGATGACGCTAGCAAAAGGCGTCGAAACGAGTATGGCCTCCGTAAGACTATGAATTGCCGAGACGCGTTCGGTAAATACAGTAGATATATATATATGTAAGGTTACAGGTTCCACGCCGAACATATCACAGTGTTGCTTAGGTCTTCAGAGATTAAACGAAAATACCTTTCTATCCAACACTCCCCGAGTTCCGAAAGAACATACGTTTTTGAAAGGTTCTCAGTCTTCACCCGTTTGTCCTTCTAGTAAGAGCACCGTGTAGATGAATGCAAGTATGGAGCATTGGCGGAACGATACCGACAGGGGAAAACAGAAGTACTGGGCGATAAACCTGCCCCATTATCCCTTTGTCAAACGCAAAATCTCATGTACTGGCCTGAGAACGAACCAGGGTCTTAGCGGTGCGTTTAACGGCTAAGAATAACCAGAACTATATATAAAAGATCCAGTCCATGCCGCGCAGTAAACACACTCCTTCTCAGTTATAAAAACCAGCCAGTTAATGCTGTATAGGGAAATAATCGCTATATTGTTCTGAGACCCATACAAAACATACAAACACAGAGACAGCTGCAATGCCATGTATAGTCTGGATGACTGTGATTATTATTTGTGGGGTTGCAGGAATCTAATGGAATGTCGCTCACAATGTTAACTAAACCTGGAGCGATACAATGTAGAGATTACATACACGTCACTTTCACAAGCACTGAATGTTCATGACTTCCATTTCAGGTAATTTCTTTCACCAGTTGAACGTTTTTCGAATGTCATTACCAGCTTCCATCAACAATACCAAAAACAACCACACGGTATGGTTGAAAAGGTTAAAGACTTCACTGTACCGCTGCTTACCGATCTTGTCATGGATGCCATGCTACAATTCACACAAATTCATCTGTGACCTCATAGCTGGAGTGACAGTCGGCCTCACCGTCATACCACAGAGCCTAGCGTATGCCACTCTTGCAGGATTGGAGCCACAGGTGTGAGAGAATGTCGTACTTAGCTGTTATAGACTGTGTGTCTGTGTGTACCTAAATGTTGGTCAAACTGATTAATGTTCCAAATAAATGTGTTCGGTGTGTTACGTGGTGCATGTTTTGTGTCTTGTATCACTTCGTAGAGTAAGAGCAGTTCAAGTTCTAGGAATGTGTGCTACAATTTTGTTCAGAATCTTTCGTCATCCCATTGGCTATCGAAAAACGTAATGTTGAAACATACACACTTAGAGTTTTGCGTGTTGTTTTGTGTGCGGCTGGAACTTGGTCCGTTACATTGAGGGAGGAACATACACTGAGGGTGTACCAGAATAGGGTGCTGAGGAGGATGAGACATGAGAGCTAAGATGGAGTAACAGAAGACCAGAGAAAATTACATGATCAGGAGCATCATGATAGACACTTTTAATTAAATATTTTCGGGGTCATCAAATCAAGGAAGATGAGATGGGTGGAGTGTGGAACTTGCAGGGTCGAGGAGATTCAAACATCATTTTGGTGGGGCAGCCCTCTAGAAAAGACCACTTGGAAAACCTAGACCTAGATATTAGGGTAATATTAAAATGAATCTTCAAGGAATAAAATGAAAGAGCATTGATGGGTTTCATGAAATGTGGAATGTTTCTTGACTAACTGAAGAGCCGTTAGCTTCTGAAGGACTTGCCGCATGGACATATATAGATAGGTGGCACCAATATGTTGTGTGATGTCAAATTGGGTGGTTAGGTTTGTGAGTTTTTAAACTTTTGCAGTGGAATAGTTGGAGTGCCAGTTGTTCTGTTTTGTGTTGCTGTGTCAAAGGGTAACTGGCGCCTGGTGTTGCATGAGACGACAGGGTTGTCTTGAAACACCAAAGCATCAGGTAAGGTTAAAGTTTGAGCTATGTGTGACATGGGACATGCATGGGACTCATGCGAAACAAAATTAAGGCATATGTAGACCCTTCACAATACCAGAACGAATGTCGTAGCTAAAATATGTGAGTATACTCCATTTTTACTAACTGATAATTGAGTGTCTGTGGTGTAACTGTTATGTTATGCTGTGGAGGAAATACTGTTACATAGACATTACAGCATGTGGATGAAATATCAAAATTCAGAAGGAGCCGAGGATTCGGGTCTTCTGCGATGTGACACTGTGTCACTGGGTGAGTAGTTTGTGATGTTTTGAAGGAAGGTAGTGTGAAGACGGCATGACCCTGAAGGTGATGGCACTGTCATCGTTCATAACATCAGGAACTATTCACCCAGTGATACAGTGACACCATCCCAGAACACTGAATCCTCAGCAACACTGCTGTAAGAACCTCAGATCCTCTCTGTGGCTTTGATTTGAAAATTTTTGCTATCTAGAGTACTTAATGGTTCCCTGCCTTTTGATATTTTAAATTTCATTAATCTTTCACTAGTGGATTTGCACGTTTCATATGTGGTCATTCAGTGCAGTTGTACAAAATAGCAAAGAGCACAATTGTAAAGTACTGTTATTTGGTGACACAAGGCATACTTTAGAAAGCATTGCCATTTGTTTGTTTCAGTATGGTTTGTATTCTGCATTTGTGGGCTGCTTCGTGTATGTTGTGTTTGGGAGCTGCAAGGACATCACCATTGGACCGACGGCACTCATGGCCCTCATGACATACCAGCAGATCATTGGGCGTAATGTTGACTTCGCCATTTTGTTGTGCTTCCTTACCGGCTGCATACAGTTGCTAATGGCAGTTCTTCATTTAGGTACGTACATTCTGTTAGGTTTTTGTTTTTAAGCACATCCTGTAAACATTATGGGACCCTGTAATGTATAGTGTGCACCGATTGTACCTTCTGCTGGAAAATGTTGGCCCGAGGATGGTCTAGAAAAGACCGAAACATGTAGCCATACTAGTGTGCTGTTGTTGTGTTTTGATGGAATAAAACTGTTTTATTTTGAGTACGGTCTGTTAAGATTACACATCTGCAAGCGACATATCAGAGTTGCCTGTGGGATGGTGTGCCGACTTGTTATGGTGCTTACCAGTGTGCGAATGGTGCTGAACACTTGACTGAGAATTTGTGCCATTTAGTATGTATGTGTAATGATCAAGTTACACAAGTTAAACATTAAAAAATTACACTAACAAAGAGGATATTTGTTATGGGGCAACCTGGTATCATATCAACAAGATTACTACAGTCAGAATTTGTACTAATGGAAATTGCTAACGGAGACACATCACAGTATTGTGTAGACATGAACTTATATACCTTCTGCAAGGTTCACCATATGCTTTGAAGGACTGAACCTTTTAAACACATGTTAACTGGAATAATATTTGAAAATTCAGTCTGTACCGCACAGTAAACACCCTCTGCCTGGTTTATAGAAACCAGTCATTTAATGTTGTATAGGGAAATAATCTCTGTTTGTTCTGAGATCAACACAAAACACATAAATACACTGTGTGGGCAGAACGTAGAATTGTTGAATGTTAAACTGGCAGTACATATTGGTTTGGGCGTTAGAACGTTCAACACAAACAGGTATCATAAATGCATCCAGAAAGTACATGCTTTGTCCTAAGTTAGACTTCTGAAACATTGGTGGAATGTGTTTTCTTGTATGTATAGAAAAAAGGTAAACAGAATGTGATGCTGTACACATTTAACACTTCATGTCTTCGAAATTTACGTTTCGAACATGACAAATGGACACTGAATGGAAGTTTGTTTATACAGCAGAAACACTTTTCTTCCTTCTCTTGTTGGATTTTGAATTATTTAATGTAACTTGTTTGTTTTGTCTTATGTTCATGTATAGTGTTTGTTTGTTTGTTTGTTTGTAACTTATTTCCTATTTAAAGGTGAAAGGAGTAAAAGAAAACTGTAACTGACTGAAGTTATGATGTTTTGACTGTTGAGTCAGAATGACTAAGCTACATGCTCTTGTTAACTGTTACATAAACTGTTATATGAAATGAAATTAATTTAGTGTATTAAAGTGACAAAATACAGTTATTTTGAATGTGAAAGCTGCGGGCATGGAACCATATTTCATATATAAACTAGAAACTGTAAGTCTAAAAAAGTAGCTGGAAGATGGAAAAGTGTCTAATTTTAATTAAATTCAGTACACAGAAAGAAAACGAGATTGAAATGATAACTGAGATGATGATGATGATGATGATGATAATAATAATAATAATAACAACAACAATTATTATTATTATTATTATTGTTATTATTATTATTTACTGCAGTTGGATTGTCACCCGGTGGCAGTGATTATTTTACATGTACACAAAATATGAAATTGGTTATCCTTATTGTTGCACTGTTCATATCGTCGAATTATTTAATCAGTATACTAACTGATGCACATACATAAAAATTCCACATTGAAACATTAGCATTGCTCCGACATGTTTCGATCCTAAGATCGTCATCAGGGAGCTACACTTTCCTTGCTAAAGTCACTATTAAAATTAGACTTCAGCGAGGAAAGTGTAACTCCCTGATGATGATCTTAGGATTGAAACATGTCGGAGCAATTTTAATGTTTTAATGTGGAATTTTTATGTATGTGCATCAGTTGGTATACTGATTAAATGAAATTGGTTACTAATGAATTTAAGTTGGGAGGGCTACATGAGAAGCACGTGTGCTATGCATGTGTCCGTAAATCCAAAAGTATGGATCTGATACAGTTTATAATATACAAACCATCCAATTACATATGCTGATGAAGATGTGTAAGACATGAGTGTATGTTCCCCATCTACCTCTGTATATTTGTTAACTCAGTTGTTGTTACCTTCTTTCTACAGGTGTGTTGGTGGATTTCATCTCAATTCCAGTGACAGTTGGCTTTACATCTGCCACGTCTGTTATCATTGCCTGTTCCCAACTGAAAGGTTTGCTGGGACTCACATTCAAGGCAAATGGTTTCCTTGAAACTGTACACCAAGTGTGGAATCATATTTCTGAGACGCGACCGTGGGATGCTACCCTAGGATTTACCTGCATTGTTGTACTTCTTGTGCTTAGGGTAAGATGAAGCACTGTCTTTATCTAAACAGAATGTGACCTTGCATATAAGACCCCCCCCTTTCACAGTATTCAATTTTGAGGAAAATATATACATAGAACACACATATATATATATATATATACAGAACACACACACACACACATATATATGTATATATATATATATATATATATATATATATACACAGAACACACACACACATATATATACAGAACACACATACATTTGACGTGATTGTGTGGCAACCCCCTACCCACTCCATTTTTCAGATGATAAAGTAGTAAGTACTTCCCATCTTATGTGGTTTGGGATAGCTCAGTAGGTATAGTGACTTGCTATGGGCTGGATTGTCCAGGGATTGAATCCCAGTGGAGGCGAGATTCTCCACACCCATCCAGACTGGCACCAGGGCCCACCCAGCCTCCTATACAATGGGTACCGAGTCTTTCCCACAGATAAAGCGGCCGCTGCGTGGCGGTGACCACCTTCCTCCATCTAACGCCGAGGTTAAAGAAAGAGTAGGGCTATACCTCTTCTCCACCTCTGGGCCTTCGTGGCCTGTTCTATGGTGAACTTTACCTTTACCTTTACCTGTACATTTTACTTCTCATCGTATATTCAGGTAAATATGGTATTTGTTTGTTCTTTGCATAAAGGGAATGTGTATAAAGTGCGTTTTTATGAGATATGAGACTTGCGTATGGTAATTACAAGGACTTCTATCTGGAACATGACATCACACAGTCTGGCATAAGCATACTGGCATTTCAGAATATCCCAACACCAGTGTGAACACAGTACTTCTGTCCAGTGTGTGCTTGTGCCCCATATTACACAGTATCACAACCCAGAGGGCAGCAGCCTGAAGAACATTTTGTGTGCAAGATTTGAGGTTCTCACAGTGGCATTACTTGAGATTTGAGTCTGACAGGTTGTGACGTGTTAATGTGGGGTAGACAGTTACCAGATGTTTTGAGAAATTATAGTGCCTTCATCAGCAGGGTCAAGCAGCCCAAGCAAAGGACACTGATTGCTTCTCTCTCCTTTGTGTTTGTATATCTTGAGCATTTGTTTTTGGGTATGTGATTACATAAATTTCAAAATATGACTTTAATGTACAGGACTGTAGGCTTTGCACAGAAGTATTTTAGCAGAAAGCAGGGAATCATTATTGTTTTAGTTAACTTGCAGTAATTTCTTTGTTTCAGAAAATTAAGGATATTAAACTTGGACCTGACGACGGGAAACCAAACCAAAGACAGAGGACCATTATGAAGACTTTGTGGCTCATATCAACAGCTCGCAATGTTCTGGTTGTTGTTGTCTGCTCATTTATTGCCTATTATCTTCATGCAGAAAACGGAGGCTCACCGTTCGTATTGACAGGTACAGTCCATTTGCAATCATTATCTTGTCATAACATATATCGGGAATTAGAATGCATTACTTGCTATAAGGAGCAGTAATATACTGTCTTTGATTAACGAGAACAGCTTTGAGCTTGGCGGTGGGGCAGTCCTTACCTCCAAGCTAACCTTGCATGGAAAACACACATAGGTCCTGTCAAAAACTTAAGTGTCTGTTACTACATATATGAGTTTCCTCTAGTTGCAGTTTGTTCGATATTCAGGGCTGTCATTATGTATTCTTCGTTGCTGGTTAGGCCAGCACATCATCATGATCATCATCTGCAAATGCCACAGAATCTTCTGGCCTGTACTTGGTGTTCAAACCTTGCTACAACATCTATGTGATATGCTTCAGGGAGTGAAAAATGAATAACAAAACTATGTGGCCTGAAACAAACAGTTGATTGGTCACCGACAAGCAATAAAGTGCTCTGCAGTCAGTTGTCAACAGCTGTGGTGCAGTATGACCATCAAGGGGTTAGTGATGTCATTGAATGCTTGCATTAAACATATTAAATGGAAAGTTCTTGTATAAAAATCCATAATATTGAACTTTTAAATTGGAAAGCATTTTTTTTTTTTTTACTAAAGCACAAATGATATGCAAACTTATTTTTATTGTTAGACCGTGCATGTTGTCGAGTTACCCAATTATCAACCTTTTTGGCGCCGGAATTATTTTTTTAATTTTAGCACACCCTGTACATAAAATGTGAATAATACAGGAACTAAATACGTTAGAATTATGAAACAAACTGCATTTTAAAGAGGAAAAAAACGGAGTATATATACCATGTTTAGAATATTCAGTACCTATATTTGTTGAATAAATATATAAAATGCAACTTTAGAGGTTAGCGGTGCGGTACGACCACTGTAGTTGACATTAGGCATCAAAAGGTTAAACCAACTACTGCACATACAGGGTGTCCCAGGAGGAATGTGCCAGACTTCGGGAGGGTATTCCTTTTGTTAAAGTATACCGGTATAACCCAAAACACCTATGTCCAAAAGTTGAATGGTTACGGAGATAATGGCCAGAGAAAAGTGTGGTCTTCTTGCGGGTCCACACACTGTACCTGTCAGCTGACAGTCTTATCCATTTCCATCCTTGAGTGTGGTGTCATATGACAGCAATTCAGCTCACGCTAGCCAGTCAGCCATGTTACGTCACCGCTGGGCATTCTCATGTATAATGCTTGGAACCCTAAGGACAACTATAACATGAGTGTGAGTGTTTTTGTAGTTCAATGTAATGGCTTTATGTCACTCACAAGTTAGTTTGATGTTAAGTACAGATATTAACTTTACAGAAACCACATATTCCTGCCAGTTTTAATATGTATTTGGTAATCGGTAAGTGTGTAACAGCTGTCAAAGTTTCAAACTTCTCTGGCCATTATCTCCATAACCGTTCAACTTTGGACATAGGTGTTTTGGGTTATATCGGTATACTTTAACATAAGGAACACCCTCCCAA
>Ga0123352_10016731_pt1 | contig 11686 bp, 12 predicted proteins | sample TergutLab28metaG_FD_89700 | JGI IMG/M metagenome (GOLD analysis project Ga0123352, IMG submission 89700) | Labiotermes labralis P1 segment gut microbial communities from Petit-Saut dam, French Guiana - Lab288 P1 | ecosystem: Host-associated > Arthropoda: Insects > Digestive system > Gut ...
ACTATTCTTAAGACAAAAATAGGACTCTTTAAAGGAAGCACTTCATCCCGAGGCCTCGACGGACAGCAAATATTGGCCAAAAACCTGTTCTCGCGGTGTGTTTGTAACACATGACTGCAGTAAGACAGACCAATGTAGTGGACAACGCACATTTTATGAGGTCTATTAACACCACAATGTTTCTAAAAGCGGGCACTATTGGCCTTCATTTTGACTACAATTTCTGACTTCGTCAGTTCTCATAGAAAGGAAACAATAATCTATTGAATCGACTCCAAACAATTTTATGTTATATTAATTCCCACATTCTTTGTCTACATACTATCGTCGTGTAAGGCAGAGGACTATATAAATATAAACACTAGACCAAAGATACACACGAGTAAACAAACCCAGCAAGAAATACTTTTTGGGAAAAATACACCTCATATTTGGGGTTATTAGGTCTGTGCCTGTAAACGTTACTTACTTTGGGATATGTGGTTTAGTAGGTAGGGACGAGTGCTTCGGATAAACTCGCTGCCTCCATCTTCAGGATAGATAAATAAGTCGAACGTGCGAAAAAATGATCCGGGAATAGGGAATGTCAAAGAGGAATGCAATGGGCAAATTTCCAAACTGGATTTAAGTCGTCTACCCGTGAAGAGAGACAGCACACTTCTCCGAAACGACGGTATATGTCTACAAAACTACGCAGTGTTTTATCCCACAAGGCAGCAATTTTCTTAAAGAACACAAATTTTACAAAACAAAACAATGAACATTCATCTCCTTACATATTTCTAGGCTCGGTGAAAAATAAAAAAAGATGAGTAAAAGGCCTATCTGACTCGTGGTAATTCACCACAGACGTATATCACATCTATTTCTGCAAATTTCATATACTTAATCTGATTACAATCGTGCCAATCGTATCATAAACACTACTACTGGAACAGTACCTACCTAAGAGATCCCATTCACCATTCGTTATGAAGCTACTGATGTCACCTCCGCTTTCATCCTGCAACTGTAGATCCAACTGGAACGCAACACGTCAAAAATAAGTCAAATTTTAAGGCACTGCAGTTACCAGACACTGATGAGAGCTCCTTCAGTTACTACAGCCACAGACAGATAAATTTGCCGCGTGCGCAGAAAATTGAAGGGGCAAGAAGTAGCGAAGTGATGGAAGCCGCTAGTGATAGTAAAATTATAAACATGCACAGGTGCAAAGGCCAACGAGAGTTAGGGTCATGTGACTTGTATAAAAATGTGTATTTGGTGGCGGAGTCTTACAGTTTGCTATTAGAGAGGGACATTATCAACAACATTCGCTACAGAGTAGCTGTTCCTAGTCTCAGTACCATTATCGGAATCACCCTGAATTTCTCTGGCGCTGGTACTGATGACATTGTGGGCGGTGAATTGCACAAGGCAATTTTTCGTAGTGGTGTTGTCACATCGGCATGGCACATCCACTGTAGCGTTACTAGCACCATGGCTGAGGGCAGAATGACTACGTTACACTTATGGTACTGGAATGGATGGAGAAATGGAGTTGTGTGGACTTCAATTTTCGTGTTCAGAATCGCGGCAAATTTATTTGACGCGATATACCATAGTATTACGTTTTGCTGTATTCATATCAGCCTATGTTTAGAAAAGTATAGGCCTGAAATTCAGACGGCTTCACTTCGAAGCTATCCGAAGGCCGACATACATCAAGTGATAGATGTTAACAACAGATTACTGGTAAGTATTACAAATCCTACTAACACAATCAGCTAAGAACATGATGGTAATTTAGGTCCCGTCTCAGATTTAAAGAAACACACACACACACACAATATAGTGGTTAAGGAAAGGAAGGAATGCAAGAACAGTACGAAACAAATGAAAATGATCCTTTACTGTTACATAAACAATCATTGTCCATGGAGAAGGAAAAAATTAAAAACAACCAGATAAAAACTAAGTATGTTAGTACCTGCATATTTGCCATTCAAATAATAAATTTTCATAGAATACGTCAAGACTAGGAGATTTACTTCCATCTTGGTGTTTTATTGCTGCCAAAAATTTAAACCCTCGCAACAGAAAGTGACACATTTAAAATTTTAATTTCACTTTTTCACTTAAGATTTTCTCAGTAAACTGTAGACCAGTGACAGGAATACTGCCACAGTAACTGTAAGTTAACTTTAAAAAAAACCCCAAAGCAGGTAAAGATAATACTACAGAAAATTTGGCGTTTCTCTTTCATGTTTATTGCCGGAATGTGGGGTTGAGAAACGAAAAAGTGTTTTTTCTCGACGTTACAGAAATATTTTCTGTCAATAATAGATGAACAGGACAGTCACTCACTTAATCAAAGCTTGATGATACCAGGAAAACAAAATACAGGTCAACGGACTAACCATATTTTTAAAAAAATATTTATAATTAGCAGGTTGGCTCCTACATATTTTTGTATAATAACGCCCCGAGAAAGCACCTGAGCGCCGAAACATGTAGATGTTTTATATATATATATATATTCAGTGTGTTGTATTACGAAGGGCATTTGTTGGAGAATATATTGGTCATTGATTATGTGTTGTGACGTTGATGATGATGATAATGTAGATGATGTTGACAGTGATGATAATGATGAGGAATAATTGTGGAATGATACCGAAATTCTCCGAGAAACACCTGTATCAGTGACGTTACGCCTACATCAAACCCTACACGGACTGGCCAGGTACTGAAATCGGGCCTCCGAGGTGTTTCCGAAGACCTGAGCCATGGCTCGGTCATAATGATAACGATGAAGATGATGTTGACGATGATGTTGACGAAAGTAACATACAGTTGTCCTGTGCTTAAGCACTACACCATTGAGACGTATGCAAAGCACAGTCTTTTAACAAATTCAGCACCAGACGGGAGTGACCAATTTCATGCCCCTGCAGCTCTTCTGTAGGGAAAGGAAGGTCCACTGCCTTCTCTGTGAATCAACGATCAGGCGTGGGCGCGGCAGGAAATAAAAGATCAGTGGTGCACCCGGAAAGCTAACTTTGCTCGTCCAGAATATAAGCAAACACAGCTCACAGTGTTGTCAATAAAGCTACTACTTTTTAATGGTATATACGGGTAATAGCAGAATCTCATGGTACATTAACTGAATACTTTAATTCTTGTGTGATGGTGAAACATGGATAGACCCATGCCTGACGTAGTCCGTTACCCGCTCTTCTACTGTCCTGTAGTCCATGCAAACAGAATATATCTCTTTATCAGAGCTGCACATACAGATGTACCTGAAAGCCATCATAGGTCCAGCTACCAAACTTCATCTCACAGCGCTGATCATCAAAGGGGAACCACGTAATGTCTATCTTGCATGTGCTCTTGAAGATGCCCGGTGGAACGTACAAGCAGCTACCGTTATTTCTGACCACAACGTTTGTCGGATACGTCCCGTCGAAACCTTCATCGGCACTTGTGGTGGGGAAAAGTTGGAAAAGTATTGTTACTAGCAGAAGAAGAGTCCTCGTACACATGAAATAAACTAAGTTCTTTTCAACTGTATATGGAAAAAATAGATTTATAATAAAACATATTGCGTAATTAGTATGCAAATTAAAAAGTATTTTGTTTAAAATAACACCAATAATTTTAGAGTCATTAAGATTTGGCGAGTCCATTAACGTAGGAAATTTTATTACAATGTCCGAGTTATAAGGAGGAATTTTGGAAACAAAAGTAAAAATACTTCAGGGTTAATTTTAAATTCGATGTTGTTAGCAGCAGCAGTGGTCATCGTTCAGTTTAAGTGGTTTTTTGGGACTATCACTGGTGACCCCGACCTAGGAACAGATACACTACTATGGGCAATGTGTCTGTCACTAAGCCGGTAGAAATACTACACAGTGGCCCAACAACAACGGCATCTGGCAGTCGTACTTGGCACCGGGCAGAAAATTGCAACGGTTCAGAGCTTACAGCTTCGTTTAGATTCCCCTTTTGATTGATTTCTTTTTTAATTAATATTATTGCACTGAGTTGTATTTTTAGTTTATTGCGCATAAGCAGTTCAATACGGAAAGGGTTTTTTTTGAGTACACTTTTAGCGTTTTATGCCTTCTTTTTGAAGTTAATAAGTTTAATGAAAATACAAAAAAATGGGTATAGGAGTAAAATAAAACAGATATGACAGATTTGGCTTAAGGTTCTGATACATCACAATAACCTGTTGCTGTCAAGAAAGATGTGTGAATAATTTTATACAAAGTAGTTAAAATACACATTGCAACAAGGGTTTAAAAGGGCTTATTTTTACAGGACAAAGGGACCAATTTTCTTCCTTGAATTTCTGGTCAAAGTGATATATCATTTTATACCGAACCCATCACAGTGTGAATAAATAATCACAACGACTAATTAACAAATAGGATTTCTGAGAGTCATCTCATTAATATCGCATGTACGCATAAATGTAAAAGTTAAAATTAATGTATTTTACGTGTGTGAATACGGTTAGAGTTGATATCAGCATCAAATCATCAGGACACAATTTTAAGACTTTTATAGGAAAAAAAAAATATTTCCCAGGAATCCCATCATGTCATCGTCACAGCGGGCAGTCGCTGCAACCACCGAACCACAGCCCGCGGACCTGGCTGGTCTTCTGAAACGCTTGCCAACCCTGCGAAATATTTACACAGGTGATCTTAACACAGACATGTTAAATATTTATATTACAAAGAAAAGTAATCTTATTATGTTTTAAATCGCTTAAATGTTACCTTTATATAACTAGTGTGTCCTGAAAGGAGATTCCTCAGATTTATTATAAGAATGCAATATGATGAATCTCAACGATTACGAAATTAAATCACATGTTCTGTTGTTTTATGTTACAGGAATGTTATATTGTTATCAGCCTTGCAATGACTGAAACACCTCATGTCTAAAAACAAATGAAACACGTTCCAACTTAGGACCAGAAGTGTACAGACACAAATATTTATCGTGGGTTTAAAGATAAATAGCAAAATAACTGACATGTGTAATGTTAATTATTGCTGTAATTATTCTGTATTTGATTTTAGAGGTGTTAAGTTTACATTATACGTAGGTATGGTTGTGACATTCAACTGCCATGAGATGTTCAATCTAAATCTCTGAAATGTTGGTAATTGGTGTACATTTCAGGAATAGGGAGCACACAGATTTACATACCGAGACTCCAGTTGGTACCTATCTTAGGCCTATGCACGACGCGGGAAAAACTCCAGATGTCCATTGTTGCTGGCCTGTGTTCTTCATTCAAGTCTCCAAATATTTTGGAATTAATAAAATAAAAAATTACAACAATCGCGTAAATGACTTAAAATGACATTCTGTACTCAACCGTTAACAATATACGGTATTTGTTATGAATGTGAAGGTAGTTAATTTTGAATAAAGTCTTGGCAAAAACTGGGTTTATTATTTGGTTTAACTCGCCAAATTTATTGAAATGTTACATTTTCTATAACCTAGGAATGATGAAACAAATGTGAAACTTGTCATCGCGTAAAAAAAACATATTCAGTTTTCATCCGACAAAATTATAACTGTCACATGACTTACGCAAGCCATGAGACTAAAGCGTTTGTTTTATATTACATCATCATCAGACGTAAAATTTGTAAGTACGAAGAACTGTTCAAACAAATCATTCCTTCAACAAATATAACAAAACCGTTTGAAGTAGAAAGAGAGAAGCTTCGTGCACAAGAAGTTCCTCTTGATCTTCCGTACACTGCAGACGATTGCGTCCTTTTCTATGTACATATTCCGGAATTTCAACCGAGTGGCTCTTGTGATAAAAGAATTCCTGTTTTACATATTCCTTATAGCACAATAACTTTCAATTAGAATAACTACTCATCCTTTAGTTTGCGGAGTGCAGCCCACAGTTATACAGCGATCCAAAACATTACTCTTTTGTAAATAAAATGGAAAGTTAATTTTTTATGGTGTTTGTAACAAAAAATGGAAAAGTTATAGCCATTATTGCAGACATTTTAGGCTCATAGTTTTTTAAAAAAAACTTTATTTATTTATTTATTTTCACGGTAACTTATAATTATCGTTGTTTCAAAACTGGAAGTGGATCGTTTGAGCTGTAGAGAGTAGGAAAGTTTCCTCTGATGTTACCCTAAAGCTACATTGAAGCTAGTCTGGACAGAATATTTCGGTATGGAGGCGAAACTCTCGGTTTGCGGCATGCGGACTGTTACAGTAACATTAGAAAAATGGCCTATGAAGTCAAATTTTCTGTCATATGTAAGATCGACGACGTTTTAACAGAGAATAAGTACAGAATATACGTCACTGTGACAGAACTTTAGGAGAGGTGACTTACTTTAAATGCCAATCAGTTAAGAGCGCCCGTTCCAGGATTTGCCGTCGATTTCCAGCTCAATGTGCAATACTGTGATAATCGGAGTAGAAATGGAGGTATTTCAAACTGATTTATTATTTAGTCTTACTCAACGTATCAAATAAACACTCAATTGTAAGGACGTATCTGCTCAGTGGCATTTTCGTATACCAAGTCACTAAATTGATGCCCATAATATTCAGTACTTAAATCCTCGACAGCCATTGGCTGATCCTGTGTTTTTGTATGTTTCGTTGCAATCAGCAGTTAACCTACACGAATTTCACGTAAAATTATACCAATTTTTTCACGAAACGACTCGTTTTGTAAAACATAAACATGCTTATTAAAAAACTCAGACTTTCCAAAAATCTTTAAATTCAATCTGGAGGTAATGATAAGTATTTTAGTGACTGCGAAGTTTCATTTTCACGCTCATAAACACATGCCATTAGACACTACCTTGAACCAGTCAGACTAAAGGAGACAAAGGCGTCTATTTCTTTCAGATAACCTATAATTTATCCTCCCAGCTACGTTCAGTTCTCTGAAGTGACTCTCCCATACAGATTCCCACTAAACTTTTACAGTAATTCCTCACATGCCCTTTGTACGCTGCATTCCCCCAAAATGTGACTTAGTTAGCCTGACAGTATGTGGTAAAATGTACATGAGCTGCTGAAGGTACGCAAGAAATGGTCTTCTACTCAAGAGGACCAAACGACTGGCTAACAATCCTCACTGTAAGTAAATAGCATGTTGTGACACTTTATATAGGATATCGGTATTCTCTGCATTCAATCTGAACCCAAGTAACCGAGTCCGCAAGAACACAGAGTAAAATGACAATCGCAAAAGTCGGCACGGATACAGCTCTTCTTACTCCGAAACTGGGCCAATGTTAAAATCGCGGTCATTATTATTATTATTATTATTATTATTATTATTATGTTTTGCTGACCGTGCATCTCAGTATAATTTTCGTAATTAACCGACTTGATGCACAAATTCTTGTTTTATAATAAGTTTATTATATATGCCTCTACATGTTTCGAGCACTATGTGCTCATCACCAGGAGGTCAAAATTGTATTAAACAGCATCTGGTAACAACGCACCTGTAGGTGGCCTTACCGTGCATAGGACGGCCACCTACAGGTGCATTGTTACCAGATGCTGTTTAATACAATTTTGACCTCCTGGTGATGAGCACATAGTGCTCGAAACATGTAAAAAAGGTAAATAAGTCCCATTACAGGCCTGGACATGCCCAGAGGGTTCCAGGAAGTTAAGGCTCCCAGATTTCGTGACAACGTCACAGAATGGTGGTAGGTTGTCAGCCTTACGCACCGGCCGCCTTTACCCCCCGGAAATACGCTTGGTACTCATTTATGTTAGAGGCTGATTCGACCCCAGGGCCATAGTACGATCGGAAGAATTTTATGTCAAAGAAAAATCCACTGACACCAGCTGGGATCGAGCCAGCGACCTTCCGATTTGTAGCACAGCACCTTAACCACTGTGCTACTGCGGTCCCCGCCCGAAACATGTAGAGGCATATAATAAACTTATTATAAAACAAGAATTTGCGCATTAATTTGGTTAATTACTAAGATTATTACTAAGAATATATATATATATATATATGACCAGTACCTCTCCTGAGATTCGTAAATAATTCACAAAAATCTGAGAAGCTTTGATTGGCCACTACACACCCAAGTAGAAATCACACTGCTTTATAATCTAAGCGGTTATTTTAGACGGGGTGGGTACCGCCGCGAAGTGCCTATTACAACCGAACAGCCCGTCGGTCCGTCTGCAAGTACTATACATTTCTGTACTAAGTGAAACATATTACACAGCTCATTTTCACTTATTCCAATGATTCAGATTAACCCACATGAAGGCCTACCCGGGTGTCTGCAAAAATCTCGAACTTAAATCGCGCAATATTTATCAAAACAAATACCGTTTAGAGTAAGATGTAGACTGAAGACAAACAAGTATATTTTGTACAATATACTTTCCTCCTGACTTTTTTAAAGACAGCCAGAATTGTTACGCGATGCTTACAAATCCTATAAAATTGTTTGGCTTGCAGTTTTAAAACTACACGCGACATACGAGATTTTATTACGAGCATATACGATTATCGAATAAAGAATGAGTAAATAATCATTATTATGAAAGTTCCTAAAAGCAAGGGTCACCATTACCTATCAAAGGAACTTCTCTCTTTCTCCATGCTTTGGTCCTTCTCCTTTTCCTGACATATTGACGTCTCCCCACTCCCGCCCCCAAAAGAAGAAGAAATGAAATTCTAAAAGCAATACTGGGGGAACAGGCTGCATCACAAGAGTCACTTCTATTTCACTGCATGACACTCCACTTAGCATATTTCGGGGGCAATTTGTGTGTATGTAGTATGTACTGCTGGCAGTGTACCTTTTGTAACTGTTACACACTTTACTTTGTCCACGTCAGTGCCAAGTTTCTTGTATTACTGCTATATCGGGTTTTCTTATCACAATGCACAAACTGTTCATCCCTCACTTAGAATTGCACAAAATTACCTGTGATTTGATTTAAAACAGGAAAATATTATCACCAATTAAAAGAAATAGACAAGAAACAACGAAATCTATGCAGTGACATTATAAATCAAGTCGTAGACGCCAGTACATAATTTCAGGGAAATTTGGTGCATATATAAAACCAAAAAAATATTATAATACGAAACAGAGCCACACGATGGCAGTAAATGTCACTGCTTTGCATTTTATTACATAATGTGTAGGAGAGGAGCTAATACTTTTCAAGGCTTTAGAAGAAAACATTAGATTCGTCGTGATTTGTCAAGGCACGAGAAAGTAAAAAAAAATTAAAGGCAATGGCTGACACATGTACAATATGACATTTCCGTTATTTTGGTCCAGTTACTTCCCATTATCTTTTCAACATGGTGAATACAGTGACACGTTGAGCATGATTCAGTGACACGTTGAGCATGATTCAGTGACACGTTGAGCATGATTGCTTTATCGACAAGAAGCACGAAAAAAGTAAAACTGAGACTCCTTTTTTACGATCAAAATTTCACGAAAATATAAAACCGTATGGAAGAGACCCTTCAATGTGGTGGCAACACTATGAGCCAGAAAACTGTTCACGACTGGGAGAAAGAATTCAGGTGTAGGCCTGCTGCTGACAGGCCTAGTATTCCTTCTGGTTGTCCACCATTACGTCTGTTTCCAGGCTGAAAAACATACCGGTTTAGAATCGGAGCAATTAAAGGAACAGGACTGACAAAACTTTATCTGAAATCGACAACAGTTGTGAACAGACGCGATACAGTAATGATTTCAGAATCAGCAGAAAATATTTGCGAGGTATGAAGTTCTCACAGGGTGTTGCTAAAGATTTAAGTCCCAGATTTAAAACTTCAGTAAATGCGTTATTTTAACGGTTTAATCATACTTGTGTACTGTTTGAATTAATGCGTTAAAACGCAGGGGGATTAGGCCGAAACACGAAGCACGTACAAAACAGAAGTGATCAGTAGTTTTAATATCTTAAGACTTCATCTATCCTGTCACTATTATAACAGAACACAAGTGAACATCAGTGAGACTATCACTGAGATAATGTATTTTCAACAGTCCCTTACAACAGATCTTTTTCTGTGCCTGAAGACGGAAGCAGGACTTTCTTTCGAAACGTTGCTTTTTAGTATAGAAAATATAGGACGCTCATGTCCAAGTTTTTAAATCTAATCATGAAGCATATTCTTCAAACTGTTTAAGACTCAATTACTGTGTAATTAGTCAGCCAAAATATGACAGAAAAACCTTTAACTTTTGACTCATCTTTTTAGATTTGACCAAAACGAAATACTTGCTTCGTTACCGATTTCACGTCTAATAAAATTACTTACTACAAGATCAGCCACTCATTTGTTTGTTTATTTATTTTAGTTTTCATAAACGTTTGAGGACGTGAATACTTGTTCATATTACACTCAACTACCCTAGCAGCTGCTACAATACCAAATAATATCAAAACTGAATCGAAGTGGGCAAAGAGTTCAATAACAAAATTTAAAAAAATCTGCATAATTCGGGCGTAATACTGCAAACAGTCAAATATGTTTAGTACATATACACATGATACGGTATGTGATGGAGACTCTGAAATATCAAGAAATAGCATTACGTTTTTTACGATTTCATTATTCCTTCTTAAAATACATACAAAACTTATAGGATATCATCTTGAACACCAAATCATCTCACAGAAGTGCGCTTCCTTACCTTGTTGTAATACTTACAAAATTGTACAAAGTTTGTACAACTCAGAAAAAATAAACAAATAAGCTAAGATCTATGAAAGCGTGAAAAAACTTGCACTTGTAGGCAACATATATTCTACATCTCATGGGAATACTGTTGTTGTTTCTGTAGTGTGAATTATTTGTACAACTACAACACGCGACAATTACGGAGCATTATAAGAAACCGAATTGTTTATTCATTATTAAGGAATGGAAAAAGTTGTTTGTAAGTAGTACAGAAGACCCCAACGTCATTCATGCCACTGCGATGGAATCACTCCTTTTAACATTTGATCCAAATCCGTATGTTTACACTATCCACTACAATTAACAGAATGCAATCTTGATAGACGACATATCACCGTGTTTCGTAAATTACATAACAAGGCAGAGACAGTCAAAACAAGCAATTTTACTACCAAAAAATATTTCTTTTATAAAGAACCGTTCATATATCAACCTACGTGGGTAATCATCACGTGTCAAGACATAAAAGGATGGTGGTTATGCATGTAGAAAGAGTTCTTTTCCTTAACATTATAATATATTATTTTATTGCACTAAAATCTACCTAAGGGAGCCTTAATAGAATATAATTTAAAAGATATATTGCGCATATATGTATGTTACTATAAAATCAAGTGTATTTCAGTACTGAAAGTATATTCGAAGATTTATCTCAGTATTTAACCAAGTTGATGCACAAAATTTGTTTCACAATAAGTTTTATTTCATGCCTCTAAATGTTTCGAACACATGCGCTCATCATCAGGAGGTCAAAATTGCATTACACAGCCTCTGGTATCATCACACCTATAGGTGGCCGTCTCGTGCACACCTATAGGTGTGATGATACCAGAGGCTGTGTAATGCAATTTTTACCTCCTGATGATGAGCACATGTGCTCGAAACATGTAGAGGCATGAAATAAAACTTATTGTGAAACAAATTTTGTGC
>Ga0123352_10016732_pt1 | contig 11685 bp, 4 predicted proteins | sample TergutLab28metaG_FD_89700 | JGI IMG/M metagenome (GOLD analysis project Ga0123352, IMG submission 89700) | Labiotermes labralis P1 segment gut microbial communities from Petit-Saut dam, French Guiana - Lab288 P1 | ecosystem: Host-associated > Arthropoda: Insects > Digestive system > Gut ...
AGCTCCCTACAAACGAGGGCACACACCATCCACATACGATAAAAGGCCTCTGATACATCGTGAGGTCCCCAATCCATGACCATAACATCACGGCACTTCCATAAGGTACACTAACACCGGTCACATGTATACAACATTGATCCACGTGTTCACCACGATTATTTGTTCTTCACCTGTATTTTAACCATTTTTAACATATATTTTATAACTAACTCACTGTAATACCACTGGATCCCGTAGGTAACTACTTCAGACGTACCTTGTATGATTCAAATTTTATAAGCCTGAGGATGACCCCAAGGGGTTGAAACATGTAACTACATTAATTATATATAACGTAACTTTACATCACATTGTTGTGTAAGACGGACAATAAACAAAATTGTAACCTAATGTAACCTACCTTAACCTAACCTAATCTAACCTAACCTAACCTACACAACACAGTGGTGTTTTTTTTTAATTTTTACAGCGACCAACCAGTGCACAATTAATCGATAAATTATTATACTGCTACTACATGTTTCGACACTATTGTGTCATCCTCAGGGAGCTCGTAGTTAGTACCTTGCTACGTTACACAAACATGTTTCTGGGGATGACACAATAGTGTTGAAACACGTAGGAGCAGTGTAATAATTTGTCAATTAATTGTACATTGGTTGGTCATTGTACAAAATAATAAAGGATGCACGGTACAGGTGTTAAAATAACAGTGGTGGGTTTTGTAATAGGAATGGCTCATATTAATTAGTCTGATTGTTAGCCAATGGCTGTGTTTTTTGCTTTAATTTTACCTCAATAATATATGTGAAATATTTTTTGTGTGAATAGTACTAGAATGAAAGAATAAAACTGTTCATTAATTGAAAGGAATACAGAAATAGGGAGTAACATTTTAGTAAACTTTGCACACTTTTATATTTATAAACTCGAAATATTTGGATGTCGCTGTGATACTTTCAGGGGCAACTGTTATTTTAACCCTTTGATGGGTGTAGTCGTGATCAGTCCCCTCTGCCGATGCACAGTGTTCCACTTTTACACTCATCATTATAAGGCAGGAAACTGCTATGGTTGGAGAGTAAGTGTGTGTAATAAACTTCAACGAAGCGTACACACTGGATGCAATGGTGTGAAAACAACCGATAATTTATACGCCATTGTTTGCAGTTATGAAACTCAGACACCTTTCCCTCATAAGCTTAGTGGACTGTTTAAAAAGAAATACACGTTATAGTGGGTCAGTAATATGGAAAGGGCAAAAGTAAATTTGTCCCTGTGCAGTCCATGAAGTCATATTTGTGGGGAGGCATAGCTCCACTTATTCATGCTGTCGGCATTGGGTGTTGGTAATAGGTTACCTTAAGGTCCTGGTCGCTTTATTCCCGGGAGAAGACATCCCGGTACCCTTTGGTTGGGTGCAAGAAAGATATAAGTAAATGACTGTTCTAATGCATTTAGCTGAACGTGATGGACAGACCCACGTTAGATAGACTTCGCCCTGTGCATTTCGTAGCAAATTCCAAGTAGGGAGGACGAGAGGAAAATGATTTTGTGTTTGCTGTTTTTATTTTCTGTGGGCCGCCATTTAAAGGCTCCCTAGGTTTGGTATTTTATGGTTTCAAAATCGAATCGTTTATTTGAATGTGCTCCAGTTTTGGGGCTCTACAGAGTAGTAAATTCCCTTTCATTTCTGTCAGAAAGGGGAAGGGAATCCACATCTTCAGGTCTGTTAGTTTGGTCATTACACCGACCGAGCTGTTGTGGCAAGTTGTTACCCGAAATGACGCTTGATATACACAGTGAGATACATTGCTACTACTGCTGTCGACACAGCGTTCGGTCACGAGTGGGTAGGTGTCAACATGTGTAAGTTACATTATCCTGTAAATGGGCCGGGCTAGCGCAGTCAGTATAGCGACTCTGTATAGGCTGGACGGTCCGGGGATCAAATCCCAATGGGTAGTGAGATTTCCCGCATCCGTCCAGACCGGTCCTGCGGTCCACCCAGCCTCCTGTACAATGAGTACCGGCTCTTTCCCGGGGGTAAAGCGAAGGGGCGTGGCGTTGACCACCCACCCACATATGGTGCCGAGGTTAAAGAAAGAGTAGAGCTATACCTCTACTCCACCTCTGGGCCTTCGTGGCCTGTTACAGGATGAACTTTACATTATCCTGTAAAGATACCTGTTTTTTTTTAGGTTTTGGAGAGGATAGGAACTGAAATAGTTAATGTAACTTTAATCTTGTCTATCCCGTTGTGTCCAGTCACATAAATACACACTTTATTGTTTCTATCAAAGTCACATATTTCTGTCGCAAACGACTATGATCAGGCGTTCCCTGCGACATCTCCCAAATAGTAATATTTTACCCCGATTTTTAACATTCCTGGATAAGGACTGATGATTATTATTTTCAATCGAAACATGTAGCGTTGAAAGAATTAATAAAACATTGTGTTAGACGGAATAGTGTGTATTTATGTGAGAGCTACTGGTCTGAATCTGGTATAATAATATTAAAGTGTAATTGCTTAAAACTTTAGAGAGGAAATCACTTGGAATAGAGAAATAAATTCGATAAAAACTGACAATGGGCTGTTAGTGCTGTGAGTGTACGAGACCATACTTAACACAAAATTGCGGCGACTGGCAGTAGGACGTGCAATATAGAAGTTGTGTCACGCAGATAAAACAGTTGTTCCTGTTAGTTAGTTAGTTAGTTTGAATAAAATAAAATCTAATTACATAGGCCACAAGCAAGGCACCTTATTACATATATTCATGGTTTATATGCATGCATTTCTCACGGTACTCCCGTCAAACGAGGAATTTATATACTACATTCAGACATACGTGCAGTTATGTTTATATTGGTCGAAACTGGATAGCTCAGTCAGTCCAGTGACAGACTATGAGTTGAACAACCAGACTCAAGATTGTTGACAGAAATTTCCCTCAACAGCATCCAATCCGTTAAGAATGTGTGGCGCTGCACCTCCATTTCGACAGATTCTTAATAAAATGTTGTTTAATCTTTATCTTCCTTCCTTTAAATTCCAACATAGCTGCTGATAGTCGGAGTTTTTCTTTTCGTCTTCAGACAGTTTAATTTAACGGGACATGATAGGCCTGTTTAGTCGATAAACATCTCTGTGAGTTTTGAAGTTCTCACAGGGATGTAATCGAGGATTCCATTCTTCTGGGATGTGACGCTGCTTTGTTTGGTTAATGGTTCCCGACATTTCGAATGGACATGCCACCTTGAACTTCAGCTCTTTTATATCTGTGAAGAAAGGTTAAAAAATTGCAACCCTCCAACTTTCCATTAACCCTTATCCTGCTAACGTTGAGAATATGGTGAGCTTCTAATAACGTCAGCAGATGGCAGATGGGATTTAACTCAGTGTTTACAGGGTTAAGGTTAAAAAAAACAGCAAATTACAAGTTAGCAAGTACTTAGAACGAAGCGATCATAGCCTAATCGAGGTACAATTCTGGTATTTTAATTGAAGGACTAGGGCAAAAGTACAAGTAGTCTGAAGGTAGGTGGTGATTGGGCTCAGATTCGAGCCAAGCAAGTCCCTCATACAAGTACAGTTCATTGCCGTTAACCTTTTATTGGCCTTATGACATTTAACGATTGTCTTGCTTGGTTTCTCATTGTTTGGTTTTTAGCTTTTACATTTCTATAAATTTACTTCGTTGTTAAGAGCAAGAGAAAATTTTATCAGGTATTTGTAACGTTTTATTTATCCAACTTTCTTCTTCGCAAAAAAAATTTTCTTTCCCTCACGCTTCTTTCTTTGACCATATCAAAAGAAAAGCCCACTAAGACCAACAAACACAGTTTTCAGGAAAGTGAATATGGTGTTTTGATCAAGAATTTAATAATAATAATAATACCAATTTAGTTAGAAAAATTTAATTTTGAAACAATTAACATTTATAAATGTAAATACAAATATGTAAAATAAACAGTATCGCAATTATTAACTTTTTTTACTGAAAGAGTTTTTGAATGTAACAATTACGAAATTTGTGCTTCGTGAGGCTTCCTTGTACTGTACACCCATGAAATCCTGTCTGGGTGCCAAGGTTCAGTTTCTGCCCTTAACAGGACAAAGTCCAGTGTTGTTACTGGCCTTCTCACTAGATGTGACACCCTGAGGAGACATCTTCATCTACTAGGGCTGTCAGACAGTCCACTGTGTAGGAGGTGTGGAGCAGAGGATGAAAACTCGACCGACCTTCTTTGTGAGTGTGAAGCTTTGTCTTCACACAGACATGTGTTTCTGGGCTCCTTCTTCTTGGAGCCAGAGGACATCACGAGTAAACGCCTGGGGGCCATCTGGAACTTTAGCAAAGCAACAGGGCTCCCATAAATTGATATGGGGCAAAAACGGCCCCTTAATTAAGGCCTAGGTGCATCGGGACCGCAAGGTCTCGAACCCAATCGCAAATCAATCAGTCAAACAACACCCACGAAATAATTTCTAATTTTCGTCCTAATTTTCTCCCCGATATATTAATGCGCGTTTACTTTATTTTCAATGCAGTAGCAGTTCTTACTACTCATATAAAACAAATTTCCAGGCACCTCATGTTATTTGTATATTTTCCCTACAGCTTTATTGCTGACACAATTGCGTGTGTGTTGCTTCATATTAAGACATCTTTTACCATCCTACTGACGATAAATTTACCCAGTACAAGCACAAGTTCCTACTGTCTGTTAATCACAGGATGAACCGTTAGGAACCAGTTCAAAGCATAAGAATTAGCAGCAAGTTGAAACTCATTGGGTATTATAAGTATGATTCTTATCTTATCGCCTCTGACGTGTAGGATTCTGTTAGACCTTAATTTGTGTAATTAATAAGGATACAGTGTTGTAACATTTATCATATTTGACTCTAATAATCGTGTTACAAAGTTATCTTTTTTCTTTTGTATTTCTGTAATTGACTTGAGGGCACGAGGGTACGAATTGCTGTTCATATTTGTTATTCATAACTGTCCATTGAATTCATTTTACTGGCTGAATAATATTTGCTATTTAGTGGCCATATTTTGTACGGCTATAATAAGAATTAAAATGTGCTTTTACGAGTATAAAACTAGATATACAGATACGGAACATATACAAGACTTCAGGGCGTCCCGTAACAAAAACATACACATTTAACTTTTTTGGGGGGGGGGGAGCGTACAGTCAAATTAATGACTTCAACTTTCTTCGCGTTTCATTTACCATGAGAATATAGAGCAACGAATAAATTTCTCTGCAGCGTCTAAGTTTGTGCGTCTTCGTTTCGAATTTCAGCAGTGACAACACTGCGGACCTGATATTCTACCGAGAGAGGATCTGGAATGGTTTTTGCGTATTGTTTTAAGAGTCATTCCCTAATTTTTTTATTATCTCCCAGAACGTTGCAATCTGTCCGAAGACATTCAGCAATCGTATTGACAGTGACTATTAATGGCATGTAGGAAACACATCAAATGATACATCTCTTATTTAATCGCAATCACACATGATTGGGTATGGCGGTTTCTAGATCACACACAACGACGCAGCACAGTCGGTAGGATTTCTCTGGACGAGTGATCAGCTCGTCGCAGAGACCTCTACCTGACAACATACAACACTCACAACAGACAAACGTCCATGCCCCCGGTGGGATTCGAACCCACAATCTCAGCAGGCGAGTGGCCGCAAACCTACGCCTTAGACCCCGCGGCCACAGAAACCGGCCTTTCCTAAATGAAGCCGAAATTTCCGAATTTCAAAAGTTTTGTAGAATTGAGTAACTTAGGGGAAGTACTGTAGTCGAACGGTGACGGTGCAGATTGCAAAGTGTTGCAACGCTCTTGCAATGAAAGCAGTACTGTATTCTCAAGAGGAAATAATCCGTAGGAATAGGATTTTTTTTGACGGGAGATAGTAATATCTCCTGTTGACAAAACCTGATCCCCTGGGCGTATTCCCTATAGAGGTAGATAAACTGACACAGATTTTACGGTAATTAAGATTAGCTCTTCCTTTCGGAATATACGAGTGTGAGTCAAATGAAAACCTTAAATGTGTTTTATCTCGTTATTTATTGAACACAAAAGGTACACAATGACTTCGTTTTTCTATGTATTATCGTACTGACACCTGTCGGCCACTCTTCAAACCATGACTATCATAGTTCAAACTGACAAGACCATCGAGCTGTGGTTCGAATTTTTATCACACTGTTAGGGATTTCATTTAACTCTCCCTCGTATCAGTAGGTCCCTCCCCAAACTTTCATTTGGGGACGGAAACAGATCGAATTTCTGAAACGCTGCCTTCTCTCGGAATATTAGAATATGAACAAAGTCCAGATAAAAATAGTACATACCATGTCCAATTTTCAATTCACCGTTAGAACGGAAGTGTGATGTAACTCTTTATGTCCAGGGTTTAGTTCTGTCTTAACACCTGCTTTAACATCAGAGTGTATGTGTATATTAGGCATCCTAAAATGTAATGTTTATTTTTTGTGTATTTACAGCTTTAACCGACTGACGTTTAGAAAGGAGACTGCGCATATCTGCCGTAACTTGTGGACTGTAGTGTTATATCTACCGTAACTTGTGGACTGTAGTGTTATATCTACCGTAACTTGTGGACAGTAGTGTTATATCTCACGACATGTCCATAGCCCGTTCAAAAGCAAGTTCTCCAAAGAGTACGATCTAGTGATTCCTCTTTCAGTTTTCAGTATTCTCTCGTTTCCTAAAAGACATAAATTTATGCGTATAACTTCTTCCTCGTCTTCTCATCCCTTTTGTTTTTCCCTCAATAACGCGCTTTATAAGGCATTTCCTACGAAAGATGTCACCAACGCAGTTAGCCTGCCTTATTTTTACTGTTTTTAGGATATTACTTTCTTCCTTGACTTTATGCATTACTTTTTTTTTTCACGCGATCGGGCAGATTAATGTTTGCCTTCCTCCTCCAGTACCACATTTCAAGACTCTACAGATGTAATGTTATGTATTGTTCACATAAACTGGGGATATTCAGTTCCCTAATTCTTTTCCCTGTTCCCTTCCAATAAATATCCTGCCGTCCCAATTTATTATTTTTCTTAGTGTTGTAAAAGAGTTAAACATAACTTGCGTTAGAATTGGCACCTCCCCTTATGGTGTCTTAATATTTAACAAACAAATGTCCGAATATTACGTTAGGCACGACAATATTTTTCATTCAAGACATTTATAGTTTTAGCTACACGTTTCGGCTTCTTAATGACACTACTTAAGGCTAATATGAATGTATTTCGGAAAAAGACACACACAATACCATTATTTGTTACAACTGATTAAGGTGTCACCCTCACAGTAGCGGGTCGAGTAGTGTGACAGGTTTAATAAATAATGGTGTTGCCGGTATAATGCTACTTATACATACATACAGGGTTATTCGAAATGATTGTCGGGGTTTTAAAAACTGCCACCTCGTTCTCCGGATGCAACCCCATATGATTTCTTTCTATGGGGTTACGTCAAAGATCATGCCTATGTTCCTCCTCTTCCCGCAAGTATCCCGGAACTGGAGGTAAGAATCAGAACCGCCATTAAAACCATCACCGCTGACAGGCTACAAACAGTTTGAAACGAACTGGATTATCGTGTTGATGTTTGTAGAATCACAAAGGGTACACATATAGAGCACCTGTAAGGTATGTAACAAAAACTTGGAGTGTTGTTCTATTAACTAAAAAATACATATACTCCTATCTCAAGTTTTTTGTGTATGACAAGTTGCTAAAACCCCGACAATCATTTCGAATAACCCTGTATTTATTAGCCTGGAGATGGTTCACTTAAAGGCCGAAACATGTAGTTCAGACTACGACTGTCGTAAAGAAACGTTGTTATGCCGACTATAATATATATAAACTTTTGTATTGGGGGATAATTAACATTTGCTGTAATGCGTTGAAGATGCCATGTTTCTTCATGGTTAAATCTCACGTACCGCATTATGTTCTTAGCACTCTTCACTCTTCGGCACCCTAGGGGCTTTCTCTTGTCATTCCACAAAGGTTGATCGCCACAGACAGAAAACCACTACTTAGTGTTTCCCCTACTGTAGTTGGTTTGCTGTTGAAATTAATTCGTCTACCAACCCCTGGATATTAACAGTAATTTTTTACAAAAGTTACAGTGCATAATCGATCGTTGGATAATAAAACCTAGCCGAAAGGAAATTATCGACGAAGACAAAATCATATGTTAGCAAACTCAAGTAAGCGTGAAACTAATAGCGGTGAATACGTGAGAAGGTATAGTCTGTCCAGCTACAAAGCGTGCAGTCTGGAAACACACGCATACCGGAACTAGAATCAGTAACATATAGGCTTAACTACTGATAATAAAATCCTCATCTACCTTGAATGTTTGATACATTATTATACGGAGCAGTATCTTAATGAGCAGCTGGTCCCCCAATCAGATAGTCCAGTAATATATCGCGTGAAACCGTCAAGTTCACTAGGGTGTCCACAGAGGCCGGGATAACTACGGGCTGGACGGTCCGGGGATCGAATCCAGGTGGGGGTGATATTTTCCGCACCTGTCCAGACCGACCCTGGGGCCCACCCGGCCTCATTTATAATGGGTACTGGGTCTATCCCGGGGGTAAAACGACAAGGGCGTGGCGTTAACCACCCACCCCCATCTAGCGCCGAGTTTAAAGAAAGAGTGAGGCCATACCTCTACTCCCTCTCTGAGCCTCCATGGCAGGTAATAGGTGAACTTTACCTACAAAAGGTCTTGAATTCCCAAACGGGAAGCGAAGGCATGGTCATAATGTTTATTTAATCTCGGCGTTAGATGGGGTTGGGTGTTCAAAACCACGCCTCGGCCGCTTTACCCCTGCGAAAGAGACCCAGTAACCATTGTACAGGAGGCTGGGCGGGTATCTCTATGTGTAAAACGTAGAGTAGTCTGTAGAGTATGAAATGGTTCTGCTTTGCATGTATTTAGACGGATGACGGATGAGCTGGCAATAATAGTGTACCATTTTTAACTTGAAGTGAGTGTAATAAACGTGTGGGGATATGGGATTATCCCCTGTATGGCGAACAACAGCTAGTTTGTCAAAGTTTAATAGAGACTTTATCATGTCAATTATCAAAGGGAGCGTCAAAACAATGGAACTGATTGTTATCTAAATTTCCTAACGCCCACACGTTTAATCGCTCGCCAACCAATAAACTCTCATGCTGGCTTCGCGCTATCTTACCAAAAATTTTAAACCCAACACAATTACGCGGTTTACAAACCATCACTTACTTCGTTTATTGATAACTGCCAGTCCATAATTCAACTTCATTGTGACTACTCAAAGTCATCATTTCGTTATGTGTAGTACGAAATCGCCAATTTTTTGTGACTTATCCGAAGTTGTCGCTTCATTTTGAAAGTATGCCGAAGTCATCACTTCATTGTGACTACATACCGAAATAATCACTTCATTTTGATTGTACTCCGAATTCATAATTTCGTTGCGATTGTACTCCGAAGTCGTCACTTCACTCTGATTGTACTCCGAAGTCATTTTACTGTGATTGTACTCCGAAGTCATCACTTCAATTTCATTGTACTCCGTTTTCATCACTTCACTTTCATTGTACTCCGAAGTCATCACTTTACTGTGATTGTACTCCCAAGTCATCACTTCGCTGTGATAGTACTCCGAAATCATAATTTCTTTGTGATAGTACTCCGGAGTCATCATTTCTTTGTGACTGTGCTCCGAAGTCATCACTTCATTATGGTTGTACTCCAAAGTCACCACTTCATTGTAACTGTAGCCCGAAGTCACCACGTCACTATTGTTACTCCACCTGTCCACCTGATTACCAGTTCAATTTCCCTATTTTCGCTGTGCGATGTCTGCGTCTGTATGGGACTGATGGCTGTTTTATGTGCACTGTTCATCCATCGGATGATACGTGAATGGATACGGAGCGTTGGTGAAATTATAACTGAGAGTTTCGAAAAGGATGTACTCGAAATCAAACCTGCCTCAATGCCATTTATCCACTACAAATCCCACACGGACTGTTCTAGGGCTGGAAACCGGGCCCCAGCTGTGAAAAGCAGTCGACAAACCTCTTTATCCATGACACTGCTTATGAGCTGATAATATTAGATTGAAAAGTAGAGGTAAGCAAGTTAAGAAATGTGACATTTCAGAGTTTCGTAGTGGTGGTGGTGGTGGTGGTTATGAAGATACAGTCTGGGGTGATGTGACGCCGTGTGGTCTGGTATCTAGTTTCCATAACGTCCTTTAACCCTGAAGATGGTGAAAGCAAATTTTTCCCCAACGATAATGCTAGTTACCAGATTACACGGCGTCGTATCCCATAAGGCAGCAATTTATAGTGAATTCTTATGGAAGATATTTCTAGCTGAGGGATTGAAGATTCAGATCTACATTGTGCACCACCTGTGGTAATGGCACCAGTCAATGAACACCTACTGCAAGACACCTGGCATTATACAGCTCGTCGATAGGTGGCACTATAACATAAACACACCTATACACGTTTAACGTTACAGTTCTTAAATTCACCGCTAGGAGGCAGGCTTTCTGTGCAGTAATGCGGGGATGACGAACAGATGGCGGGCTAGCCCGAATTAGCACGTCAAGTGACATGAACTGCCGTTGAAGCGAATTTGTTTCGTCGCCGTATTTTAACTTGAAACAAGTTCAGTGCAAGCCAAGAGCAGAAATTATCATTTGCAGGTGCTGAATAGGTTGAGCTGACTCAACTCCGTCAAGTTAACGTCTATAAATGAAACTGTTTTTAATGTTGGTGCAGATTGTAATGCCCCCTCTTATTTGACAGCCGGATTAGAGTAGTCGGTTTAGCGACTATGCTACGAGCTGGAAGATTCGGGGTTCGTAGCCCGCCAAGGACAAGAGATAAACCTCGCAAAATCGAGATTTTCTCTTCTCCAAAACTAAGAACCGGCCTTCTGTTCAGTGATTGCCAGGGTTCACTCCCGGAGCTAAATCGACCGGGGTTTGAAGTTGACCGACCACTCTCTTCCATCTGGTGGCGAGCCGAGAAATAAGTGGAGCCAAGCATCTACCCCTCTGAAAGCCATGGTGGCGTGGACAGGGTCAAATCTATCGCCACTTTTTCTTAAAAAATATTATTTATAAAAATTTTACGTGTATTTTCCAAATTAGTCCACTATAATGAAATTATTAACAACTTTAATTATGACATAAAATGCTACATCAAAATCCATCCAACCCAGACAACCCTTTCGCTTCCGAGTAACTGGAGGAAATAATTCTTAGTACTCATTTCTATCAAGAGGCTGATTCGACTCCAGGGCCAAGGTGCGGAAGGAAGGATTATGTCTATGAAAAATTCCAATGAAACCACCGGGAATCGAACCCTTGACTTTCCGGCTTGTAAAGTCATATTAACGTAACTTACTGTATGTAAATAACGGCCTTACAGTTAATGCAATCAACGACACACACACACACACATATATACAGGGTGTCCCAGGAGGAATGTGCCAGAATTCGGGAGAGTGTTCCTTATGTTAAAGTATACCGATATAACCCAAAACACCTATATCCAAAGTTGAACGGTTACGGAGATAATGGCCA
>Ga0123352_10016737_pt1 | contig 11684 bp, 8 predicted proteins | sample TergutLab28metaG_FD_89700 | JGI IMG/M metagenome (GOLD analysis project Ga0123352, IMG submission 89700) | Labiotermes labralis P1 segment gut microbial communities from Petit-Saut dam, French Guiana - Lab288 P1 | ecosystem: Host-associated > Arthropoda: Insects > Digestive system > Gut ...
AAACCCAGTTATATATAAGAGAACATCACTCACTAGCCTCTTTTGTATGTCGGAGTGTCTCACAAAATTCTGTCACTGTGTATATTTATATATATATATATATATATATATATATATATATATATATATATATATATCTGGGTCCCCAGATAGTTCTTTCACTTCACAAAATATGTCAATAAACTTATCACTAATAGACCCAAGACAAATGTTACAATTAACTGTCATAGAGAGAATATTGTTATTACAAAACATGACACGGCCTCTTTCCCAGAAACTAGATCTCGATGTTGGCGGTCTATTGTATTCTGTTTCTTGATTAGGATCCTGAATTTGGGGCTTTCTACGTCACGCTTTTTGTGGGTTTATTAAACTGCCCATGTGGTAAAATGGCGGATCATTGTCTTAAGTGCTGCAGACGGCCTTGGTCAGCAACCTTCCCATTTCGTTACTTGCAATATGTCTGTAAATGAATGCTGCCGTACATAAACTATGCACAATTTTGTTATGTAACGCGTCTACAAAAACGTTAGCTGAATTACGGTTCGATTCCCGGCACAAGCACGCGATTTATCTCTTCCCCAGAACCTCCGGATCGGCCGCGGCCCAACCAGCCTCCTATCCAGTAGTTACGTGGGGCCTTCCCTTCTATTAAAAGCGAGCAGAGCGTCAAGCTTACCATCCCACATATAGTGCAGAAGTTAAGGATGTGTGCAACTATACTCGTACATCCGTTTCACCGTATACCTTAATTGTGCGCACAGAGACAGCTGAATCTTTACTTATTACATGAAGTAGAAGTTCGAGTTTCATATAAGTGACTATGTGCTTCTACAATAGTAAATTCCAGGAAAACCTTATCATGTGACTAAGATTGGAAGGCTGCGAAATGTTAACCGAGTTTTGCTAAAGAAATACCATGGAAATGTTAAAAAAACAATACATGAGATCCCCTCTTTTATTTTAATATATTCTTCTGTGAATTTTTTTGATATATTTGTTTACTGCAATTGAGTTGACACCCGGTGGCAGTACTACCCTACTAAAAAGAGCAAGTTGGAAGGGTGACATCCATATGTTTCTTACGAATATCAGCTGTGGGAACGGGTAGTGGACGGACCCATCTAACATTCACGTCCAATACTTGTTTAAATTTTTGCGCCTTTGTGCCGTTAGCCTCTGTATTGACTGTTTTGCCTAAATTTAGTAATTTGATGTTCTCTAGATGGAAGGAAGTAAGATCCAAACTCACACCCGGCTTTACATCCGGAAAATTAAAGCTGATGTATCCACTTATCCAAGACGTCTGCAAAGAACTGCTCGCGTACCTCAGAGAAGACAGAGGAGAAGGTAAGGAAAGGAGGCCGTTGACGGTACTCAGTACATCGAAAGCGTACGGCATTTCGTTTTCGTGTTGGATTACAAGATCGGAACATTTCGGAGTGTTTTAAAGTGTTTTAAAAAATGTTTTATGTGAAATTATATGTGCATTCTTTGGTTAATGAATTGAAGTGATTCACTTTCTGTTGTTCGCCAAGAGTAAGAAAAGCCTGACCAGACCGTACGTTTTTGTACGTGTTCAACTATCGACTATCAGTTGGAGTGTAGCTGAAGGGGCAGGGGGGTGGGAGGAGGAGTGGTGCTGCCGTCCTAGGCGGCAGAGCCAAGAAAGGGCGGCAAATGAGTATTTTGAATTAAAAAATTGATGTTATGTGCAAAAAAGTTTAAATTATTGAGCCAAATAAAAGGAAATTCCATAAGTATTTGCTATTTTTTTTTAAAGCTCATAATTCCTGTTACGGGCGGCCGTTTTTATTACTTGCTCCGGGCACCAAGCAAACCTAGCTGAGCCAGTGCCTATCATGCTACTACTGCTGCGAACAGAAACTCAGTGAGATAATTTTGGTGACTAACTCTCGCGGTTTCAATTTAACACATTTTTTTTTCCTAATCCTTTGCACCGAGTTGATAGCTTCTATCAGAGCCAGTCGCAAGAGAATAATTGCTCGTAAGATACGTTAGTTCTATCACATTACGATAAACATTACTTCAGTTGCAATGTTTTTATAATGGTGAGTTATGTATATAATAAAATATAAAACACTGCCTATTGTTTATAATAATATATAATATTTAACGTGAAGTTCGTGAAGCTGATTTTCTTCCTGACTGGCGAACGTTACCACTTCCTTTCATCCAGCAAGTGTTTTGTTTGTTGGTATTGAGGTCTACGTATCAAGATGGATCTAAATTAATTAAAATTCATTTTTCCACTATGCATGAATCCGGGTTTAAAAGGTGGTTCATATGTAAGATGAGACCAATCCAGTTAGCCTTTCTTCGTTTATTTACGTATGGTTCCCAGAGACCATACCCAGTCATATGTGATTGAGCTTAAATAGGAAATGTATCACTGGATGTATTTCCTACTTGCCATTAACAGTGAACTTCAGTACGATTGCTGAATGCCTTCAGACAGATTGCAACATTCTGGGAGATAAAATTTAAAAAATGAACGTATTTACGCGTGGAGGGCGTTCCTTTCCCCCTTGACGCTTATGTTACCACTATTATGAAATTTATAGATGTGTCTGCACACAAAATGGTTACAGCCGTTCAAGCTAACATTTCTACAAAATGGATTGCTCCTAAGTGCGTAAGCAAACAGCACTGATACACGTTAGACCAACATGTTTACTTCATGACATAACTGATAGCGCTAGGTTAAGGAGTATTAATAAAACAGCATTCAAGAACAGATGGAAAAAAATACCCAGTTATCAAGTAAGACTTTAGTTCAAAGACAAGAACAACATAAGACTGAGACATCGAAAAGCAGATAGGGACTAGAAGATACTGGAATCAGAACAACAGACACAATAATCCACCAATAGGAAGTTCCATACACATCGTTTTAGTCAATTAATTATTAAGAACTCAGCAGAAAATCGACATGCAACCAGTCCTCAATTAAAACAGTTTTAACTGAAAGAAAAAAACAAAATGCAAAAAAAAATAAAAAAAACCCTGGGATCTGAAAATCTGTAAATTATGAGATCACATAATATAGTCTAACTTAACCCTTTAAACGCCGAATTAAATCCCATCTGCCATTTTTTGGCATTATTAGGAGCTCACCATATTCTGCATGTTAGCAGGATAAGGATTAACGTGCACTTTTGACCTTTTACTCGTTGCCTTTACGTAGGCCTGATGATGATCCGTGCATTGGCTCGAAATATGTAGCTGGTTTACATTTTGATATACAATACAAGTTGTGTTTAGACTGACATACAATTCAGTATGGAAAAGAAACCAACTAGAAGTCACTTTGTGTTATCCTTTATTTCTCCTTTACAAGTTGCTCAACATGTTTCGGGCAATCATGTGCCCATCTTCAGGAGCTAACGACTGCGTAGTGTTATCGCCACGTGTTGGTATTGTGCCGTGGCTGCAGGAAGGCTGTCAGAACCGGTTGGTAGGCTGTGTGTCCATTGAGGAGTTCGTAGCACAATTACTTGCCCGAAACATGTTGAGCAACTTGTAAAGGAGAAATAAAGGATAACACAAAGTGACATCTAGTTGGTTTCTTTTCCATTCTGAATTACGATGCGCGGTCAGCCACACATCAGATGGGCATAGAATTGTCCTGAAAGCTACATAGAAGCCTGCTCAATTTCTTCTTCGCCTTCTTTGACCGTCTGTCTCAAGAAACAACCCTGGAAGACAGGCAATGTACGTATAATGTAACACTGAGGCGCGTTCGGGTAAACATTGTTGCATTGGAAAAGCAGTGTTACATATTCTGAGTGTTTGTTTGTAGCTTTAGGTATCCATCATGCAGTGAGCATGCACCTTCTTTTCACCTGTGGCCTGTCCGGTTATACAACATTTTCCCACTTTATCTCACAGACGGGAAGATAGACCCAGCCGAAAGTCGGTTAAATCTCGTAGCTCAAATCCTCGTACACTCTTACGGTATCCTCTTGTGCTGTACTCCGACTTCTCTCAAGCGACCCAAACTATTCAGATCCACGAACTAACACTGTTTATACACTTACAATTCATACCACTCCGCGCCCATCAAAATCCCCTTCTCGACTTCCAATTGATGGTACTAATATTACTGGAGGAGGAGTAAAAATTATGAAGCTATCCATATGCATTTTTCTTCAGCGTCCTGTCACAGCTTCTCTCTTTGAGTCCAGATATTTACTTGAGGGTTGTTTGACCGTGCTTTTTCCTCATGAAATAATGTGAAATGCCAACTTGTTGCAACGAGGTAATTTTATTGATGTATTCTTAGCTCTACATGTTTCGGGAGCATACGCCCATCATCAGGAGCATTAGATGTTGAGTTGCAGCATATGGTTTTCTGCACCGAGTTTGTGGATGGGTGGTGGTCTTGAGAGCCGTTGCACCATCCGCACCATACACACGACCTACGCAGCGGTTCTCAAGACCATCATCCATCCACAAACTCGGTGTAGAAAACCATATGTTGCAACTCAACATCTAATGCTCCTGATGATGGGCGTATGCGCCCGAAACATGTAGAGCTAAGAATACCTCAATAAAATTACCTCGTTGCATCAAGTTGCCATTTCACATTATTCCAGATATTTAATCTATTTTCGTCACCGGGCGTAAGAGAGAGACATTGCAGAACAGCACGCAGTATTAGGCCTAATATCCTTCAAACTTCAATTTTAGGCCGTAAGGCGCAGGCAAACATTTGTAAAATGAACAATGGCAAACGTCCTGGGAGCTTAATTCAGATATTTGTTTCTTCATATATAAGAACTAAAATATATCATGATATTTTAAGGTAAAATTGTCCTTGTAAGGGTCATGAAGGCATATGGGAGAGTGGAAATGTAGCTTTACTGGTTCTTAGTCACCTTGACGCATCGGCCGTTTTAGCCCGGTGGAAAACAGATTTGGTAACATTGTATAGGACGATAGGTGGGCCGGAGAGGCTGCATGGGCCCTGCGGGGATGAAAAAATCCTTTACACCTGCCGTGAATGAAACACCGATTCCTCGGTCTTCCAGTTGGTAATACAGTTGCCATACCGACCCAACTGCACCAGCTCCATACAATAATAAATCACGTCACAATTATGGTACAATGCAAATTGAGAGCCTTATTCTTTGTACAGGTGGACTTCATGAAGCGAAAGCAATAACTACGAAGTTTGCAGCAGATTCTGTGGCGATTTGCGCGTATGGTTTACGACAGAACTCTTTCCTGAATCCTGACACAGAATTTAGGAAATATGGGAGAAAATTCCTAGAACCCACAATATGGAGGGAAATCGAGCAGTCTCTAGTGATTCTTTTTCCTGCAGTAGCTGACTTCTTAAAGCTGAAGTAAGTTTTGTCGAGCACAGACTTTGATTAATAAGCTGAAGAGCGGTTTCTTTCAGAAAATTACAAAGGAATGCATATCCAACTGTACTGTTGTTTTATTGGAGACTACAGTTTTATTTTATGTATTTGCAAGAATTACGCTAAATTTCAGTGGGGGAATTTGACCATTACTCTTTCTAGCTGCGAGGTCCACAGACGAATCTTCCACTTCGCCATGCTTATACACTGTAACTCCTGAGAGGCAATACGAAGTCACAGTTTTGCTGAATATGCACGCTATGAACTTGAAATATTTCCAACAACACTGTAGAATAAGCGGCGGTACTAAATGATAACAAATTTTCACCGTTAAATATAGAGGCCTTTATTTACCAATCTAGCTAAAAAAAAAAAGAGTTACTGCCTTATTTTCGTGCAGCGACTACAAATTAAGAAAAAACTAAGTTAATTATCAAACACCACTCAAAGAGAAATGTAAAGCTATTAGTCCCTTTTACGAGAATGGTTTCTTAATCTCTTATATGTGGTAAATATCACGCTGAATATAAAATGCGGTCCAGCTTTGATTTTAACCAAGGACCAGCTAAGCATAGGTGGCATAGACAATTACTGCAGTACCGTCCTGCTACGTGAATGTGTTGCAAAATCGCATTCATATAAAATGTTGAATGTCGAATTCTCTTTTAAGATTCACGCCAACGGAAGTGATTGACTTCTTCAGAAGGATGACCAAAGAAGCAGTGACATATCGAGAACAGAACAACGTGAAGCGGAATGATTTTCTGCAGCTGTTGATTCATTTGAAACAGAACGCCGAAGATGTGAACAATTCCAAGGACAAATCGATTCCTTGGTATAAGAGTAAGTACCACACGGGGGCGAGACCATGTGCTGGCCGTTGTTTGTAGCTGAAAGCATTCCAAGTGCAGGATGTGGTTATACCGAAAGTAATTCGTTTCATAATTTTCATCCCTTCTGAAATGAGCGGGGCATGTAGCACGCATGACAGAAGAAAATGCTTAGGAATATTTGGTAGGAGGACATGAAGTGTAGAGGCTTCTTGGGAGTCCTAGGCAAGGATGGAATTACAGCGTTTAAAATGTATCTTACAGAAGCGCAGGTGTGGATGGTATTTATCTGACACAGAACAGGGAGGAGAGGCGAGCTTCTTTGAAGGTGGAAATGAAATTTTCGTTTTCACAAGAGGCAGGAAATTTTTTGAATAGCTCAAAAACTAAGCTATCTGCATTCTAAAAGTGCTCGAAGGAACAACATTTTTCTAGTATTCTAAAAATTAAGTTTTGAATATTTAATGTTTTGCAACTAGAATTTTAGAATGTGCGCGAGTGAACAGCCGTGAAATCATTCGCGTATTGTAAAAAAGCTTTATGATAACAACTAGGAAGACTCCCTGATGATGGCACGTGTGGTGTGCCGAAACATGTCGGAAAATTGACAACGTATGACGAATACATTTAGTGCATACAGAGTTGATACAACAGCCTAATTACGCTACAAGGAATTAGTTTTATTTCAATTTTATCTTCCCATCTACGCGTTGATCTTCCAGCAAATCCCTTCCTGTAAAGTTTTCATACCAAAATGTATGCAATTTTTAATACCCCGACCGGTTCCACACGTCTGACCAGTCCCACGAAATTGACACACAAGGAAATGAGCTCGAGTTGACTGCAATTTCAGAATTCACGGACGAAGACATCGCAGCGCAGGCCCTCACGTTCTTCACTGACGGCTATGAAACTTCATCAACGGCACTGGCTGTTCTACTCTATGACTTAGCCTACAACCCTGACGTACAGAACAGGCTCAGGGAGGAAGTGGATTCCGTGATAGTAAAACACAACGGACAACTCGACTTGGACATCCTCCAAGAAATGAATTACCTCGACATGGTGGTTCAAGGTACATTAAGTTTCGACGTTTGCTTAGAACAAATTAACACATTCAACAATAAAAGATGCCCCTGGAGTTAAGGCGCATATGTTTGCGGATATCAACATATGGGTTGCAGCTTTGAATTCCGTAATAAATATGAATGTTGGTTAGCCATGTTTCACGCTGTACTGTGCTGTCTCGCAGAAGTACGGGCCGTGCAAAAGTCCGATACTCGGTCAAATAATCCGCGCCAGATGCCTACTGATTTACAGTTTCAGAACGAATTCCAAACTGGAACCGAACGAAAGGCCGAATACAAAAAGCCTAAAGGCAGACCAATACACAACGCATGTAAAAAAAATTTTGCGCATGTTTCTATTGCTGTAGGTGTGGTATTGCACATTGCAGCTGTATGAAAAGGAAATGCAAGCAAAATATAGGCAAGGTGTATTTTAATTAAATGTGTGTGTGTGGATATCGACAGAAGTAGTTGCCACGAAAGACATTTAATAGAATATTTAAAAGTACCGTATATTCTCGAATCTAATCCGCACCATTTTTACAGTTTCAGACGGCTAAAAAATCAGATACGGATTAGATTCGCGGTCGTGAGATGGATTTTGGAAAAATGATAGAGCCGCTGTACGTGCCGTAAGAACAACACAATAAAATAATTTATTATTTTATTTATTATATATAATATTATATAATATTTATAATTTATTATTCATCAGACTCACCGCCATCACTCAACTGAATCGTTATCCGTCACCCGGTCACTATCATCTTCATCTTCACCATCGTCCTCCCATAGAATGTCATCTTCGGATCCGTCGAAAGCATTGCTCATGCAACGGATAACGGTTAAAGCATTGGTAACATCCAATATTATTCAATCAGTCTGCCTTGTAGGCAAGGGGCGGTTGAAGGAAATGTGCGGATAAGAACCGCGAACAAAATTTTTTTCGTTTAAGAAATCGACAAAAACTAGTGCGGATTAGATTCGGGAACACTTCTGAGTGTTGGTCCTTCAGCATGCTACAGGCCGCCATGACGTTCAGCAACACCACTTAATCCAGCTACAACTTGCCAATTTTGTACACTTTTAGTTCGCACTGCACAACTTCCACGAAGTATGTCAGATTTCAGATCGTTGGCCGCTTTAATTTAATTTAATTTCTGTACTTGCAGAATCCTTGAGAATTCACCCACCAATACCAATGATTAGCAGGCTGTGCACGAAGCCGTTTGAACTGCCTCTTTCGAACGGCAGAAAGTTCACTGTGGAAGTTGGTACGCCTGTGGTGACACCTGTGTTAGCCATTCAGAATGATCCAGCCTACTACCCAGACCCGACGAAGTTTGATCCTGACCGGTTTACAGAAGAAAACAAAGCAAAAAGGCCCAAATGTGCACATATCCCTTTCGGAGAGGGACCCAGGATTTGCTTAGGTAAATATGAACACTGAAACGCACAGGCTGTTTAAAATCAATCCAAAGTATGGTTGTTACTATACGTACCACCTGTTTTAACGGTAAGAATTTCTGGATCTTACAGTGAGTATTTATTTCTTTAGCGTATCGGCCTTAGTGATGAAGACGAAGATTTGATTATAGGATGGGAACTCAATTTTTAGGCGCTTTCGAAAAACCACAAAAAAAAAGACTATTAGTTACATCATGTCTGTCCGTCCGTCCGAACGGAACAACTCGGCTCCTGCTAGACGGATTTTCATGAAAATTTTTGTTTGAGTATTTTCGAATATCTGTCTAGAAGATTCAAGTTCAATGACGAGGGCCGCTCCGAAAGTAATGCCTCCTATTTCTTTCCATAGAAACAACAATAGATTCAAAGAGCACAATAACATTATCTGATAGAGCAAATTCGTAGCTACAAAACACAATTTTAATATCTGACAAGAATAAAGGATACTTTGCGTTAAGACATGTGTGTGCGTGTGCGTGTGCGTGTGTGTGTGTGTGACATCTCGCTCATTCTTCTTAGAATGAGAAATGTTCCAGACAATCGTTTTAGAGAAAAATCAAAACACGTTCTAAGTTCATAAACTTTTTACGAAATTCGTGCCGTTTATGAGGAAATGTGGAAAAATGCTGCACAGCCGGAGAGACCATAGATGATAATATAATATGGCGTATGCGCTTTGCATGCTACATAAATAAGACTACAAACACACACTCAGAATATGTAATATTTCTTGCTTTTCCACTGCAACAATGGTTACGTGAACGCGCCTCAATGTTACGTTATACGTGCATTGCTTCTCTTGTTGAAGATTACTTAGACGAATTTAGACTTCAAAGTGTTAATAAATAACGTGATAGTACGAAAACTTACTTACTTACTCCATGCATCAGAGTCCTTCTTGAGAAGCTAATCGGTTCTCAGCTTGTCATGAAATTCCCCGCACTTTATGGATCCCGAAGGTTCATTACCGCATTCACACCTGCCCGCCACCTGTCTCTATCCTGAGCCAGATCTAACCAGTACGAATAACACATTATATTTCTAGAACTGCATACACCGAAATATTATTGAGAAACAGCACCCTCAGTTTCTTAATTGTAAAGTCCCGGGTTCAAACCTTATCCTAGAGGCCGGGTATACTAAACGAAAAAGTCATAGTTTTATTCAGTCTCCACAGGAAAGTAACTTAATAGTTCTTTAAACAAGGTTCAGTTCCATTTTCACATCAGCTTGCTATTGGATATTACGCTTAGCCAGATAAATATAGACCGCACTGTCAAGCCCGACTTTAATACCCACTTTAATATTATCTGTACATTTACGCCAGGAAGCTAAGGTTACTATCTCCGAACAATTTCCTATCATTTAGCAATACGCACAGCTAGCCCCATACCAACCCATATGTGTGTGTACCGAATAAGCAGGAAGTGAAAAGAATGAGCGTTGATAATGCCACGAAGAAAGACGACACTTCGCATCATTTACGCAAGGAATGAATAAAATTAAACTGCTGTTATATATTAAATATTTTGTGTTCCAGGTATGCGGTTTGGTCTTTCACAAAATAAGATCTGCATTGTAAATATTTTATCAGAATTCGAAATTCGGAAATGTGACGAAACACCCAATATTCTTACTCCATCGCCAGGGGCATTTATTTATTGCCCAAAAGAAGAAATGTGGGTAAAATTCGTCAAGAGAGCCGATAAATAAAGGATGCTGAACAAGACGTGGAATGGATCGTATTTGCAGTACATAGGCATAATTTAAAATCATATTTCTATGTAAGAAGTGTTATAAGCTTAACTCTTAAATTCCGGCCCCCCCCCCCCCAAAAAAAATATTTCCTTGCAGAAATCTGTTCTGACTGTACCAGTACGGTAGGTACGCATCACCATAAGGGAGTCTGTTTCTTCTGTTCTTGAAAGGGACGTTGTAAGAAGATCATACTGAACATATCAAGTAGGGTAAAGATAAAGGTTTCATGTTCTGTGATAGTAATTGTAATTTATTTCACATTCCAGAGATCCATGAGAGGTAGCAAACCCTTTGGTTATAGAACAAGTCAATATTCCTAATCGTAATACCAGAGAATGAGCGAATTGGCTCCACTCCTAGAATATTAATTATACTGGTAAATAGAGTAATATTCATTAATTGTACTAATGAACGCAGTGCCATCTACTAACTGTACTGAAGAATTCAGTGACATTCACTAATTGTGCTGATGAAATGACACGCACTAAATGTACTGATGAACAAAGTGGCATCCACTAACTACGCTAATAAACAAAGTGACATTTGATTTGATATTCTTTAGCTGCAGTTGGGTGGCAATGGTCGGTAGAAGTTGGCAGTGGCACTGTACTAATGAATAAAGTGACACGCACTGAATGTACTGTTGAAGAAAGTGACATTTAGTAAATCCACTGATGAATAAAGCGAAGAGTACGAATTAATAGGCTATTATCATCCTCTTATCTCCCTACTCCTGTAAACCTTGTCCACCAAATTACAAAATTTTATCCTCAACATTCTACACATAAAAAATCCAAAAAGACTTTACTTAACACCCAATTTGTTGGTCTGTTTACAGATACGTGAACTGCCAGCTGAGGTAAAACAAGATAGGCAATGTACATATAGAAATATCTCCAGCACATTATTGTGTACATTCCTCCTCTCCTCTACCTTCGTCAGTACGCAATCCATCGTGACGTGTCCCCCCTCTATCATAACAGTATTAGATGAGAGATTTCAGGCGTAAGGTAATTTTATTAATATATACTTAGCTCGACATATTTCGTGTACATACGCCCATCATCAGGAGCATTAGATGTTGAGTTGCAGCATATGGTTTTCTGCACCGAGTTTTTGGATGGGTGGTGGTCTTGAGAGCCGCTGCGTGGGTCGTGTTTACGGTGCGGATG
>Ga0123352_10016739_pt1 | contig 11683 bp, 13 predicted proteins | sample TergutLab28metaG_FD_89700 | JGI IMG/M metagenome (GOLD analysis project Ga0123352, IMG submission 89700) | Labiotermes labralis P1 segment gut microbial communities from Petit-Saut dam, French Guiana - Lab288 P1 | ecosystem: Host-associated > Arthropoda: Insects > Digestive system > Gut ...
CATTTTTATTTTTACGCCGAACGGCGACAGGGTGTACGAGATATTCACAGCACCTGTTGTCTCGCAAATTAGTGACATATATAGCACAGACCATCAGCCGGAAGAGGCTGATGGACAACCAATCGTTACCCTTTCTACCTGCGTCAATGGCTCCCCTGAGCTGCGCATGGTGGTAAAGGGGCGGTTAATTCACTCATAAAGGAGGGGTGTAGTATGGGGCCACTAGAGATTCTTGGAAATTTGGAAACCCTGCTGCTGTCGATTTTGCAAGCAGTTGGAGTTATCTTCCTTGCAATCGGAATCTTTAACGTCGGAATGGCTTTTAAAAGCCAAGATTCTCACCAAAGAGCGCAGGGTCTTAACACTCTGCTTGGCGGGATTATGATTTTCTCGGCCGGGACGATTCTACGCATCATTACAGGTACCGGCTAAACTCCCGACAGCAGGAGTAACGGGGCGGGGCATTTGCCCCGCCCAATGAATTTGAGATACAAGGGGGTGAACCTTTGGAATGGGCAGCAGAAGTCATTGACTCAGCACTAGAAACGTGGAATCGCCACATGGACATGATTATTGATGTAGTCAGCTTGAATTTGCAGGACTTCCGTGGGGGAACTATCTGGTCTGTCATAGTAAGCATTCACAACGCAATCCAAGCAATCGGACTTGGGTTGTTGGTCATATTTTTTCTTATTGGGGTTTTAAAGACCTGCTTTAGTTGGGAAGAAGTCAAGAGGCCGGAGGTAGCTATAACATTGTTCATCCGCTTTGCGGTTGCCAGAGCACTTGTAGTATATGGCATGGATTTGATGCTAAGTCTGTTCGGATTCGGATTAGGTGTAATCAACCAGATTGTCGTAGCGGCGATGGGAGCCGGGGCAGACGGAGCGACCATGCCGGAGGCCATTAGAACAACCATTGAAAGCCTCGGCTTCTTCAGAGGAATATGGGTTGGGATTCTTGCGCTTCTTGGCACGCTGGGAATTATTGCTTTGTCGTATGTCATGCTTTTAAGTGCATATCAGCGATTTTTCAAACTTTACATATATGTAGCAGTTTCTCCAATCCCTCTTTCGTCATTTGCGGGGCAACCGACAAGCACGATCGGGACATCGTTTCTCAAGTCATTTGGGGCGGTTTGTTTAGAGGGGGCAATCATTGTTTTGGCAATGGTCATCTTTAACGCCTTTGCATCATCGCCGCCGCTTATAAACCTAGACGCATCTCCAACTGTACAGGTTATGACATACTTGGGCGAAACGCTCTTCACAATGCTTGTACTTGTTGGGCTCGTCAGGATGGCGGATCGGGTTGTTCGTGAAATGCTGGGGCTATATACCTAAGAATAAATAGGAGCGAAGAAAATGGAAGTAAAAATTAACAAAGATATCCGAACCTATACCGAGAACATGGCGTTTGGATTGAGCTTGCGGCAATGTTTATTCGGCGGGGCTGGTCTTACTCTCTCCGTTGTCGTGTTTTTTGCTCTGAGGAATCACTTGCACATAGAAGTCTTGTCTTGGATTTGCATCTTTACGGTCGCACCGTTTGCGGTGCTGGGCTTTATATCTTACAACGGCATGACCGCAGAGCAGTTTATATATGCTTGGCTAAAATCTGAAATTATTTACCCGAAACGCTTAAAGTTTCAGGACACAAATTTATATAGGGAGGCGATAGACCGTGCTAAGAACACTAAAAACATGGCGAGCAGAAAACAAAGAGCAGATTAACGCTCCCAAAGGTGTCCAAGACACAATCCCCGTTCAAGCGTTTTACGATGATGGGATTTTTCTGCTCAGTAAATCAGGGCCTTGGGGCGAAAGCAAGTACAGCAAAACATTCAAGTTTACAGATATCAACTACGCCGTGGCCAGCAAAGAAGATAGGGAAAGAATGTTCTTGGATTATGCTGACCTTTTAAATTCTTTTGATAGTGGCTCTACTGTCAAGATTACGATTCGAGCGCGGCGGCTATCTAGGACAGACTTAGAAACTAATATCCTGATTCATCTGGTCGGTGATGATTTGGATAAATACCGCCAAGAAATCAATGACCTTCTCCGCAAAAAGGTGATGGAAGCTGATGCCATCGTGTTAGAAAAGATGGTGACTGTTTCCGTTTGCAGGAAAGATATTGAAGAGGCGCGGGCATATTTTGCTAGGGTTGGCACAGAGCTGGTTACTCACTTTTCGAAGCTCGGCTCAATCTGCGAGCCCCTTGGCATTGATGAGCGTCTGAAGCTTTTCCATGATTTCTACCAGCCGGACGATGAAAACACCTATCACTTTGATAGAAAAGAGACCGCAAAGCGTGGCCACTCGTTCAAGGACTACATCTGCCCCGGCAGTATGGAACTCCACAAAGACTACTTCAAAATCGGGGAGCGGTTCGGGCGTGTACTCTTCTTGAAGGAATATGCGAGCTATATCAAAGACACTATGCTTCAAGACCTGACCGAGGGGAACCAGAATATGCTGGTCTCCATCGACGTTAGACCTGTTGCCACGGATGAGGCGGCGCGGGAGATTGAAAAAATCGTTCTACGCACAGAGACAAATATTACCAAGTGGCAGTCTCGCCAGAATAAGCACGGCAATGTAAATGCCGTGCTCCCTTATCATTTAGAACAAGAACGAGCAGAGGGCAGGGAGTTCTTAAACGACATCAGGAGCAGAGATCAGCGCATGATGTTGGCCACGGTGACGCTCGTACATACAGCACCCACGAAGGAAAAGCTGGATGCCGATACTGAAGCGATTCAGACCACCGCAAGAAAGAATATGTGCCAGATTGCCCCGCTCACGTTCCAGCAGCTTGACGGGCTGAAAACGGCCTTGCCGTGGGGGCACACAAAAGTTAGTGCCACCCGGACGCTCACCACGGAAAGTCTTGCAGTCCTGATGCCGTTCAAAGTACAAGAAGTCGCACATAAAAATGGAATCTGGTACGGACAAAATGCAATTTCCGGCAATCTCATTATGTGCCTCAAGGCATTGCTCCTCAACTACTCTGCATTTAGGTTGGGTATACCTGGCTCAGGAAAGTCTTTTGGGGCCAAGTTGGAGATTGCCCTAATCAGGCTCATGTTTCCGAACGATGATATCCTCATCTGCGACCCAGAGGCAGAATATTCCGCACTTACCAGAGCGTTTGGCGGCGAGGTCATTCGTATAGCCCCCGGAAGTGCCGACCACATCAATGCGCTTGATATGGTAGAGGGCTACGGGGATGGCGGGGATCCCGTCATTGACAAGTCCCAATTCGTCTGTTCGCTGCTGGAACAATTAGATCCTCATGGACTATCACAAATAGAGAAGTCCATTATTGATCGGTGCGTGAGCAATGTATATGAAGCATACAGAAAGGGAGGGGATCTCCCAACACTAGTTACGCTGCGGGAAGAACTATTGAAACAACCTGAACCGACTGCGAAAGAGCTGGCCTTGAAAATGGAGATCTTCACGACCGGCAGCTTAAATACCTTCGCCCATAAGACGAATGTGAACACCAAGAAGAACATGATTAGCTACAACATCATGGATCTGGGCGCACAGCTTAAAACGATGGGCCTCTTGGTTATTACAGACGCTATGCTGAACCGGGTGACGGAAAACTGGAAACAGGGCAAGCGCACCCACATCTTCATAGATGAGTTTCATGTCGTTTTTGGTAACGAACATAGTGCCGATTTTTTCAATTCGGCGTGGCGGCGATTCCGAAAAAGAAACGGGTACCCGACAGGAATCACGCAGAACATTGAGTATCTGCTCGATTCCGTTCTGGCCAGTACGATGCTCTCCAACAGCGAATTTATCGTCATGCACAATCAGGCGGCATCCGACCGGGAGAAGCTGGCTGACCTATTGAACATTTCGCCTGACCAGATGAGCTATATCACCGGCGCAAACGAGGGCGAAGGGCTAATCCGCATAGGTACGGCCATTGTTCCATTTGTCAATAAATTTCCAAAGGACACAGAACTTTATAGGCTGATGACAACTAAGCCAATGGAAACCCTGATAGATACTGCTCCAGCCACCGTGCCGAGTGCGCCGCCTAGTGCGGCCGGGAAGAGAAAGGGCCGGGTAAGGACTGTGAGGCCGGTGAGTAGTTAAAGATATATTGCTATTGGGGGCTGTGAAAATATTTATAGCCCCCTGATAAGATGGAAAGGAGACGAGCAAAACATGAATATTGAACGGTGCTTATTTCGAGGGAAACAGCCCGGAGAGGGTGAGCCGAGTAAAAGAGAATGGCTTTATGGATATGGCGTAGCGGTTACTAAAAACAGAGAGTACAAGATAATTACTCATGCGTGGCCATCGGAATGCCCGACAGAGCTTCACATATGTAGCGTTGATGCGAGTACCATCGGCCAATGTACCGGGGTTCGAGATACGGTTAAATCCGAAGTGATTTATGAGGCGGATTTTGTAAAGTTTGGTGCTGAGGTTTACTTGATCAAGTTTGGCGATGGCTGCTTTTGGATCGCCAAAGAAGGCTACACAATGGAACTGCATACGATTCTTGGGCAAGGGGAAATTGAGATCGTCGGCAATCTTTATGATAACCCGGAGCTTTTAGGGATGCCCGCTATATTGCCGGAGATGGCAAATCTTCTCAGGAAAGGGCAGGAGATTCCCAAGGAAATAACTGGCCCCAACAACCAGAAATTGATATGGGAAAAAGATGGACTTTTGAGATATAGAAATGACTGGTTGCGTTGCTATGTCTTGCCTATCGACACGTTGAAGGTTAACGGGCAGGAACGCAAAGCATCAGAAGTATTCGCCGAAGATTGTTTCGTGCAAGACCCGCCGCAAAAGTCGGTACCTGTGGACGCAAGGGCGGGAAAAGTTTCTGCAAAGAAAAAAGAAGTGGCCAGATGACATACAAAACGCACTTTGCAACCTCTTTGTCGGTTGGTCTGCCTATTATGGATGCCACAGGGACAGTGGGAGTTGGGGCCATCGTTGCGCTGGCTTTAGGTGCATTGCTGCCGGACATCGATGCCCCCGGCTCTTGGATCGGGCGGCGGACACGAGGCTTATCTGATTTAAGCGGCAAGCTGTGCGGGCATCGAGGGATAACCCATTCCCTTGTGGCGGTGGCCTTTATTGCCTTGCTAACAGTTCCGCTTATCCTATTTCTATCGCTCTCTATCCCTGTAGTAGTCGCCCTTGTGGGCGGCTACTTTTTACATTTGGCAGGGGACAGCTTTAGTAAATCCGGGATTGCATGGCTCCGGCCATTTTCTAAGCGCAATTACCAATCCGGTTTTCGCCGGGTCTACTATACTACTGGATCCGGCGTAGAGATGATTGTCCTAGTGGTTGCGTCTCTATTTTTAGCGTGGATGATTAGCCGGATGAACCTAGCTGCGCTTACGGCAGAGCTAGAGCAGATTGGCGGGTGGGTGGAATATATCCTATCATTTGGGAGGTGAATACCTTGGGGGACATTAAAACAAGAGAAGCAACAAGAGATATTAAGAAATTCGATCGCTCTACTATGACAGCCAAAATTGGCAGACCGGTAGCCGATACAGTAAAAAAGTCTGCCAACAGGGATGACGGCCAAGAGCAAAAAAACTCTCAATCAGGCTGGACGTATGCCACAGATTGTGTGAGTGATACGTCAAAGAAGCGGATACAAAACGCCGCTAAGCCACTTAGGAGCGGAAAAGGGGCATATACGCAGGGGGCAAAAGCCAAAAGGCACCTAGCAGAAGCGAAACGACAATTGCAAATCGCAAAAGGCACCATCAAAAGAAAGCCGGTTACAGCAAGAAAGACAATAAAACACGCCGGAAGAACTCCCAAGGCGGCCAAGAGAAAAGTCAAGGCAGCGAAACGAACGGTCAAAACAACAAAGCACACCGTCCGTGCCGCCCCAAAAACGACGCATGGAGCGGCAAAAGCAACGAAAGCAGCGGTCAAAATGGGCGTGGCCGCAACTAAAGTTGCGATTAAGGCTTCATTTGCGGTCATAAAAGCAATCATTGCCGCAACGAAAGCCATTATGGCCTTCCTTGCCTTCGGAGAATGGGTAATAGTCCTTATTATTGCTATCGCCGCCGTTGTTGCAACGATATTTGCATCTCCCTTTGCTATTTTCTTCGGTGGATGGGGAGGAGACAACGCAGATGAACCTGATGCACGGAACATAACGGAGGTCATAGTCGAATTGACCACGGAATTCCACGGCGAAGCAGACAGAATAAAGGGTCGGGTATCCCACGACACCGTAGATGTAGCTCCCATTGCAATCAACTGGCAAGGTGTTATTGCTGTTTTTGTGGTCGATATCACTATGCGTGATGAAGACCCTATAGATGCGCTTGTTTTGGATGCTGATAGGGTAGACGGCCTTAGAGACATTCTAAACAGGATGGCATGGCTGGAATATGAAGTTACTGAGAACATCCGACCCTCGGAAGACCCGGACGAAGACCCCGCAACTTCCCGGCATCTTGCTATTACGTTCCATCAACTTAGTGTCGAGCAGATGGTTGAGGAGTTGCGCTTTGATGCCGCACAGCGGGAGACGCTGGACGAACTCCTGAGCGATGAGCACGCCGACCTATGGGCGGAGCTTCTTGGCGGTGGAGGATTTGGGACGGGAGAATCAACAGGACACCTCATCTGGCCGGTACCGGGGTTTTATCGCGTGTCGTCCTATTTTGGGAACCGGCTACATCCGATTCGCCAAACATGGCACTTCCATTCCGGCATTGATATCGCAGGTTATGGTATCGGCGGTGCTCGTATTGTCGCCGCTGATGGCGGAGTTGTTGTCATGTCTAGGTGGAATGGCACCTTCGGAAACTATATCAGGATCGACCACGGGAACGGGTTTATAACCTCATATGCGCATAATAGGAGCAATCTGGTTGTAGAGGGGCAGCGTGTTTCGCAAGGTGATGTAATCGGCCTCGTTGGAACCACAGGCTCCTCTACAGGGAACCACCTCCATTTCGAGGTGCGTGTAAATGGGAGGCAAGTAAATCCGCTGCTACATGTTAGCAGACGTTAGTACAGGAGAATACAGGATGAACAGGCTTGCCATAAGCCCGTTTATCCTGTATAATATCATTACGCACAGGCTTATAAGCCTGTGCAATAGGAAAGTGCCGCAAGGCGGCTCGGTCACTCTCTGAAAGGAGAGTGATGCTTATGCAGTATGTTACATATGACGTGCTTTTTGTCATTGGGACTTTTGTGCTAGCTCTTATTGCACTGTTGAAAGACAGGCGCAAATAAGACGAGACGCCATAGCTAGTTGACGTAGCTAAGGCGTCTCTGTTCGTCTGTTCTACCCTCGGACTGAGCCGCCCCATCACAGGCGGCACTTCCTTCTTATGTTCATTATACGCCATACAATGGGGTTATGTCAAGAGTATATATTGAGCCGTTTGCCATGTGTGCAGACGGCGTTTTCTTTTTGCACGATAGTCACGAGGAGGGATAGACATGGCACTTGAAAAAATGACACTAGGAGAAAAGATTAAGCATGGTCGGATTGTCAGTAGCCTTACTCAAAAAGGACTTGGGGTTGCCGTTGGGCTTAACGAGAAGACGGCGGGTGTGCGCATAGCGCAATATGAATCCGGCACCAGAACCCCGAAAGAAGATGTGCTTAGAAAAATAGCCGATGTATTGAGCATGAACTATTATTTTCTTGCCGGAAGCGTTGATGCCCTTAACACACCTTTAGAGGTTTATGGCCGGGAATGCCTGATAGAGCTGCTATTCGACTTGGACAGGTATTATGGCATTGATATCCACTCGCTTCCCGAATCCAACCGCATGAGCATTAGGATAGACGACAGTATAATTAACAGATTTCTCGAAGATTGGCGAGGCTATAAGGCGAAGCTTGCTAACGGTGACATTGACGAAGGACAGTATGAGGCATGGCAATTGCGCCAGCTTTATTAAATGCTTGATGGGCTATTACTCAGACAACCGACAGGAGGACTTGCCATGTCAACGGAATTGCTACTGGATTATCACTATGGGATCCAAGGGGAACAATACACGTTTTACCGAGTGCCTAAGAGCCTTTTCACCTCCAAGGTATACGCAAAGCTGACAGAGGAGAAAAAGCTCTGTAATGATGCTAAAATTCTATATGGGCTGATGCTGGATCGGATGGCTCTGTCTCAAAAAAATAGCTGGATAGACACGGAAAACCGTGTCTATATTATTTTTACCCTAGCTCACGCTCAAGAGTTTTTGGGATGCGGCCACAGCAAGGCTGTCAAACTATTTACAGAGCTCAAAAATGTTGGCCTGATTCGGCAACAAAAGCAGGGTATGGGTCGCCCTGCGAGGATATATGTTATGAATTTTATCTCTGCGATTGATGAGGAGGTGGACACGCCTCCTGCCCCGGAAACTCCCTTTGAGGATTCAGAGCCGGAAACCCCTTTGGCAAGACTTCCGAAAAGCAGAAGTCATGACTTCTCAAAAACGGAAGTCAAGACTTCTGATAATCAAACGTCAAGACTTCCGAAAAACGGAAGTCTTGACTTCCGAAAAACAGACACTAATAAGAATGATATAAATAATACTGAGAATAGTGATACTGATTCTATCATTCTTTCTATCGCTCCCGCTGTGGAAGAGATGGAAGAGATGGATTTTGACCGAGCATGGTTTTTAGAGCGGATTGAATATGACTACCTGCGGGATGAACACGAGAGACGGGGTGACAGGGAGCGGTTAGACGAGCTGGTTGATTTGCTGCTCGATGCACTCCAAAGTAGAAAAGCGACACTTTGGGTAAATGGTGAGCGGCGGCCGACAAAGGCGGTGCAGGGTCAACTGATGAAGCTGGGGCCGGAACATATCGTGTACGTTTTGGATTGTATGGCGGCAAACACTACAAGGGTGAAGAATATGCGGAGCTACCTGCTTACCGCCTTGTACAACGCACCGATGACAATGGATCACAGCGTGGCCAACCAAGTGCAACATGACTTTGGGCCACACGGAAGATTTGCAGAGGAGGGGCTGCCGTGAGCAGAATCGGGCTGATTGACGTAGACAGCCACAACTGGCCCAGCTTGCCGTTGATGAAGCTATCTGCCTATCACAAGGCACTAGGGGATGACGTGGAGCCATGGTTTGGGCTTGTGAGGTACGATCGGGTGTACATGAGCAAGGTTTTTACTGATTCGCCAGACGTTGATATGGTGATTATGGCAGATGAGATAGTCAAAGGCGGAACCGGCTACGCAGAGCGTGAGGCGACTGCCAATACTCTCCCGGATACTGCGGAGCACATCTACCCGGATTATAGCCTTTACCCACAATATGCGGCGGCTTACGGTTTTTTGACACGGGGATGTCCAAGAGGGTGCGGGTTTTGTTCTGTGGGCAAGAAAGAGGGTTCTATCTCTCGGCAGGTAGCCGATTTAGACGAGTTTTGGAGAGGCCAGCAAGAAATTAAACTACTCGACCCGAACCTCTTTGCCTGTGCGGATCACGAAAATCTATTACGTCAGCTCATCGACAGCGGCGCATGGGTAGACTTCACTCAAGGCTTAGATATTCGGTTGACGACTGAGCAAAACATTGAGCTTCTAAGCCAAGTCAAGATCAAGCGGCTTCACTTCTCTTGGGATAATCCAAGAGAAGATTTGACGGGCCATTTCCAGCATTTCAAAGCACTCTCCGGGATAGAGGACTATCGCAAGTTGGGCGTGTATGTTCTGACGAATTTCAATAGCACATTCGATGAGGATTTACACCGCATATACACCCTGCGAGACTTGGGGTATAGTCCTTATGTGATGGTATACGATAAAATGAATGCACCCCGGAAAATGCGTCTACTACAACGATGGGTGAACAATAGGATTATATTTGCCTCGGTGCCGAGGTTTGAGGACTACGATTGCAGGGCGGGATGATATATGAAATCGTCTGCCTTGTTAGGTATCAAAATGGAGTTGCCCCCTTGCGCTGGTCATTGCTTGATGGCCGATGCAAGGGGGCTTTTTTGCGTTTTGACCTCAAATTTGACCCGAAACTACTTGGATAGCCTTACGTTTGACCCGAAACATGGACATATCCTGACACAACGTGACACAACTCCCACACAACAAAACCCTTGCAATCGTTGTGATTACAAGGGTTTTGTTGTGGTGGACGATAACAGACTTGAACTGCTGACCTCCCGCACGTCAAGCGGATGCTCTACCAACTGAGCTAATCGTCCTCAGCAAAGCATAGTGTAACCGAAATCTATCGGCTTGTCAAGGGCGGATATGAAATCCGCCCCTACATATACGTCTATTCATACCTGGTCCGCTCGCCGCCAATCAGCTTCGGTCTCGTTTTCGCGGCCAAGACGGGAGCTTCTCCAATCGTGCGCACCGCCAGCCGCACGGGGACAGCAACAGGGGCGAGGTGCATGCCGATGAAAGTACCGCCAATGTCGAGACCCGCTTCGGCGCGGACGTTTTCGACCAAGACAGGGTCTGCAAAACAGCCCCAAACCGTGGCCGCAAAGGAACCGCCTGCGTGCGGATAAGGCACGGCCAAAACCTCATCCAATCCCGCCGCAAGGGCATAGGCTCGCTCCACGACGAGGGCACGGTTAAGGTGTTCACAGCATTGCGCCGCAAGATAAATGCCGCCGTCGGCGATGTGGGGGTGCAGTCCGGCGAAAATCGCTTGCGCAATCTCCAAACTCCCGGCCTTGCCGATGTGCGCTCCCGCTACCTCGCTGGTAGAACAGCCTACGACCAAGAGGTCGCCGGGAGAGAGATTTGCGGTTGTCAGAAGTTCAGTAATCGCTTGGGTCGTTTGCATTTGAATTTGATGCAACATGACATGTCCCTCCGTTCTCTACGATAGATTCTCCATAATTGCCGCAATCATGTCCGTGCGGCTAAATGGCGTGATAAGGTAATACCCGTCCACATCCCCGTCGATTTTTGCGGCCATCTCCAAGGACAGGTCAATGCCGAGCTTCGTGCAATCCTCTTTGGATTTTCCCTCGAACTGCGCTACCGTCTCGGGGGCAATTTCTATGCCCTGAATCTCGCCGGCGATAAACGCCGCGTTGCGGTGACTGACCACGGGCATGATGCCGCCCAAAATTTTCACGTCCAAGGTATCTTTCGCACGGCGGAGATTCTCTGCCGCACGCTCTGTCATAACGGGCTGCGTGAAAAGCGCGCCGATACCGTTTGCCGCCTTTTCCTTCGCCTGCCGCAATTGGGCATCAAAGTTTACGGCGTTGACGTTCAAGGCCCCGCCGATGAAGAACGGGGTCTGAAAGACCTCCTCGTTTAACTGCCGGATATAGCGGGCCAACATGCGGGAATTGAAGTTGTACACACTCTTCACCACGTCCCGCTCCGCCGAGGGGATGGGGTCTCCCGTGACGATGAGCACGTTGTGCACCCCCTCCGCCGAGAGGCCGAGCAGAAGCGCACGGGTGGCATTGAGGTTGCGGTCACGGCAGGTCAGGTGCGGGAGCGCGTCAATGCCCAGTTCCCGCCGAAGCTTACAGGCCACAAGACTGGAGTCCATGCGGCTCCGCGCCACGGGGCAGTCGGCGATGGTAATGATATCTGCCCCGGCGGCTTTCAGCACGGCGGCTCCGGCCATGTATTTCTCGATATGGCTGTCTAACGGCGAATCAAGTTCCACAGCAATGACA
>Ga0123352_10016740_pt1 | contig 11683 bp, 7 predicted proteins | sample TergutLab28metaG_FD_89700 | JGI IMG/M metagenome (GOLD analysis project Ga0123352, IMG submission 89700) | Labiotermes labralis P1 segment gut microbial communities from Petit-Saut dam, French Guiana - Lab288 P1 | ecosystem: Host-associated > Arthropoda: Insects > Digestive system > Gut ...
AAAATTTTGTTATATCAAAAAAAATAACTATCTTTGCACCCTCAAAAAGGGGCATTAGCTCAGTTGGCTAGAGTGCTTGACTGGCAGTCAAGAGGTCATCGGTTCGACTCCGATATGCTCCACGAGAAAAAAGCCTTTCGTAACCGAAAGGCTTTTTTTATTATTTATAGGGGGTTTTTAGAGGCTTCTGCTACCTAAAAAAATGTTCAAAAAAAAGTCAAATTCAAATATATTAAACTTGAGTTGTTGATAATTTTTTCAAATATATTTCCAAAAAATAGTAAAATTTTACTATCTTTGCAAAAAATTCATAGGCATTTCATAGGCATTTCATAGGCGAAAATCAAAAAAAGACAGAAAATTTCCACAAGATTATGGCTTCCTTTTCAATAAACGTACTTCGTTCTCGTCCGCGTAAGAAAGACGGAAAAATGCAGATAGTTGCACAAATATCTGCACACGGAAGTTCATTTATTCATTCGGGAATCTACGTTTTTGAAAGTGAGTGGGATACAAACAACAGGATTGTACTCGGAAAAGATAGTAATGCACTTAATCGCACTCTTAAACTATTTGCATTGAGAATACAACACGCTTTTAACTCATTGTATATTCAAGGAAAACTCAAAACCACACAGGCAAAAGAAATAAAGCGAATTATTGAATATGGCGAGCTATTAGACAGCAACAATAGTATTATTGATACCACTGTGACTGATGACACAAAGCCGATTGTTGGCAATAGTAAGAAGCAAAAAAGTGTAAGTTTTTTTGACTTTGCAGATATTGTTCTTGAACGGATAAACAAGCAAAAAACTCGTGAGACCTATGTTGCCACAAAAGAAAAACTTAAACAATTTTACAAAAGTGAAAATCCCGAAAGCGACATAAATAATCTTATCTTTAATGACATTGATGTTGGGTTTGTTAAGCGATTAGACTTGTTTATGGAAAAACAAGGACTTGCTGTAAACACTCGCTCGTTTTATTTGCGAAACCTACGAAAATTCTACAATGATGCGATTGATGAAAACATAGCATCGCTGGAAGCGTACCCGTTTCGCAGGTTCAAGATAAAGAACGAAGAAACCAAACATCGCAATATGGAAATTGACGAACTGATAAAACTTCGCAACCATAGCGAGAAACCGCACCAAAGACAATACATTGACATGTTTTTCTTGGGATTTTATTTGATAGGAATAAATATGGTTGATCTCTGTGGTCTCACAGAAATAACCAGAAGCGGTCGCGTAGAATATCGCCGATCAAAAACAGGTCGTTTGTATTCAATCAAAGTTGAACAGGAAGCAATGAAACTAATAAAAAAATATCGCGGAAAAAATCACCTTCTAAATATTATGGACAGGTATGGCGATCATACCAACTATCTAAATCGTCTCAATAAAAACTTAAAAGAGATAGACAAACGCCTTTCGTGGTACTACGCTCGCCATACGTGGGCAACCATTGCTGCCGAATTAGATGTTCCCGATGATGTAATAAAAATGGCACTTGGGCACGGAAAAAAAACAGTAACAGATGTGTATATCAAACGTAATCAAAAAAAGGTTGACGATGCCAACCGAAAAGTCATAGACTATATAAATAACTATAAAATCTAATAATATGGAACACAAAAGAAAACGTCAGTCAAAAAACCGAGAAGAACGCCTACTAATATGCCACCAAGTTGTTAAACGCTTGGAAGAGCTTGCCCATTTCAAAGGCGAAACAATAACCGAGTTACAAAAATCTTTAGATTTGTCCAGTGCTTATTTTTCAGCCTCAAAAAGAGGAGGCGGAATTTTTGGAGCCGATGTAGTGGTTATGGTACTCGACCATTATCGTGACTTATCTCCGGACTGGTTGCTATTTGGTAGTGGTTCGATGTTACGCGGAGGTACTTCGGCAGAACTAAAAGCCATAGAGACTGCTTACAAAGCAAACAAGGCAGAAAAAGACTATAGCAAGATTTTGAATAAAACAAAAAAAATCAAATCCGAACTTCTCAACCTATTGGAAACAACCGACGCTACGCTCAGAGAGCTGTCTGAGTCAAATTAAATGTAATAACCAAGACTTAATCTGACACTTTTGCTTTAATTCACGATTTGATATTTGTCAGATTTTTCTAATGCCTTTTTTTGGTTGTGTTTTTTTCTGATTAGCAACTCGGCACTCGTTGTAGTCATTAAATCCGGAATACAAAGAAGATTTATCAGTAAAAGCGATGTTTTTTTCTTTACAAATTTTCGCTAACTTTTCTGTGATTTGCTTGCCTGCGGTGTCGTTATCAAAATAAGCATTTATCTTGTCGTAGGCAGTCAGTTTTTGAATCAATGATACATTTTTATCATTGAGCAGCGAAGTGCTGTTAAGGACGATTATATCGTCGTTATAATGCTTGGTGTTTTTCTGTTCAAAAAAAACAGAAAAGTGAGACAACGCGTCTGTCCAACCCTCGAACACGTTACAAGAGTTGTCCAACTTTTGCAGCTTATTAAATTTAATAGTCCTTATATCTTTGCCGGTACAACCCTTGAAATACTTGTTTCGTAGCTCCCAACCATCGGAATCGTTCATAAAGCCAACGGCATAAAACTCTCTGTCGTTACCCTCTATTTTATATCTAACTTCTCTACAAAACACTCCGGCAACATCTCTGTTAATGCCACGTTCTTGTAAATAATCTAAAAGAGCCTTATTTTTAAGTGTGCTTACTTTTGTTATCGTTATTTTCTTTTGTGGCTGTTCTATTTCTTTTTTCAGAGTAAAAAAATCCTGCGTAGCAACAGGCAAGCCCACCTGTTCTGAAAGGGCGGTTATTGTTCCCTTAAAATCAGTTCCATATAAACACATTGCCAAATCAATAATCGAACCACCTTGCCCCTCGCCCCCAAAATCTTTGAATGTGTTACGTTCGCTGTCAACTTTGAATGACGGCGTTTTTTCGTCCCGAAGTGGCGAGCAATACCACAGGTTTTTGCCTTTTATATCTTGAGGTTCGTAACCATGCTCAGAAAGATAACCCCTAATTGATATTTCTTTGATTTTACGGATGTCAATTCTCGGCTTCTTTTCCACGATTGACAGATCGCCATTTGGTAGTTTTGTCAAAAAAATATCCCTTTCGATATTGTCAATTCTATTTTTTGCACCTTGTAAAAAAATAGTTTTTCCGTCCCTGAAATTTAATTGCTGTGTTGGCGTGAGTTTTACTCCGCCGTAAGATGCAGTCATAGGTTGCTGTTGCGAACGCCGCTCGTATTCTTTGGGGTCTATTTTTGAAAATTTCAACCTGCCATTTTCGTCTTTATAGACATAGGAGTTAAAACGCTCGCCATTTTTCTTTTGCATATTTTCGAGGTAAATAGCCTCGCCATTGCCATATTGTTGTTGCTGTTCCTGCGTGAGTGGTACGCCGAGAATCTGCCGACGAGGTTGTGTTTTTTGTTGTTGCTGAAAAATAGAGCTTTTGAGAAAATCAATTTGATGTTCAATATCTGACATTGACGAGTATACTTTTTCTGTATTCTGCTGGTCTGTTACAGCAATCAGTGTATCGAAAAAATAAATATCAATGCCTTGGTAATTTATTCCGTGCATATCCATCACTTTTGAATAAATAAACTCCGATTTTAGACTTTTTGCTACCTTTTCAATAAAATCAGTTGAATAATTTTCGATTTTGTTTTTTCCTTTGTAGTATTTTGTTGTTTCCATGACTGCAACACTGCTGTAATTGCCTTGCCTACCATTTGGCGTGTAAAAATTCTTTTGTGTATGTAGTGTTTCCATTATTTTGAGACTTAGAGTTATATTTTTACGCCTTTTTGGGGCTGTGTTTTTCTTTTCATAGTGGTAGATGGTTTTTTCGCTTGCTCCAAAGTCGCACGGATAAATCTTTTTTTGATTTGTCCGTCTTTGATTTTAACTGTTGCATTGCATTTTGTGCCGTTGTACATCACATCACTAATTTTTATTTCTTTTCCGAGTGCAAGTTCTTTGATTTGTACATTATTGAGCATTTTGTTACCAACTGTTATTTTTTGATCAATTTCTTGCATTTCCTCTGAAGCACGAATTAAGCCCGTTTTGAACAGATAATACGGCATATTATAGTTCAGATAGATCATTTTTCCTGTTGTAAGATCAAAAGTTGCTTGATGAACATTCTTATGCAACCCAACCTGACCTATTACTTTGACTTCCGTCATACTTCCCTTTCTAAACGAAACATCATTGTATTTACCATACCGTTCTTTCAAAAACGCAAGCCTTTTTGCAACAATGCCATCGTGCTCCCCTGCTGCTATTGGCTGTTTTTTTTTGAATGGTGCGAATTGCAGTTAGTAGTGCGTCCGCTCGCTGACTGCCCTCAGATTTTCCAAGACCTGCAACACGGGTGTGCTTTGTTTCAAAAGCTAAATTTTTGAATGTGTGAGATTCATCAACAAAAATATGGTCAAAACCGAGTGTGTTAAAATTGAATGTCAGTTCATTGTCTCTGTTTTGATTCATTGCGTACTGTCGCAGTTTGATTTTGGCTTGTAAATTTTCAATACGTTTTTCAAGACCTGCCCTTTGTCTTTTTGTAAAAGTGGAGTTGCCGGTCTTTTCTTTTTGAGTGACAATAGCTCCGTCAAGAAGTTTTTGTAATCGTTCTCTAACTATTTCAAGTTCGATGTTTGGGTCTTGTGGGATTTCTTTAAAATTGTCGTGGCTCATAATAACCACATCCCAATTATTATTTTTGATTTGATTGAAAAACTTTTGACGGTTTTCCGATTTATAGTCCTTTTCCGTAGGAAAACAAATTTTTGCATCGGGATAAACCTTGCGATAGTCTTCAGCGATAGCCGCTACGTTGGCTTTCATTGCGATGATTAGTGGCAAATTTGCCATACCGGTACGTTTCATTTCTTGTGCAGCAATACACATTGTAAGGGTTTTTCCGCCCCCCACTTCGTGGTCAATGATTCCACCCCCGTTTTGCTTTAACATCCAAATTGCATTCTTTTGCGACTGATACAGGTCGTCAATACCTGAAAAGTTGTCCAACCTTAATCCGGGAAAGGTTTGATGTGTTCCGTCAAAATCAGGACGTGCGTTGCCGTTGAAACGTACATTATACTCGGCTTGTAACTGCTCTTTTTCCTGCTCGGGCAATCGCAAAATAAAATCCTCAAATTTGGATTTGATTTGCTCGACTTTCATGTTAGCCAACTGTGTTTTTTCGAGGTCAGTAACAGATACAGGCTTGTTGTCTATATATTCGGTTTTTGTTATTTCCGGTCGTGTGCTATCGAGTGCGTGTTTGAACAAGTCCTTTGCATAAAGGTCTGATCGTCCGGATTCGGTACGAATAATATAATCACGTGCAATCCGCCCGTCAACTTCAACGACAAATTCGTCAATACTTTGGTGGTACTCTATTCTGACATTTTCGGTATCAAAAAGTTCTCTTGCAAATCTTTCATACAAGCTCGTTGGCAGCCAACGTTCCCCAATTTGCAAGCCAATGTTGTCAAAGGCGATTGGTTCGGGTCTTGCTTGTCGGATATGTTCAAGGCTTTTGTGAGCATAGTCTTTAAAAACACCACTTTCCATTTTGTCGTAGTATTTCAAAAATTCATCGCCTTTGTAGTACATATTCCCGGAAAGAAGTTTGTCTTTGGTAACATACTCGCCGTTTGGTGCATCATAGAAAAGTATATTGCTTTGCACCAAATTGTCAATGGTTATCGCAATGTCTTGGTCGGGGAAAGCCCGTGCCATGAAAAAAGTGTCGGGGTAGCCAAGTTCATTTAATGAGCGAAGAAGTGCGTCTTCAGCGCTGTTTACTGTTTGGATAGGTTTATTGCTGAAAGCCGTAGGCTCAAAAAAGATGTCAGTTTTTACTATTTTGTCATTTTCTTTTTTTTCCAAAGAAACAACAGATAGGTATGTGCTATCGGCGATTTTGATGATGCTTTTGTTTTTTTCAACAGTACCGAATTTTTTGACAAAATCATCATAAACTATGTTAAATTTTTTGCGTAAAGCGTGATTTTCTTGCTCTGTGTCAGCTTCGTGTTGATACAGTTTTTCATAAGTGTCTCGAAGTTCTATGTAATGCTCTAACAGAGGGCGATTTTTAAGAATATTCTTGTCGTTTGTGGGGTAGAACTTTGCTGTGCCCGTGTACTTATCACGTTCAATGTTTTGGATCACTCCAAAAATACGCCCATGTCCCTCAATATCCATCATTGCCAAACTATCGTGTCGATGATGTGGGAGTAAATAGTCAAAACTGTAACTTTTTTTCAGTGGTTCAGCGGTCGATTTGACTTCCTGTTTTGACTGTGTTCGTTGTTTTGTAATTTTGGAAATTTTATTTTGTGGTTCGCTAAACAAATCCCCAAACATATCAAACAGGTTTAGCTGTCCACTTGTGGCAGGTGTTGCTTTTGGTTGTACAACTTGTTTTGGTTCTTGCTCTTCTATTATTCCTGCCATTTGCTGTGGCGTTAGTTCGCCCGAGAGCAATGCCGACATTACTTTTTCAACATCCTCTATTGTTTCTTGCTCGGCTTGGATTTTATCTGTTCGGAGTGCTTCTTTGAGGTCTTGTTGAACACCAAGATTAAGATTTTGCGTAAAATCGGCTTTTAGTTTAGATTTTAACCTCTTTTTAAGTTTTGAAAAATCATCTTTCCATTGAGTAACTACAGCAGATTTGCCGTATTGGTTTGTATCAAAAGAAAAATCGGTGTGAATAGTATTACTTGGTTTTCCCGAATGAAAATAACCATTTATTGGGATGTTTCGCCCGATTGTTTTTGTATCAACAAAAAGTTTTTCTTCTTGCGAGAAATCTTTTTCAAATTTGAAGCCTGTTTTTTTCAAAACAATCAAGTCTGTTCCTGCTTCTGTTCCTGCGTTGTCAATAAATAAATTATTTGGAAGTCGTATCGCCGAAACTAAATCGGCGTTTTGCATAAGATACTTGCGAATATTTTTATTGGACGGCGAATCTGCTACACCTTGAGATGTAATAAAGGCAAGCAAACCGCCCTCTTTACAAACATCTAAACCTTTTACGAAAAAATAGTTATGAATGGCTTTCATAGCCTCTTTTCTTGGTTCGGTGTCCATGAATTTTTGGTCAAACACACGGTAATTTCCAAACGGAATGTTTGAAACAACAAGATCAAAGTGATTATCATAATGTGATGACAACTGTTCAAAACCTTGCACAAGCACGGTTTGATTATCACGATTTTCCAAATGCTTAAGTATCTTACCAGTCAAAATATCTTTTTCAATGGCTACGCTATCTTTGATACCCAAACCTTGACGGTTGAAACTGCGTACAAAAACACCATTTCCGGCGGACGGTTCAAGCATGGATTCGACTTCTATACCACTCTCGGCAATCACTTCTGAAATAGCCGAAACGACTTCGGGCGGAGTGTAGAACGCTGTGAGTACGGAATTACGAACACTCGCAATATAATTACCAAACTGTTCTTCCGAATCACTATTTTCACGTATTAGGTCAAATAATTCCTTTTGTAAAGGAATTAAATCACGTTCATACTCCGCCCAGTCAGCAGGATCAAGACTATCATTGAGAACACATTTTAGCTCTCCAAAACCGCTGTATTTGGCAAGTGCTTCCATGTACGTGTCGTAGAGCATTGTGCCTTTGTCGGGCATGCCCTTTTTATCAATTTCAAACGCAATTCTTATTGCAATGATATTGTCTTGATAGTGTTGTTTTTTATTGTAAGCCATTTTAATTGTTAGTGCTTGATTTGATTGTATACCTGCCAAATAAATGAGCGGAGTTCGCCATCTAATCGAACTTCTTTATCATCGCCGTAAGCGTATTTTGTAGAGTAGTCAAAACCACAGTCTTCAAAGATTTTTTCAACTTGCTCCTCATACTTATCAAGAATTCGCAATGTAAATTCGTGAAAAGAAATTGAAAGTGTTTTTGGCGGGACATCTCGAAGTTCTTGTTCTGTCAAATCTCTGGTTTTTCTGTATTTTGAAAAAGAGTATTCGCTCGTGATAAACTCCGTAAACGGGTCGTTTAAGTTTTCTTGTTCGCACTGCTGTGCGTGTCTTTTGCAAAACTCAACAGTTTCGTCAATACGCTTTGTAAATAGCAGTTCGGGGGCAAATTCATAAATAAACTTTGCAAGTTTGTAAGTCATTGTATTGAATCCACCACAGCGTTCTGCCAAGTTGTCCAAGAAAATATCTTCAAAAATTTCTTCCCGAAGTGCTATCGGATTGGGATTTTTGTCGATAATTTTCAGAAGCAAATTTTCTTCATAAAATTCTGTTGCCATTTCAAATGGGACTTTCGCTTTTTCTAATGCGTTTTTAATTTTTTCGATGTTGTTAGTTGTTTTCATACTGATGATATTTTTGATTGTTAGTGTTTTTGTTTTATTTGTCTGTTGTAAAGAAAAACAACTTCCTGCCGAACGCAATAATCCGACAGGAAGTTTGTAAAGTTTACACACTTATTTTTGCACCTTTTTTGAAAGCACCTTTGCCGATTGCTTTTTGTTGGCGTTGGTTTTGACCAACACCTTTGTTGTTTGCGTCAACCTGTGGCTTAAAATCTGTTCTTGGTGTAAAAGTACCGTCTTTGGACGTTTGGGTTTTTCCTGTTTCCGGATTTTTGCGAACAAATGCGGTGTAGAGTTGTCCTTTGTCATCAATAAGATTATCCATTTCTACTTTTTCGCCTGCTTCGTAGCGTTGCTTTTGCTCATTGTTCATTTGGTGCGTTGGCAATCGAAACTCACCGGTTTTGCAATACTGCAACTCACCGGTTAGAGAGCTTTTGCGAATATGAGTATCGTACTTTTGTGCGGTGTTTTTGTTGGTAAGCCCTTCCATATAGATCGTTTCACCGCTGTCTAACTGTGCTTTTTGCTCTTCGGTCAGGTTCATAGAGTTGCGGTGTGTTGCTTGTTCAAAGCAGATTGACAAGCCTCGCCTGTCAGCATCATAAAAGACAGGGGCATTAATTTCCTTACCTGTAGAGGGCACCATTCCATCAAGCTGCACCATCTTGCCCTCTTTGAGTAATTGTTGCTGCTCCGGCGAGATCGGCACACCCAAAAATTCGTTAGAAATGCGAATTTTTTCGGGGTTTGCTGTAACAAGTTGATTTGTTTTTTTATCAACAGTGATAATCACCGGAACAGGCTCTTCGCCTTGATTGAAAGTAATAGAAATTACTTGGCCGGCTGTACCGTATTTTTGCAAATGCTCGCGTTGCTCGGGCGTGAATTTGTGGTTGAAATATTTGTCCTGTATTTTTTTTTGTCGCTCGTGCGTTTTGAGTTCAAAAGTTTCATTGTCGTGCGAAGCATTGATTGAAACACGTGCTTGGGAATTATAGTTTATTTCCTCATCCTTTTCGTTAGTAAAGGTCTTTGGAAATTCATAGAGATTGTCGGTTTTTTTGAACGTAGCGAGTTTTTCCAAGTCGCCGTTCTTAGCCATTTGGTCAAGCGGAAGCCCACGCTGTTTGAGAAGTTCACAAAATTCGTCAAGTTTGTTTTTGGGAATTTTGCGATTTTGCGCCACCTTTGCTGTCATTTTCTCGTAGGTATTTACAAAATTCCTTACTGCATTTTCGGCAAAACTATCTTGTTCGGTCACTCCAAATTTAGGTAATCCGCCGTCAATGTCTTTGGTGTTTTGTACTTGTTTGTTTGGAGCTTCTGCTACTGCAGTCTGCTCGTGTTGCTGTTTTTTTGTGTTTTTTTGTTCCATTGTGTTTTGATTTTGGAGTTTGTAGTTGTATTTGATTTTAGGTTCTTGCAAAACATTTTGATTTTTTTTATTTGAAAATTTCAGCTCCTGTTCTGCCACAGAGAATAATGAAAACTCGCCTTCAGTTGGTATTCTATTAGCGAATCCACCATGGTCGCCCCAACTGGCATACAGATACAGATCGTTCTTTTTTTCAATATAAACAGCATCTAACATTTTAACGCTACCCAAACTTTTTTCTTTGATTTTTTTTAGTAGAGTATCACAAAGATTAACACCAGAAAATCTGCCATAAGGAACTGCAAACACTGCCCCGAGTGTCATTGTTTTAAGCACAATGTCCGTGGCGATTTGCTCAACATTGTTGTATGTTATTCCCGTGTAGGGTAAAAACAAGTTGCCGACAACACCTCCATCGCTGCGAAGAGCAAAAAAATTCATTTTGTTTCGCTCGCCCGTTCGATGCGAAGAAACGAATTGAGCGACATCTTTACTTTCTGTTATTCTGAAATTTTTCTCAGGATTGTAGCTTTTGTCAAAAACCAATTTTGAGAAGCTGTACACCGTTAGTGGAATTTCTGCATTTTGTTCGTATTCCTGTGGAAGCTCGTGTCCCATATTGCCGTACTCATCATAAACAGCAAACTTACCACTATTTATATTGATAACAATGCCCGGTTGTAATTTTTCGCCAAAAAGACCTTGAAGTTTTCTGAACGCCACTATATCGCTGTTTGATGCAATTAGATTACCCGAAGGATGGTTGTGTATAAAATAAATTTGGTCGGGATTGATTCTATCTACTGCCACAACTAATGCTGTATAATCAACTGATACTTCCGTTGCATTGCCGGTAGCCAAATGCAAAACTGTCGGCTCACCGTCCTTTACCAAAACAGCAAATGAGTTTTCAACGGCTTTGTTTTCTAATTTTCTGAAAATATATGCAACATCCGCAGGACGCTTAATTTTGAGAGTTCCCGAAACAAAATCAAATGCCGCATTTAATTCAAACTCTCGCCTAATATGCGAAAACGTTTCAAAGCAGGTTGCTTGATTTGAAGGTTCGTTGAGTATGTCGATCTTATCTTTCATTGAAATTAAAATATATTTTAATGTTGTTTTTGATTGTGTTTGTGAATTCCAATATGATTATATGTTTCATTATCAATAGTTTTATATTTATATATAAATATATAATCTTGTTGATTAGTGATACAAAGTTAAGAATAATTTCTGTATTATGCAAATATATTTTACTGTGTAGTTAAATATAAAATAACTAAATGTAATTTATACGACTTCAAAACAAGATAAAAAAACACCCTCACAGTGGCGGTAACAGTATATAGAAACAAATCTTTGTACTCATAAAACCGATACTACAAAAGCAAAAACAATCAAAGATAGTAGTATCACTACAGAAAACATTGACGAAAAAAGCGTACTTTACGAAATATTCGTGATAAACCCCCAAATTGTGCTAATGCATAATTTGGATTCAAGGAAAATGATGCAAACAAAGGCTTGAGGATACGATGTTCACAAAGCACCTTAAGCCTCTACCATGTTCTAATAAGTTCTCGCAGTTAAGAAATTTGTTGCAAGATTTTACCGCTGTCTCTTAGTGCCCAACCCCAAAAACCTTAATATCAACTCGTCTGTTGAGAGCTCTACCATCAAGGGTTTCATTATCAGCAATAGGATTGGTGTGCCCGTAATAAGATTTAGTTATGCGGTTTTTGGGAACACCTCTTTTGATTAAGTGGTTTTTTACAACTCCGGCACGTCTTTTAGATAGTTGCTGATTGTAGATTTCACAACCCAAAATACAAGTATGTCCGGAAATATGAGTATGGTATTCAGGGAGCTCAATCAACCAATCGGCAATGCT
>Ga0123352_10016742_pt1 | contig 11683 bp, 6 predicted proteins | sample TergutLab28metaG_FD_89700 | JGI IMG/M metagenome (GOLD analysis project Ga0123352, IMG submission 89700) | Labiotermes labralis P1 segment gut microbial communities from Petit-Saut dam, French Guiana - Lab288 P1 | ecosystem: Host-associated > Arthropoda: Insects > Digestive system > Gut ...
GTTTACTCCTCTAGATCCGCCGTGTTCCGTTTAAACAGGCTCACCTCTGGTCGGATGTAGTTACTCACTACGCACGGACGGTCTTGTGTGCAGGGAAGTGAGTGGCTGGTGCCTCAAGTTACACTGCTGCACACCTGGGTTGGTGAGGACCAGTGCAGGGTCAACCCCTTACAAAGGTACTACCCCTCCCATACCCATTGAGACCTTATTATTATTATTATTATTATTATTTCATATTAGCCTCAATACTATTTCTTCTTTGAAGATATGTTTGTAATTGTTACCCGTACGTACCAGTTGGGGCAGGTTCATTCCAGTGTAAATTCACTACACGTCAAAAAAGGAATGTTAATTTTAAACTTTCTTAGGAGACATAAGATAACATGACACATGGAGGCCCTGTCCTTCCGTCCGTCCGTCCGTCTGTCAAACTCTGACTTAGTATCAGAGACAACGCCGTTTTCTGGGTTCTCAAAAAATTCGGCATAAGTTCTTAACAAAATTGTCGAGCGAGGGAGAGTTTCGTGAAAATCGGTTCAGTGACACCCTACGTGAGGGCGTAAATGAATTTATGCTCTATTTTCCACATTTCTTGAGTGATTTGGGTGAAATTCGATGTAGAGTGTCTCATGTTCTGACATAGAGTGATAGTAAATTTCGTGAAAATCGGTGCAGCAAAAGTCACGCTTTAGGCCTACTTATTTTCATAGAAGAAATATTGCTCCCTACTGCAGTTTATTTCGTACTTGCACACAGAAGGACGAATATAAAACATTCTTTTGGATGATGGTGAGTTTCGTGAAAATCAGCGCAGTGACGCCATATTTCACTTAAGAAATTAAATGTATTTCTACCCGTAGTTTGCAAGTTTATTGTCCAGTTTCGATAAAATTTAGTACACGACAGCAGCCATTCACAGTGCTGTGCAACATTGGCGAGTTTCACGACAATCATCACAGGGAGGCCGTGCCTTCTTGCGAGCATCGGTAAAATTACATCTACGCCAGTATTGTGAAATCGCATAATTTAGTACCCAAAGAAGGCCTGGTAGTATCTGTGCTACGTCACAGAGTACACAGTCTGCTGTCTTGTTAAAATACATCAAAGCCAAAATTCCTTAAATTAATGTTCATATAATGAAGAGTCAGTGTACCTGGAAATTGAGCACATTAGACACACACAGCCCTTCCTCCGCCTAGAATCTTTTGCTCTATGCCAGTAGCAGCCCACATATGATTTTATTACTTAAGTCTTCAAAGCTACACAAATCATCACCACCAGATGCATGAGATGTTACCCACAGAAAATAGGCAGCTTTAGCCATTTCCTAACTTCCTTGCGTAATATTCTCGGTAAAATTTAAGTATATGAAATAATTCATTCTCATATGAAGCTCGTATGAATGCCGACACCGATCTTGCAACTGCGTTTGTATCTCTTTCCTCTCATTCTGCCATGCAGGTAACACTTTAAATCTCTTTCTATAGTGTAACCAACCAGATGCATCAATGTCTCAAATTAATTGTATTGAAGTAACACTACATGTTTCGGACGGTCCTTCCGTCCATCATCAGGAGTTAACGACTGATGATGGACGGAAAGACCGTCCGAAACATGTAGAGTGTTACTTCAATAAAATAAATTTGAGACATTGATCCATCTGGTTGGTTTTACTATAGAAATATATTACGATGCATGGCCCTATGAACGTCAAACTTGAAAATCTGTCTTAAATTTTTTCTCTTAGCGCTCAGTTCTACTTGTTTCAAAAGATCAGATCTCTTGTAGACGTTTATTTCTTCCTCTCGAAGAACATGCGCAAGCAACTTGCTGTAATTTGGATAAATGTATTCAGTGTAGTCTGGTCTTATTCTCCATTGTGTTCCCCAGTTCTGCAATATAACCATCACTAGTTATTTTTGAGGTCATTTCAAAAAAACTTTGACTTCCTCGTCAGACCCATTATTATATAACCGTATTAATAAACCATCTGAATATGTTTGAAAGTTTTGGAAGCAACATTAACAAACAGAAAGAAGATTCATGCTGAAATTTTTAATGGAAGACAGAATATGGAAGTGGTTCTGATTATTTGGTTGAAAATTTGGTAGATTCCTGGCTTTTTTTAAAATGCTGACTGTAATGATATATTCTACAGAACAGTAATTTTCGAAAGGTCTCGTAACATAAACATATCAGTTATAAATATGTGTTTTGAGGCAACAAATTACCGGTCAAAACATAATATTATATCCCAGAAAAAATATAACCTCCCTCAATTGTAAACATCTGATAAATATGCTAACGAAAATATTCAGAAGTAAGGAGAATGGAGGGATTTTAAGAAATTAAATCGAAATAGGTATCTTAAATGAATTTATATACGTACTGTTGACATAACAAAAGCGGGGAGCAACAATAAGCTACTTGGTGCATTGTATTCCTTTACTGGTATTAGATTTGTGATGTTTTGATTTCTCGAAAACAAGTACACTCCAATATATTCACAGTTCTAAGTCACTATCATACCACAAGAACGGATGTTACGCAAGTCTTAATAAAACTCTTACAAAATGTTTCTACATCTAGATACGCCCAGATATTTTTACATCGTTTAATATATATATATATATATGTGTGTGTGTGTGTGTGTGTGTTTATTCATGTACAAATACTTATATATATATGCATATATATCGTAACTAGTAACTATAGTATGTTCACCAATTCAAATCCAAGTCACACGTCTCAACAAATGGAGATATGCCGGTAGCAGTCTTTGAAAAACAGGCAATATTTCAGTAATCCTTATACTAAGAAGTAGATGTAATCATTTTTGCAAAAAGAAATCTTCAGACAGTAAATGCCTGAAGATTGTTGTGTTGATACACTTCATTTGCATGAAATAAGAGAATTCGTGAAAAATTTTCAAGTACAAAATTCTCGTTTAGTGTTTCTCTTCTTGCACAAGACTTTTGTGTTTATATTCGTAACTCAGAACTTTCCTTAAGGATTATCGCACCCTTACGCAGAAACTAACTTGGAAAAGAAAGTGTGACTTAAATTTCTTCACAACTAATTTTTGTTAAAGAGACGAGATAACCGTTGAATGTTTCTTTCCGTTTCTAAAATTACTTTAAAGCCTTCCTTCAACATAACGAACGACAGAACTACGTAAATCAATCGAAGTTGTGAAGTGGAAAATGAAAGAAACTTCAAAAGATTTTCTGGACATAAGAGCAAACAGAAGACAAGAACATGAAGCAAAACGTAATCAATAATTGATCAAAAGAAATACATTCAAAACAATAAAACGTAAAGGTAGCTAAAACTAAAGGAGATTCTGATATAAGATTTTTTGTTAGAGAGAAATCTTTCTCTTCCTTTACCACTCCGACATTTCTTAGTTTGTGTTCCTTTGAAGGTAAAACTTGCACCATTGAAAAAGGAAGTGAGGGAAACAAAAAGAATTATTTTTCTTTTAGTTTTCTCTTTTCTAATAAAACTGGGGAGGAGTTATTTCCAAAACAGCTTTGATCTTCCACTCCTATATATTGTTACGAGAAAGAAGAGGCAAGGAAAAATTTAGGAAGAAGAAGTAAAAGAAATCTCAAACAGGTTTCTCTAATAGAATTACGAGCAGTGTGTCCTAGAACATGATTTGAACCTTACGTGCCGTGGAAGAGAAGGAGTGTGCCGGTGGGTCTTTCGATTCATTAGGCCCTACTTTTGGATTATGACGTATTTCTTACACAAGGCTCCTGAAATTTGTAATGAAAATATAAAATAAATCTTTACTATGATAAACTCATAACTTGTGTCATGCTGACTATATGTACGTGAAAGTATGTGGTTCATGTGCTCCTATATATCCCATTGTGTCAAAAAATTGGTGAGTCCGTTAACATTTAAGAGGCTCCGTATTGTACAAATTTCTCCGCCTTCTTCTGAAGTTCCAAGTATTCATCTCAAGACGGTACAGCTTAAGTGTTCAAACGATGTTCTTTTTAAAATCCCTTCCTATTAAAGTGATGACATAATATTCTTAAGTATCATCCTAAAATCATGCAAATCTTCAAGGCAAGATCTGCTATTTTTGTCAAATATTAACCAAACTCCAATTTGGTAAGTAGATTTAAATTTGAAAAATCCACAATATAAAATTTGATCCAAACACATCCTCATTATGCCGAGCTTACTGGCATGGGGACAGACACAGAGACGGACACACAGTTATGACGAAGTCAATAGTCGTTTTCGCAATGCGAGTGCATCTGAAAGAATCTTTCTTCAAATACCATCATGATATTCAATTTCTTTTTAACCTGAGATGCGCAATGCAGTATGAAGTTTGAAAGCCCTAGCAGACTTGAATCCATTTTAATGGCATTCAGTGGGCACCAGCTTTATCTGTTCTAGGTGCTTCCTGAATTTTAGAATTCACTCGCGCTTTTTAATCACTAAAAACTGGAACAATCTGACGCTGACATTCACATTTACAAGCAGAAGCGGTAGAAATAAAAAGTAAAGTTGTCTGTCCCGAATAAGGTACCCCATTAACAAGCATACGTGGAGTCGAAATACGGCTCCATACATTCTTCGCCCCAGCATCAGACGATGAGTCGTTAAAATCACGCCCGGGTCGTTTTTACGCCTGGTAACGAGCCTCCCGCTATACACTGAATAAGGGATGGGATTCAGAAAGAAAAATATCTTGCCTCTGCCGGGAATCAAACCAATATTCCATCGTTCTCGAGGCCATAGTCTGGTCACTAACTCGACTGAGACTGAGAGTGTACAATCTGAGACAGACTGCGTATAAAGACATAGAAAAATATACTAAAAAGATTAAATATACGCTGCTTGCAACAGCGAATGATTATGCTGGTACTAAAAGGTCTCAGAAGGAAGTATTGGAACGTGACAGCAGAAGTAAAATGTAAACTCTATGAAGATGTTTCACACTGAACTGCGTTGAATTAAAGAGCACACAGTAAAACATTTTGAAGTAAAAAAAAAAAAGGGAATAATTCATTATGCATTTCACGGAAAGAAAAGTTTTTGGTACAATTTAATCTCTCATTGGCGTTTCCTCCGCAGAACACTAAGAGGATGGAAATTATTAACTTCTTAAAACAAATCTCACGGTGGTTTAATGCTCTTTGCTAAGTTCCACTAACAACCCGATGAGCAGAATAATAATTAAATTCAGTCCATCTTTACATAACTTCTACGCTCGCCTCATTTGCTACTCTCATTCTCAGGGAAATGTCCCCATTTCAAATGGAGGACTGGTGGTGCTTTGCAAGCGCAGAAGTCTTCTGAGCAGAAATTTGCAAGTTTCGTCTTTCAGATTCACTAACACCTTGATTAAAACTGTTGCCTAATGACAGGATGGTCAAAAACTGAATAAATGAATACCTGCAAGGAGCAATATTAAAGAATATGGCATTCTTATTTAAAATGTTTCTGTTTCAAGATTATTCTTGTACGATTAAAACGTTCCAGAATTTTCTGCATGAATGAAAAACTACTAGAATATCGGAATATTTTTTAAATGTCTGCGTTCGTGACATTTGTACGTTATTTACTATTAGGCCTTATATTTCTATTATTGTGGGCCGGGTAGCTCAGTCGGTATAGCGACTGAGCTACGGGCTGGACGGTCCAGGATCGAATCCCGGTGGGGACAAGATTTTCCGCCCGTCCAGACTGGCCCTGGGGCCCACCCAGCCTGCTGTAAAATGGGTACCGGGTCTCTCTCGGGAGGTAAAGTGCGGCCGGGGCGTGCTGCTGACCACTCACCCCCTTCTAGTGCCGCGGTCATGGAAGAGTAGAGCTATACCTCTACCCACCCTCTGGGCCACACCGGGCCTGTAGCGGGATCTCTTTAGCTTTTATATTACTATTATTACCTTATCGATTACTGTTTACTTCTTATGTATCACCATTTGCATTAGTTTTTATTGTGTCTTTTGTTTTAGTGTATTACTGACGTTGTGTCAATCAAAATGTTTGTGGTTGCCCAGTCAGCAAGTTCACAAGCAAGAGCGCAAAGTAATCTGATGGAATGATAAGAGACTGTTGAGGGCAGCCCAACTGCGTTCTCATTTTGCTTGTGCTTTTTGTGTATCTATGTCCTTTTACGTAATTTTATAGATTTTGACAGAATTTGTAATGCTGAGTCAGCATGTTAACAAACACGTACTAAACTGAAGCGAATTTAATCGCATTATTATATTAACAAACAAATCAACACTAGTATGAACAGGCAGAATTCCAGAAACCATTCAGGTCAGCAGCCTTTACCCTGCCTGTCATAAGACAAACCTAAAAATTAACACTTTATTTATACAAACAGAAAGTGGGTGACTATGAGTCTATAACTTCACCATTTGCTTTGTACGGGTGTGAAACTTGGTCTCTTACTGTCAGTAGAAGATGCTGATTCAGGTTTTCTGGGAGAATGTTGTATGCAGAGGGGTGAAATACAGTTAGGATGAATAAAAGTGTATAAAAAGGAGCGTCATATTTCATCCTATTCACCGAAAAGTGTTGGGATAATAACACTGCGACAGACAATGGGTAGAACACAGCGTACACAGGAGTAGCAGGAATGAAATTTTAACTGGGAAACCTGAACCGAAGATTTAAGTGCCGATGGCAGAATATAAAAATGGGTCTTAAAGAAATTGGGTATAAATCGTATGTCTCGAAATAGGGCCCAGTACCAGTGGCAAGCTACAGTGACCTTGTTAGTACTTCCTGTTCCACTTTCCGCAGGAAATCTTTTCACAAATTATGCAACTACCATTTTCCTTGAGAAACCAGCGGTCTCTCATGCAAGAAACGATAGTGTTTTACGAAGCTTCAAGGATCGTTACCCTGTACGCAACAGCCCACTAAAGAATCTACGTCGATAACTCATCCATAACCATATTTGTTGAAAGTTTATTTCAATATTATCTTCGTGCCTACTCTGCGGTGTCTAAAGTTGTCTCTTCCCTCCAGATTTCATGCCAAATTCTCACCTCTCCCATGTCTGTTGCATTTTTCACTCGCTTATTCAAATAACATTGAATGAAGAAACAAATTACAAATATCCAGACCCCATCATACAGTTTTCTTCGTTACGCTGTTACCTCTCCTGTATCACGTCTAAATGTTCTAGCCATCTCTAACAAGTGGATGTTAACAATTTCTCCACTTAAAATCTGCAATATCACCCCTCGTTTGCAACCAGATATTACTTAAACACAGCGAATTACTTATAACCACCCTCCATAACTGGAAGACATCTCGTAAACCCACAACCTGAGGATGTGCCATGCCGTGATAACAACGACCCCACTTAACGTGGTGAATATTTAAAGTATTTCATTATCATATAGTGAGTTAAATACAATAAACTCTTTAAATTCGAATACTGCGATATAATACATAATTTTCTTATGCAAATTCCTATTCACATTACAGGTGTCACACGAGCCACAGGACCCAGAGGAGAATTTCGAAGGATATGTCTGCCACTCGTAATCCACAATATGGGGATGGTTCTCATCTACACCCTTCAACTGCTTCATCCTTTAAGAATATTCCATCTCGTATCGGACATCTTACACAAAATTATCACTCTCAAGACAAGTAAGGAATGAACTGTACCTACGAATTTTATTATAGCTTGTGTGTAGTTAGGTCTTAATGCCCCAGATTCGACCATAAGCGTACGGCTGATAGTGAAGAGCAATGATTGTATCCTTCAAATGAGTCAGTGGCTAATTTTCCGTACCTCGTGATAAATGTGTTAAAGTGAGATATCAGGCTTCCACTGCGACGTTGTTGAGGCCGTCGCTTGTCTCGGAAGATAATACGGTGTTGGTGGGTTGTTGAATACCGACATTTCGGGGCAACATGTCGGTTTCATCTACACGAGTCAAACAATAAAAAAGAATGGCTTTACTGCTTGACCCTTGAATAAGGAAGAGGCAAGTTGTCCCGTTACGTCGGTAACCAACTACTCATCTACGCCTTCTAACTTGCCATTAGAGCTACAACTTCAAAGGTGTCAGTGTATCTCATTGTACAGGTCTACTAGTACTAAATATTGATTCCTCGTTTCAATTTACTTTTAAAAGACAGGCTAATTAGTAAGTCAAAAGGAATCGAGAGACACTCAACAGAAGAAAAGTTAATACCATAACAAAATGCAAAACCTCTCTACAAGACATGAAAGAAATTTGTCTAAACTTAAAGGGAGAACAAAATCAGCCTCTATTCATGCCTCGTCAATGCAATGCAGAGTAAAATCATAAGCAATTCAAAGTCTTTTCTGTAATGTGATGCCATATCGGTCGGTAGAAATTTACAGACGTTTCGGAGGCGCGTGCTGCTTCCATCTTCAGGGCATAAACTTTCGAGGCACAGCTTTAAGATATTTAATGCTCTAGACCAAGAAACTAAGAATGGACAACTTCTGCGCCGTGCTGAATTTTTATAACATCACTGGTTATTATACGGTAAAGGACAGAATAAGACGAATTTCAATTTGAAAACTTCACAAATTCGCAATTTAATACGGGGTGCCTTTCTCTGCTGAAATAAAAACAGTAACGAACTTTCATATAAAATATGTTACTCGACTGACCGTGTATATTCGGCACAGCATTTCGCAATGGATGCAACGTCATTAAACAAAAACAAGGTGCGTGTATTGTATGAAAAGTAGTTTGATTCTTATATTTATACGTAACTTTGCGGCTCTAAATACACCAGAACACAAAGAGCATTCAGTACAACAGTGTGCATTGTGAATGGTCCCTGACTTTATGCATTGCCGTGTCCATGAATTTCGCTGACACGAGCACTTCAAAGCCTACGTAACTTTCGGTTCCCTTTGTATGATCGCCTGCAGAGCCCTCAACTAATGCGTCATTAACTTCAGCATCTCCCTTTCCTTCTTGCTTCAAAAGGCCTTGTATACCATGAAATAATGCACTTAACATTTCCTTCATATACCACAAAGGCAAAGCGTCAACGTTCATATACATGACTTAATAAATGCTGACAAATTTCAAAGAACGTTTCAGCCAGTATGAGAACGGCGCGGTACATAATCTTCTTAGTAAATATTTTGTATGCAATTTACTAAAACGAGTGGTAATACACCTTCACGCCTACACATATAAGGTGCTCCAAAACTTCAGATTCGCCTATGAACTTAGTGCTTTATTCTATGTAGCAGTCATCATTTTAGATTACGCACGCCTAGTGGCACTACGCTTGGTGAAAAGGCTGGAAAGAAGCGGCTGTGGTGAAATCGTACAGACAAGACTTTTACTGGAGGAAGTACGGATTAATGTACGTAAAGAGCTCAGTCCGGGTAGCTAGCGTTATGGGCAAGATTAGAATCCGTCATCTCTTATATACAACTCTCCATTGTCAGCCTACACCAACGCGCTCAGTTATTTCTTGTTCCTCCAAACCCCGTTTCATATTCAAAGAGAGTGACGCCTTAAGTGTACTGCTGCATAAAATTGTCAGGTCCCAAAAGCGCTTAATGCTGTGAATAGCACTCCTAATTCCTATTCCAAACGTGTCCGCTCCTAATTTCGTCCTAGAGAACGGCTAACTTCACCGAAGTCTTTCGCAGTTTTCCTCAGTCCTTGTAGGCAGTTAAAGGCCTTGGAGTGATGTTTTGGTCGTTTAATTTCTCACATCCTCCGAAACTTCGGGATAGTGTATCCTTTTTTAAGATTCAGGTCCTCCGGTACATTATGCCACTTCGACTGGTAAATATCTGACGACGTTATGGCGAACTACAGTGCCTTCGTCTTCACGGCCAGGAAGTTCCCATCGCCCGAAACGTCTGTAAAGACTGCCCAGTCGACACGACGGTACATCCCAGAACACTTGAACCTTCAGCAACACCACCATGACAACATCAAATCTCACATGTTGCTTTATTATTCTCTGCAGTACCCCCCATCCTCTCCACCCGCAAAAGACACTTCAGAGTTTGGGTTTGTGAAACTTTTCTTAGCCTCTCCGAGAAAACGAGAGTAGTTAAATTAAATGTAATGTTAAAGAAAAAATGTTACATGCATATGGTAGCGCTGCCATCATGACGAAACGTCGCCTTTTAAACCGACGTTTAAAAAATTTTGGAAGCGCTTTGTATAATAGCCTGTCTTGTGGACAGAAATACGTGAAAACTTCTTTTGAGAACATGTTGAGACATAGTTTGGCTTTTTTCAGTTACACGGAGAAATAATTCCTTATATATTTTTAAAAAAATAATTATAATAATTATTATGCCACCCATGAAATTACTTAGAAATAATTTAAATAAAACTTTTTTACTCATTGATAAATATCTTGTTTATACAAACACAGAGTTGTAGAAACAAAGTCATTCATAAACAGGCAGGTAGGATGGGAGATTATCACATAGCTAAGAAACTTCAAACTAGTGTCCTATTTTGGAATATTTAATCTATCTTATATAATAAAAGTACTATGTTTCGGAAGTGTTTTTGCTTCCACTTTCAGACTCGCACCTATCTGGTGAACCCCTTAGCACAGATCTGCTCTCAGACACTGGGCTGCTCTTAAGGAGTCCACACTATAGGTTTGATCCTGAGGACAGAAGCAGAGCCAACTTCCGAAACCCAGTGTCTTCGCTATATAACGCCGTTGGAATTCCAAAATAAAAATAATAATTCGGAATATGATATATCATCATCAAAATTCTAGAGAACTGAAATAGGTAAGAGGATGAATAACACAAATAAGTGCCCCCGTTTACGAAAACACCTCGTGGGAAAATCTCTGAATCAGTTCAGTGAAGCTGTAACTCCACCTCTCGACGTGTAAGCGTCCCAAAACCTAGGTTGGCCTGTCTCTTCCTATTCAGAACAGCGTTCTAACTTTTACCTCATTCACTTGCATTCAGAACCGCTGCACACACGTACTGCCACCTAATGAAATCAAACAGCATTATCGGTACATACTTGGAACAACTATAATGCATGTGGGAACGGCCAGATGCAGTTAATATTCCAGTTTCGTAACTTTTAAACAGTAATGGCTGCTGCATGACACACTTAAATTGCAAACTAAGGAAGTGGTAGCAATCCTTACCGCGGAACGTGTTGCTATAGACATATTCTCTTATTCGGTTTATTAGCGCTGTACTCCTCTTTTAAAGTTTCTGCTTGTCACAGCTTCGTGGCAGGTCGAAACGCCTCGTATTCTTATCAAAATAAGGCTTTCTCTTCCCTTCGCAAAATAACGCGGAAATCTTCGTCACTTGTCACGAATTTAACCCCGTACCGAACACCTTCCATCCTCTAAAATCACCCCTTTGCAAAGTCACACTGACATTACATTCCAATCTTTTAGGCTACCGTCCAAATAAGTCAAAATGTTGTAATAAGTTAAATTATTTTAGATAAATTTTTTTTTACGAAAATTACATTAATCTTATTATTGTGGCACCAGACATTAATTTCAGTAATTTATTTCGACAGCTCATAAATTATTGCCTCAGGGTTTTCTTAATTAATTATTTCATAAGCAGCGAAACGTTTGACGGCTTCATTACTATCAGCCTCTGAATTTTTTCCCCCAGGACGTTCGTGTTTTACACATTTCTGGCAATTCTAAATAATAATAATAATAATAA
>Ga0123352_10016745_pt1 | contig 11682 bp, 8 predicted proteins | sample TergutLab28metaG_FD_89700 | JGI IMG/M metagenome (GOLD analysis project Ga0123352, IMG submission 89700) | Labiotermes labralis P1 segment gut microbial communities from Petit-Saut dam, French Guiana - Lab288 P1 | ecosystem: Host-associated > Arthropoda: Insects > Digestive system > Gut ...
ACAGTGTACAGTTCCTTTTCGGGTGCCTGGTGAAAGTAACGGACAGTGTACAGTTCCTTTTCGGGTGCCTGGTGAAAGTAACGGACAGTGTACAGTTCCTTTTCGGGTGCCTGGTGAAAGTAATGGACAGTGTACAGTTCCTTTTCGGGTGCCTGGTGAAAGGAATGGACAGTGTACAGTTCCTTTTCGGGTGCCTGGTGAAAGTAACGGACAGTGTACACAGTTTCTTTTGGGGTGTCTGTTGAAAGTAAAGGACAGTTTACACAGTTCCCACAGAAGTCCTGACTTCAGTTGCCAACATACAAACTCTGATTATACTTCTAGTTACCGTCCTTGCAGAAAAATACTTAGGGTGTTTCCCTGCTATAATGCTTTTTTAGTTTGGAATGCCAACCCTCGACTGCATTGTTCGTCCTATTCCGATGCTTATTTACATTCCACATCTCGATGAAAATATTACGGCTCGCCATCAATTGCTTGACATTGAAATGGATAAATAAGGTTAATTTTCATTCTGTGGAAATTTTCCATGATCATAAGCCAACGTTTTTTTGCTGCATTGATAAACAGCAGTACGTGGGTCGGACATGTTTATTTTTTTTGTATTCCATTGTTATTTGATCTGTCTTCGCAGTCACCGACTAAAATAAAAGTTGCCAACAGAAATAACAGATTCTCAGAGTACAACTAAAAACATGCAACATTTCTCAAATTTATTTATTTCTGTAAGGCGGTCTACATATTTCAGACCGTTTGCCGTCCATCATCAGTAGAACAAAACTGCACATACAGCGTCAGGTATTTGTCAGACCGTTACTGCTACCTGCTGCTAGCAGCAGGTAGCAGTAACGGTCTGACAAATACCTGACGCTTTCACCAGGCACCCCAAAAGGAGCTGTACACTGTCTGTTACTTTCAACAGGCACCCCAAAAGGAGCTGTACACTGTCTGTTACTTTCAACAGGCACCCCAAAAGGAACTGTACACTGTCTGTTACTTTCACCAGGCACCCCAAGAGGAACTGTTAACTGCTGCTAGCAACAGGTACCAGTAATTGTCTGACCAGTACCTGAAGCTGTACGTTTATGTGCAGTTTTGTTCTCCTGATGATGGAAGGAAAACCCGTCTGAAACATGTAGAGCGTATTACGGAAATAAATAAATTTGAGAAACGTTGCAGCTTGTTGTTTATACTCTGAGAATACATTAGCGATGTACGGACATATGAATGTTAAAAGAAATAACAGTGTCTGGGAGGGCTTTATTTGTTGAGCTGATGACGGCTTCTTCAAAATCGACTTTTATAGTTTTTGGTGAACAAAGAGAACACCAACTCTTCTGCGGAGTTAACAAATAATGTTATGTTTTTTAATCCAGTAAAAGGGCAAACATAGAGGTGTATATGTAGTTTTCAAGCGGTGTGCTGCCGATAACTAAGTGTACGCTACACAACAGAACGTACTGCCTCGGAAAAATTTAAAATGTCCTCTGTAGAAGAAATGAAGTACCGCTTCTTAGTAAATATTCACAATCTAACATCAGTGGCGACAAGAATTATTTCTTCTGGGTCACTATCAGTGCGATCAGTCCGAAAGAACCTGGAGTTGTTTGCCAGATGTAAAACTTCTTCCAAAAATATAATTTTCGAACTGTCTCCCGGATTTCGCTCAGTACCCAGACTTATCGCCGTTCTTGACACAATGGAGTCTTAACAATATCAAAATTTAATACTTCATTTACCCCGTCATAACCTTTCCAGTAAATGACTATTCTTCCTTACAAACTGCATCTACAGGTACAGACAGGTCTCCCCTAGTTCTTTTCCTGCAGGTATCCAGTTTACTTTAACCTCTATTTCAGCTACTTTTGGAACGCAACTATGGTCCGTTTTATTAACGATTTCATACTGTAAATTAGTTTTCAGCTTGCTCTTGCCCTTACCGAATTTATCTTGAATAAACACCCAACTTATCAGCTTCGAGTTTTTCCGGTGAATTCGCTACTGATATTCACTAAAACCCAAAGACGATTTCCCCATTCCATTAGAAACTAGTGCAATTTCAACAGCTATGATTAATCCATTAACTCGTGCACCCACAAGATTTCAAAACTTTTCAAAACCAAACAGCAAATGATGAAGACAAAACGGCAGGCCAGCCAGTACTACGTTTACGGCTGTAGATGTGGGGTATACAAAATTGCGAACTACTGACGGCCATTTTGTGCACTACAGATATACAACCCTGCAATTATTTACTGTATTCTTCCGAACTCTTCCTTTGCAAAAAAATGTCTGGCTCAACCACGATGTGCCCTTCAGTGGCCGCCTGGCCAACTGTCAGCGTCGCCCACCTCACCTAATTATTTACCTGAAGATACAACGTGACTGCAAACTGGATTTTGTGCGGCGGCACACCTGGAGGAGGAGGGACTGACATGAACTGCACGAAAGACTGTGAGGTTCCAAGTGGGAACTCCGCAGACCAGTAATGTCCATGAAGATGGACGGAATTTAGAACCCAAAATCATTAATAACAAAAGTTGCGTGAAGTTAACACTCAAGTAAATTTCGCAAATTAAGACGCATAAAGACATTCGCATTACTGTAGGTATTAAGGGCTAATAATAATAATAATAATAAACACAAATGTTACACACACACATGCCCAAGCCAGTGTGTGAAGAGGGAGATGTCACAGTGTTGTGAAATCAAGCAGTACACACAGACAGAGAAGTTACAGCAAATAGGTCAGATACAATAATTAAAAACAATAAAGAGAAAACATGCACACTGATAGATGTGGCATTACCTGCAGACAGAAATGTTGTGCAAAATGAAGCGGAAGAGAAGTTAAAATACAAGAGTTTATGTATCGAGATGCAACGAATGTGGAACCTGAAATGTACGATTGTACCAGTAATAATTGGAGCCACTGGAATAGTAACGAGAAGCTTAAGGAAAAATTTGGAAAACTATACCAGGGAAACATTCGATAGATTCACTACAAAAGACAGCTCTACTTGGAACATCACACATAATACGGAAAGTACTGCAGTGTGAAGCTTGAAGCCTGAGTGGTGGGGATCACCGCTGGCCCAAGAGAAGTACCAGGAAGAAAAGGCCTGTGACAAGAGACATACATATCGTATAATAATAATAATAATTATAATAATAATAATAATGAAATGCAACAATTACACGGCCTAAGAAAGATATTCCTTAAATGAAGCTGACAAGATGTGGCACTGATTGCACGGACGATCAAGTTACTTGGGGGGGTCTCTCAACTCTGATAATGTTTATATTTATCCTTATTCTACTCAAATCAAGGGTGTATATTTTTACGTTTTGGAATTAAAGTACTTTCCTGAAAATCAATGCATCAGTTTAAACATGTGAATTTAACATAAATATTGGACGTTATACACTCTGTAAATTACTGGTACTGGATCAGTAATTCCAAAATGAATGCTTAATTATTCGATAGCCCTAAACATGAAATGTACAAAGTATATTGACAGAGTACTATAAACAGACACGTTTAAACACAAAGCAAGCAGACTAAAAGCTGGATCAGCCTGGGATTCAGGACTCAAACAGTTGGTCGGTACGTTCGGGAAAAGACAGAAAACAACAAACATGTAACAAAAGTAGCACGAAAAGAGGGCGGCACTGCAAAAACTCGCAAGTCGTTAATAAGAGTTCGACAAGACAAGTATTTAAGTTGCGATTCTGCGACTTTATACCTACCGTGATTCAGAGGAAATGTACGTAGTAATTTGAAAGTAAATAAGACAAACAATGCACATAACAATGTAACAATGAATCGCAAATGCATAGCCAATGTTGCCGTATAAAAGCAGTAAGCATCGGATATTCCGAGTGCGTGTCTGTAGCCTTAGTTATTCAACATGCAAAGCGCATGCGCCGTGTTATATTCTCATATGTGGCCTGTTTGGCTCTACCATATATTTCCACGCATTTCATAAACAGTACGATTCTGGGGAAAAAAGAAATTATTGAGAATAACATTTTTTTTTAATTTCCCTACAACTTTTGCCTGAAACACTTATCATTCTAAGAAGAATTCAGTGAGATATCACAAATTCACACGGTTCTTGTCAGATTTGAATGGAACTGTAATTTTCTCTTTCTTGTCAGATTGTATCGAAAGTGGCATCTTCTCTACAGATTTTCGAAAAATACGCAGATACCAAATTTCATGAAAATCCGTCCATTGGGAGCAGAGTTACTCCATATGGACGGACAGGTAGACAGGCATGGGGATGCTAGTAGTCGTTATTCGCAATTTTCGAAAGCGCCTAAAAACACACGCTGTGCTGACAAGTACAATTCTGTTTTCTCGCAAATGTAACAAGTACGGTAGAATAAAATTAAATTCAGTATTGTGCAAAAACTGAAGCTCTGGGCCTACAGCAAATGCAAACACACACACACACACACACACACACTCACACACACACACACACACACACACACACACACACACTCACACACACTCACAAGAAAAGAAATCTATCAATTTTTTATTTCTAGAATTTATCCCTCAGAAGTTTTGTATGATTTATAACTTTGGGTAACCCGGTTTCTGCTTAACAGCTTCCAATAACAAAACGCACTGACAGATGAATGCAAACAAAACAGATATTCATAGTCATAAATTTTGATTTAGTGCAGTCGACTTCGTGTTAATGAACGATAAAGCTTTAAGGAAACACTAATTTTAAAAATGACTGTACGAAGGTAGTGCGTTCCAGTATATAACGTAGGTGTAAACATAACATCTAGTAATACAAGAACTTGAAAGATATCGTGGTGAAAAATCTTTGAGGAATATTCAAATGGTGTAGCAAGACTAAAGTAAATGAGAATTTATTTCGTTATAAATAAAATTGTTTGGTTGTACTGTTTAGTAGAGGAAGTAAAGATGTCCCTATGCACTCCATGAAAGGATTTGGAGGTAACAAAAGTATTCATTCTTCATCCTGACACTAGATGGGGTACGTGGTCAGCATCAGGCCCCGGAAGCACTACTTCTAAGGAAAAGTCCCAAGTATCCACTGATAGTAGGCTGAGTGGTGCCGTACGGAGAACAGAAGAATCGAGCCATGATTCATCCGTCTTCTACTTTAAGGAAAACAGATGAAACGAGCCATGAACCCTCCATCTTCCACTTTAATGAAAACATACGAATCGAGTTATGATTCCTCCATTTTCCATTTTAAGAAAAACAGAAGAATCGAGCCATGATTCCTCCGTCTTTCACTTTACGGAGAACAGAAGAATCGAACCATTAATCCTCCGTCTCACAACAAAAATTTTAACGTTTATAACAATGTAAAATAACAAGATGGTATCCGAATGAAGTCCCCCCTTTATTACTATTAGTAAGGAGACCAAGAAACACAGGTAGGTTCTATTCGTAGACAAAGTTCTATATGAAAACGAGCTACAATATTCATACTGAATTTGTATGAAGAGTTTATTTATCAGAAGTTGGAAATGTGATGATGGTGTGACGATATCAGTTCGTCTTAAAATTATCAGCGAGTGAGAATTACACTGGTGAAAAATTTGTACAGGATTAAATCGCTGGATAATGTACACTTTTGTAATGGTTTAAAACTTGATTCCACATAGTCCCGAAAACCATTCACAATTACTTTATTTTTTCCAGATAAATGTCCAGTACATGTACTGTAATTTCCGTGCATGTTCACCACGTTACCATAAATATTTACGATATTTGGACCATCAACCTGTGACTTTTCGTGCGGATAAAACATTCCAATTACTGGACTCCCACAGACGTTTTAGTACGCCAAGTATTTAACTTAAATTTCTTTGGGATGCATTTCAATAAATGTAAGCCCGTAAGCTGAACCCAGAAACAGCCGCTACAACCTTAGATTCATTTAATAACTTGCAAGCGCCATCTCTTATTCCTCTTATTGTCGAAAGCCGTTCTTCTTTAGCGCTTACCCCATGGGTCTCCTGATCTCTGGCGCGAGTTAGTTAGCGTTAATCGGATAGCAGTTAGTTGTAATTAGAGGCCGTGGGTACAGGCTTAATTTAGATTAATGAGGTTTAGAAACAGGGCCGGATCCAAGAGAAACTGCGGCGTGGGAAGAGGAGCGCAAAGAGTTAGAGAACAGGCTAAACTGCTAATTCAATCCGCGCCAAATTAGACCGCAATTTCCTGTTGCACGTAACTATGGCTCGTTTTCCGTCTTTGCATTACATTTGTACAGCGCTGGTAGTCCGCATTTGAAATCAAGTCTGGTACTTAGAAACGTAAGTTTAATGAACATTAGACGCGCTGACAACGAATGTTGGAACGATGCTGCCAATAATCTAAATTAAAGACGCCAATATATAGGCCTTGTTAGCAAACAAAGTCACATCAGACGTTATCACTGCGAGGTTCCTGAAGATTCAGATCATTCTGGCGTGTTATGGAGCGTAGACGGGTAAATAGTTACTGATTTGTCGAAGGAATATGTTACGTTCATCTTCAAGGCCAAGCACTCTAAGAAATTGTTAGCGTGTAACTACACAGGTTTCTGTTATCCCACACAGTCACCTTGTGTCAGGTACCCTTCCTCGAAAATACATTGCAGAAAACCTGTACAGCGTGTAGTATATTTAGCTCAGCATAATTATATTTCATTCAGGATCTTTATGTACATTTTAAGAAATAATATATTTATGAAATATTAATTTTTGGATCCATAAGAGTAGCACTTTTTTCTGAAGTAATGCAATTCAATTTATTTAACTACACTAAGAGTCCTTCAGCCCTCGTAATTTTAAATACCAACTCTTACATTCTTACATTTGACAATTTAGCTAAAGCCAACCAGTCGTTGACAGCAAGTTGTGAGCACAAATCAAATCACACTTCTTGCCCAACCTGTAATTTTTTCATACGTAAACAATTTAATTAGGCTGACTTCTTTTTCTGTGGGGGGGGGGGTTGGATATATTTGTTATAATAGGCACTACTATGCAGGTAAAGCGGACAAAATTACTGCACACAGTTGTTACTAGTAACTCCGCATGTGATAATGTTCAAAACAGGCCGAAAAAAGCCCATGATTTCCAAACTGACTTTTAATTTTGCTTCAAAATATGATGTGAGTATATTCAACATGTTATCGCGGACTAGAATTGACTGACGTGAACAGGGCAGTAGTTTATGCTGATGATGTTAGTTTTCTGAGATGCATGAAGCAGAAATTCTCCACTAATCAAAATTTTCGCAATGTAATGAAAATCAATATAATGCAATGACAAAAAACAAGAACAGTCGCAAATTCACAATAGGCTATATACACTAAGTAATAAAGATTCGACAGCATTTAATATTTCTGATCCTACAGTGGGTGTAGTCTCTAACTATAGGCCATTGACAGACTTCGTATAAAGAGCCTAAAAATTTATTACCTCAGTATTTGTATAGTGCAGTTACACAACGACTTTCTGCAAGCGAGATTTTCTTCTGCTGAGTAGAAATTTTGAATATTCCATGATTGGACAGCAAGTAAGATGTAAACACTCAACATCTTCCTTCGTACAATAAAGAGCTTTTTTTTTTTCCAAGGAAGACAACTTCCAAACAAGAAATCAAGAGAGGAAACAGACCCGCATTTTCTCTTGCTTTCCGAAGGGAATATCATAAAGAAGCTGTATTATCCTTCGCTTCCAAAGAACAAGATAAACGGCAGTGCCTGCAGCTTCTGCGATGTCCCACAGTTTTGACGTTAAAAAGAATTTTCAACACGACTCTTTAAGGTTACACAGAAGTAAAATTACAAATTTATATAACACAAAAGAGGCGTAATAATTTCAGGCATACTTCAAAACCCTACAGTTACAAACGCTAAACAAGAAGAGAGGCGAGTTGAATGTTAAATTACAGGGAAAAAAAATAAACTAGTAGAATAATGTACATTAATGTTGCACGCAATGGCTGTCAACATGCTATATTCTCCTTATTTTTAAACCTCCTTTTTTATTTTATATATTCTTCTTGTATTCAAACTCTGCCCGTGTGGTGGTCTAAGACGTTACATTCACAATTTATTAGCACTAGGCTGTGTATCCAACATGTCACCGACCAGGTGTTCCTTACGCGATATTAAAGCCATTACGTCTGACCATGACTCTCCAGCTGGATAAATGGCACTGTCAATGATCAGTGCCTACGCCTAATAATTACGGAGTCACTCCGTTCATTTAACTTACCTCTATATACCTGGAAACGATGCCTAAGAAGTGCCAAAGACAGAATTTTCTCAATTAATTTATTTTAAATTTTATCCCAAATCTACTTCCGTTTCTTCTGCTCTTTAGCATCTAGGTTCAGGCCTTTCCTGAGCTCGACGTCACCACCTACACAGCCAAAACATTGGCAGTGTTGTTTTGTCTTTCTTTAGAATGCAAACTGTTGTAGCCTTTACTGTCCGTTGTGTCCCCAAGCTGATACGTCAGTCAGTTTCATGATTACATTCAGCCTCCTGCATAATGGCACCTTGTCTCTTTCTCGGATAAAACGCCCTCCTGAAAAATGGTACCGGGCCCCTTTCCCACATAAAGCTCCTTCCTGAACAATGGGTACCGGATCTCTTTCTTGGTTAAAGCGGCCGGGGAGTGGCCTTGATCATCTACTCCCATCTAGCGCCGAGGTTAAAGAGAGAGTAGAGTTATACCTCAAATCCCCTTCTGGGCCTTCACGGCCTGACCTATAACACACTTTACATATTTCCATGATCAAGAAATTACCATCAAGTTCAAGCTCAGGATAGGGGCCGGTAGCGGGCACTTGTGAATGCGGTAATGAACGTTCGGGTTCCATAAAATGCGGGGAATTACTTGACTAGCTGAGAATCGGTTAGCTTCTCAAGAAGGACCCTGCTCCGTGGAACAAGTAAGGAGTAAGTACCACAAAGTGCAACTCAGAACACTCTACTTTCGATCTTGCGAGAGCCCAACATGTTTCGATCCAACCAACTCATTTTCAAGGGTTCTTACGAAATTTAAGGGGATTTGCAGTAGTTATTGACGACAAATGATAGCTTATACAGGGTGTTCTCCAGGAATTCAGCTAAGAGTTTTTAAAACATGAACTTTTTGTCCTAAAATTTACAGCAGCCGACAGAGCGTAATCACGTTAAGAGCTGGCCTATAGGAGTTTCCTACTCCCGGTAGAGGAAAAAGATTTCCCCCCTTTTCCAAAACTGCTCTGTATTCCACCCAGCCTCCTATGCAATGGGTACCGGAATGAGCATAGGTCTACAAACGTCAATTCGCCTGTACGCCAACATGGCGTAGGTAAGGACAGCTTTGTCACTTACCATAAAATATACCAACTAGCAAAATAATATTAATACTTTCTATTTAAAAATGGTCCCTGTCAGTTACCTCGTATATTAAAACTTTTTGTATGGGTGTACAGACACACATTTTGTTATTTACGTACACGTGCGGCACACGTGTAGATCTAGCTGATTAGAAACGCAACTGATACTGTCGGAATTCAACTGCATTCGTCACTAACATTCACCTCCTTGTAATCAGAAAATAATAAAACTTCTGATTTCTATTTTAAGGAATAAAAAATTATACACCAAGCGAAACTCCATATATTACATAACTAGGATAAGGGATTCACACAACAACCATAATAACGAGAGCTACACTACTGCAAAATTTACAGGGATGTTAAATTTGCAATGAAAAGGATATTTCATGAAACAATCCGGACTAATTGGATAGTGATAGTTTACTGTTTGTAGTCAATGGTTATGACGGGCTTGTACTTTAATACAACTTCTTAGCCTGCACACCGGTATAAAAATTTGCAAGTTACATGATATTTCAAAAGAACCATTTCAAACAGTGTACTAATTTATTCACTTGAGAATTCAAGATATCTGGGATATTACGCAAAGCCTGCATAACTCTACATATAAAGCGACATCCGGTCTAAACGTCTGTAAATGTTTATCATGCACGCAATATATCATCCCAGAAAACTAGCATTCAGCACTGCTGCGGAAACATCAAATCTCGCCTCATTTGCCTGATTTGCATAACTTTTGATTAAAAAAAAACTTACTGATTAGGCAATTTAACTAAAATCTTATAATTTATTGTAATGTGCCGTCGTTACACAACATATAAAACAGTTGTGATATTACAACTGGTTAAACTCGGTTACATGTTTCTTCCGTTACCCGGTCATCATCAGGCCAACAGAGAAATATTGTTAATTAAGGTACATTCATTGGTAGAACTAATGAATGTACCTTAATTAACAATATTTCTTTGTTGGCCTGATGATGGCTGGATTAACGGCCGAAACATGTAGCCGAGTTTAACCAGTTGTAAAATTACAACTGTTTTATAAGTTGTGTAACGACGGTACATTTTAATAAATTAGTTATACGTACATAACGGGATGGCATCGTTCAAATTAAAATCTTATAGAACACAATATCGTCAGACGCAAACTCAGTAGGCTCGAAACATGTGGGGCTGTTGGAAGGACTGCATAAACAGTGTCCTGAGATGTATACGGTGTCATTTTTTTAAACATTCGACAACGAAACGGCTTCGCAAATTTCATATTTCAGGAATTTTTTTGAAATCTGCGTAGGAAGCTCATTTTTCGCTAATATATGACAAAAATAACGGGTACTTTACATGAAGACCGATGTAAATTTATGACAGTTTTTCACTGAATTCGGTTGAGAATGAAATACATTTTAGATAAAAATTGTAGAGAAATACAACATACAGTTTTATGTTTTTTTTCCCGAAAATTGTATGGCTTATGAGATAATGTAGCAAAATATAATGGAGCCAGACAGGCCACAAGTGACGGCGCAGAAAAGACAAGATTTGCTCGAACAATAAGTGAGGTAAGTACACAGGCACACACGCACATACTGTTTATGAAATAAAGTGAAATGCCAACTTGATGCAACAAGGTAATTTTATTGGTGTATTCTAAGCTCGACATGTTTCGGGTACATACGCCCATCATCAGGAGCCGTGCGACTCAGTCGCACGGCACCATCCGCACCGCACACACGACCCACGCAGCGGCTCATCAAGACCACCCAACACCCATCCAAAAACTCGGTGCAGAAAACCATATGCTGCAACTCAACATCCAATGCTCCTGATGATGGGCGTGTGTACCCGAAACATGTCGAGCTAAGAATACATCAATAAAATTACCTAGTTGCATCAAGTTCGTATATCACTTTATTTCATGAGGGAGATGCACGTTCAAACAACCCTCACATATTAGTCAATATTTATTATTATTATTATTTTGGAGCTCTGCAAGAGCGTGGCAGAGACCAACTGTTGCACTCCCTTCCTTCCTACATTGTTGGCAGTTACATCTACACCAACAACAATAAAAGGAAACATTGTTGGCAGTTACATCTACACCAACAACAATAAAAGAAACATTGTTGGCAGTTACATCTACACCAACAACAATAAAAGGAAACATTGTTGGCAGTTACATCTACACCAACAAAAATAAAAGGAAACATTGTTGGCAGTTACATCTACACCAACAACAATAAAAGGAAACATTGTTGGCAGTTACATCTACACCAACAACAATAAAAGGAAACATTG
>Ga0123352_10016748_pt1 | contig 11681 bp, 8 predicted proteins | sample TergutLab28metaG_FD_89700 | JGI IMG/M metagenome (GOLD analysis project Ga0123352, IMG submission 89700) | Labiotermes labralis P1 segment gut microbial communities from Petit-Saut dam, French Guiana - Lab288 P1 | ecosystem: Host-associated > Arthropoda: Insects > Digestive system > Gut ...
CTGCACAAACATGTAATAAAGTAGACAAATAAATAAAAATATAATTAAGTAAATACATAAATATATAAATAAGTAAACACATGACTACACAAAAGCTAAATAAATAATTAAATTTCTAACCTAGCCTGATAAAACTCAGCCCAACCTGACCAAACCAAACCCAGCCAAACCTAACATAATGTAACCTAACCTAACCCACTTCAAGCTAACCCAACCTAATGTAACATAACCTAATTAATTTAAAGTAAACAAATAAACTGATAAATAAATAGCACAGTGGGTTGCCTAACAGCTAAATAAATAAATCAATAAATAAACAACACAATAAAAATTAAATAAATAAATAACCAAACCTAACCCAACCTAACCTACCAAACCTGACTCCCATCTAGCCTAACAAACCATTTTATGCCAGGGTTATGCTTCTGTAAATCATAGTACCAACCAAACACAAAATTCCCATTTAAAACTGTGCATTTTCTGGAGGTTGGGGGACTGTCACCCTCACGCTATATAGTGTATGACTTAACCACTAGTGGAATATGTATCTGGAGAGTATACATGTACTGTACATAGTACATACACATTTCTATACAGTATATTTTATTTCTAATACAAAAAACATATAAAAGACTCATATCCATAGTAAACTCTATGTTATTCATACCGTGCATGTTCTTATAATCAAAATATTATCCAACAAATGCACTTCATGGTGCAACATACATGACATACATAAACTCCTACATGTTTCAGCACAGAGGTGCCATCCTCAGGGAGTTGTTACAACAAAGGTGTACAAGCCAACCTGCCAAAATATGTTTTTTTCATTCTTATAAACACAATTAAAACATTAGATTATTAAAATACATAAAATTTTTAAAATATGTAAAATTGATAGAAATGATAATGTACACTATTGAGATGTTTTATAATATATTAATCATTAGCTGCCTCGGTTGTCAGTTGTTAGTTGCAGTGTTCTAATGTTGTACATACAACAATCATAAGCCACCTCAGCTGTCAGATCTTATCTGGATAATATACATATTCACATCCATAGTTTTTGGCACAGTTCATTCTGATAGGACTGTGGCAGTCTTGCTACACAAACACATTAGTTCCTGACTTCACACTTCCCATAATTCTACCAGCATTATCACAAATTGTACATGCACAACTATGACTGAATCTAACATTACGCCATGTATAAACAATTTGTTCACATTTTTCATGTCGGCTTATTACATATAATTTTAAGTGACTATACTGTATATTGTCTTTCACTGGTTTTTCACTGGGATTGCACTAGGTGGTGTACAGTTACGTTGCTCACTCATTTTGGTAACACAAGCCAGTGCTGTTGAAGAGGACCTACATGAGCCACATGCTTACTATCACCAAATCCATGCACATAACTGATGACATTACAGTGATGTTACTTTCTGCTAGCCTCTCACAGAAGATAGTGCAACCATGGATCATCTATGCCAAATCACATTAAACCAAAAATTATCGCGTAAATTTGAAAAGGGGAGTAAATTTTCAAGTCAAGTTGAAACAAATTCACACAAAAAGAAATCGCGTAAAACATGATCTGCCTGTAATTGATACAAAATAAATAAAATATATATACATAAATAGTGTAATGAGTAGACTACAGGCTGGACAATCAGGAATCCGGGTCCATTCCCCAGCAGGGCTGAGATTTTTCTCCTCCTACCATGCACAGATTGGACATGGGGTCAATCCATACTCCTGTCCAATGAGCATCTGAGGATTTTTCCTTGGAAGTAAGACAGAAGGGGGTATGAACTTGACCACCCACCTCCATCAAGTATAGCAACTGAAAAATGTGTGAGGCTACACAGCCACTGCCCATTACATCCTCACTATGACAACTTTCCCTTTACTATCATAAATGTGCTGTGGCTGCTATTCTGGTCACAATTAATCAATAAACAAACAAGAGCATTATACAGTATCCTCACTCAGCAAACTGGCTAAAGAAGTAGCAATTCTGACTAAAGTATAAGGTGATACACAGTTCAATTTCTGCTGGGTCACTGACTGAACGGACCTAGTGTCTATGGCTCTTCTCAGCTGTTCATGTCACACAACAGGACAGTACCTTAAATACAACCATGGTCACATCCTTCCACTTCCTTCACATATATCACACATGTTCAACTAAACACTGGGCTAGGTTATGACAGGAACTGTTCACCTGATGGTATTCATATCTTTGAAATCAGCGACTTCCAAATATTTTCATGATTCAATAAAAAGGACTTTTCTTATTTAAGTTCATAAATTTTTCCAGAATCAGTATTTTAATTCCAAAATCATAAGACACGCAGACTAGAACTTGACCTAAAGTTTAGTACAATTCAACATTACCAGCATGTGTCATTGCTGAACTTTTGTAAATGTTTATGGACTGTATGTAAACTTGCCAGAATTCAAACACATATTTTCATATTTCCCACTGCATAATCTAAATAAAAAAAAATTAAAAATTAAATAAAAATAAAACCCCACACAGCAGACAGAGAATATGTAAACTCTAAAAACTAAACTGTTATTGTAGTGGACAAGCCTTCTGCATGACCTGATCAACAGAAGAACGACAAGAAACTTGGAATATATGCTAAAAATCTGAATGCTTACCTTGCCGCTGCTGTGATTACACATGTCCCACATAGGTATAAGGGCATTAAGCATAGTCTTGCCATCACTGGAAGGCACAAAGTTCTGTCGAGTCATCACTGTTGATACTGCCCAGCTGCAGGCAAAACAAAAAGTTTACTTTCATTCATTGAACACCAAATGAATAATAATTATATTATTTTCATTTTCTTTGTGAATATTCTCTTCTTATAGATCTGTATTTGTACATGTTTCATCATCACAAACAAGACTGCAAATGGTGCACTGCATGAATTTAAAAAAAATTTTTAGCACTGCATATTTTCCTTTCAGTCGTGCATTCTTACAGCACACATGTAAATGTAATTACACTCATGCCCATAACAAAAGCATGGCAGCAACTGCGCCGATTTTCACAAAACTCCCAAAGGGCCACCAGTGTTAACTGCGTACCATAACTCTTACATGGAATTTAACCCAGATCAGGGAATAAATGCAGAAAGTAGGCACAGAAATTCACTTACACCTGTAAGAAAAGTAGGACTTTCACTAAGTGTATTTTCACACAACTCACAATCTTAAATAAAACTTTCTTGTAGATATCAGTATCAAATTTCATCCTAATCAAAAAATGTAGAGAACACAGCAAATCTGCATTTATGCCATTAAGAAAATATTTTCTCGGTACCGATTTTCATGAAGCTAACACGTCCCCAGTTTCGCCTAAATTGGTCAAGAAATGTATGAAGTACAGACAGAAATTCATTCATTCCAGTACCAAATTTTACAAATATCAAAAGAATGGCTTAGGCGCAGATACCAGGTCACAAAGGACAGTGTCTCTGCACGAGAGGTTCTTTTTATTACTTCGTATATGGTTAACTGCTTGTTTAACACAGAACTGCCCATCAACCTGAAGACTCATTCCAGACTGCACTCAAAATGTTAAATAACCATTAAAAACTCATTAAATTTCCTAGTATCTTATACGAATTAAGGCAATAAAAACGGACACGAGATTCCGAACATTGTAAGAAAGTATACGTAATTACAGCATTAAGGTAAGTGCTGATGTGAATTGGATTCATACAGTTCAGGAAGGAGACAAGTGGCAGGCACTTCTGAACATGGTCACGAACCTTTGGGTTCCATAAAATGGGGGAAATTTCTTGACTACTGACGAAGTATTAGCTTCTCAAGGACAGTGGACCACGTATTTATTCTTGGAGTGGCAGACAAGACTACAACTCTAGCAATTATCCGAATGCGCAGCACTAGCAGAATATTAACTGACATGGAAAAGTGAAGTACACCCAGTCCTTATTTTACCCCTTTTTTGTTTCCACGCCCCTTACCAATTTAAACCCCTTCTTAATTTAAGCGCTCTCATTTTCAGTTTAACGCCCTTTGGCTGCCTGCGTTCTATTAAGCCAACCCCTTATTTCTGATGGGAATATAATATTTTAATTTGTCAGGAAATCAACTAGGGTGTAAAACATGGGCTGGGTGTACTAGAGAAAAGTATACCCCAGTGCAACCTTGAACACCACAAATCCCAAGTGGGTGCCCTGGGCGTGAAAAAGGGCGCCGAAAATTCGGCGACCAAACCGCCTGAGCCATGGCACGGTCCCTGCCCCTCACTAAGATCATATTACTGAACGAAACAACACAACAAAGAGAAAGCAAAACAAAAGATGACAGCGGAATAACTATAATTATAAAACAGCGATAACACATGGCAGTCACTATGTAGGACACATCGGAAAAGTCGATCGAAATAGGCAGAGAGTTTGATGCTGACCCATCACGCGTTTGCAGTATAATTACTATTACCTCCACGATGCAGATTCCTTGAGAAATTACCAGTCATCCGTCTAGCCAATTAAATTCCTCCTCTTTTACAGAAGCTTCACTGCCATGTTCACCAAAGCCCACCACCAGAACCTATACTCACCCAGCTGAATCCGATCACACCTTCACACATTATTTCTTTAGGACAACATTTTAATACTGTCATCTCATCTACGCTCAAATTTATGAAGTGATCTTAATTTTAGGATTTTTCGACTAAAGATCTGTACAAATGTCGTCCTCATTCATGGCACATGACCCTCCCATGTCGATCCCTCATTTGATCACTCCAGTAATGCTGGGTGCAGAGTACAAATTATGAAGCTCCTGGACGTGTGGCTATGTTTTCCTCTGTCTTTATCTCACTGCCACCGTGTTAAGAACCAATATTCTCCGGAACAGCCCTACTGTGCTGAGAACCACTCAAACTGTGTCCGTCCTTTAACGAGAGAGACAATACAATTATATTTGCTACATAAAATAAGTAGTCGGTATAAAGTCTAGGATAATGGCTGGGGAAATCTAGAAATCGAATCCCGGCAAAGACAAGATTCATCTCTTCTCGAAGACATGCAGACCAGCTCTGGGGCTCACCTAGCTTTCTATTCAATGGGTACCGGGGTTCTTTCCCCGGGGGCAAAGTGGCCGGAACGTGATGTTGAACACGTGGAAAGGTACAATTTTACCTTTACATAAAATAATTATTATAATCAATGACACGCCGATCCCAGTGGCCGCGCGGTACAAAACGTGGGTCTGCGGCCGATCGTTTGCTGGGATTGTGGGTTCGAATCTTGCCGGGGGCATGGATATGTTTCTTGTGAGTGTTGTGTGTTGTCAAGTAGACGTCTCTGCATCGGTCTGATCACTCATCCAGAGAAGTCCTACCGAGTGTGGTGTGTCGGAGTGTGATCGTGAGGTCTCGATAATGAGAAGGCCCTGGCCCACTAGGGGCTGTTGTGCCACGGAAAAAAAAATGAAGGAGCTCCCTGCCGCAAAACAGTCAAATTGCTCAATAGTCGGCTATATGAATATCAGACCACTTTAATCAATCCGGAATACCCGCTTTCATGCCCCATATCGGACATGTCTCCCGTTCTTCAGCATTCGAAACATGTGACTTTTAAGGGAACAGCCTGTCTGCGTCTCGTCCACCCTCCAACCTGGAGGACCAGTTCTCCCTATTAATGACACCGAAGACAGGATGGAGCAGTCATACCCATAGGCAGTGGGAAACTCGGAGCCTCAGAAGCGCCACTTCCCCTACTCACAGTAACATGAACCCCTGAGGCTCGCCTTCATTCACAATCCTACGACATATTTGCCTTTCTTTCAACGGTAAAATCACGTTGGTGCGATAACGGAGCGCCAAGTCTATCTCTTGATACAGACAACGGTCTGTGAACCTGTCAGACGGTCTAATCTGTACGACATTTTGCGTTGGTTTACAGCATTTTCTTTCTGACCTAAAACGTACATGACGAAACTAGAGAGCTTACAAAAGTCCTAATATAATTTCAGACTTATATAAGAGAAACCGTGTAATTCATCGGCACAGAAACGGCCGGAGAAAGATGGGAGAACAATAGTGAGAAATGGAGCGGCGTAATTGAAAGCTGATGCAAGCCGCACATGAAGTTGCTAACAAGGCAATATCATGGCTGCACCCTGTCAGCGGCAAATGCGCTCACCTCTAATTGAACGGTACACAGTAAAAGCTAAAGTCTCACAGTGGTTCAAATGCAGCCTAAATTAAGCTGTGGCATACTTAGTTATTACAGAGACCTAATATTGGTTAGGAATGTGACTTTTTAATATGTACTGGTTGAGTTACTCTTGGTTTCCCTAACACCGGTGTGTGAAACACGCGGCCCGCACAGCTTTATAATATGGCCCGCCCACATTTTGGAACTAAAAAGTTCTACAGTCATTTTTATTACATAATACAGCCACGAAATTCTGCAAAACTAAATACAAGAAACATTTTAAATCTTTACTTTTTATAATTAAAATTCGTACATACGTAGAATAACGTGGGAAATATGGCATTATATGAAGCGGCCCAAGATGTCAAATTGGATTTTGGATTTGGCACGAAACGACGAAAAAAAGAAAAAATTAGTATCGGTACGCAATTTTCGGAAAAATAAAACTCGTATTACATATACAACACTGTAACATTCATGATTTCCACATAATCTACATACTACAATTTATATCTTGCTCCTAATGTTGTTGAACATATACCGTTTACCACTTTACACTGACACACACACACACACACACACACACACACGTATTTATCGCAAGGTCCATGGGTAATGCAGAGTATGCAAGGACTAATATATAATTTCAAGCAAGCTGTGCCGTCAAGCACTACAACGGATGGCACCTAATTTTACACAAATACGAGACCAGCTATACGTACGGTGCAATTAACGTCTTGTATGAATTACGGCTAATTGGAGAACGAATGCAAGCACGTGACAAATGCGAAGGGCAAGCCTCAGACACGACAGAGAGAGTGACGTGAAGACGCGATTGGTGTCAGCCGATGAGAAGTCATCTTAGATGTCGAAGCATCTTTCCCTCTCTGAACCACTGGTTCTAGAAAAGAAGCGGAGTAGGTCAACGGCGACATGCTGCAAGCCACAGTGACCCAAGTACAGGGATCTGCTCATTTCAACAAGAATTGAAACACAGGCGAGTAGAATGAAGTTACTTAATGACAATGTATCACCAGTAAAGGTTATTTACAGCCTGAAGAGTTTATATATGGTGTACCGGAATGAACAGGGAAGTACACGGTTGTGGACCGAATAAGCAGCAGCGGACAGCCGATAAGGTGTGGTCTTCCAGCTGGGAGGTACGGCGAAGGGCTAACTGACCGTACAAAATCAAGAACTTACGAAATGTCATGCAGGGCCTTCGACTTGGACAATTCCTTTGGAATAAGCTAAGGAATGGACGTGGCACGTATGGGGGAGAAGAGAAATACATGCACAGTTTTGGTAGGCAGACCTCAAGGAAGACCACTTAAAAGACCTGGGCACACACGGGCGAATAATATCAAAATGGATTAATCCTGGCTCAGGATTAGGACAAGCGGCGGCCTCCTGCGAATAAGGCAATGAAATTTCGGGTTCCATAAAAATGGGGAGTTCTTAAGTAGCTAAGGAACTATTAGATTCTCAACGAGTTTTGTTCGGAGGTTCTTAATGTGTGTGTGTGTCAAACACAGATGAACGGACAAATCTATTTTATCAGGCGCTCCAACGATAAGCAATCGCGCCTCTAAACAATCCTGCATGTAACTGCCATACTAGGTTCAACCCCACTGACAGCAGCACAGGCCTGCGCAACAGCAGGACAAAGGGTTAAGTTTAATCCACTTCATGGGTACGCCCACGGTCACGCAGTTCATTATGTTGCGAACATACTCAAGCAAGACAGGCAGTGGACGGATAACGTAACATAGAGGCGCGTTCACGCAACCATTGTTACAGTGGAAGAGCAATAAATATTACATATTATGAGATGCGTGTTTGTAGCCTTAGTTAACCAGCATGCAATGCGCATGCGACACACTGTCATCTACGGCCTGTCCGGCTCTACAATATTTTTCCACATTATCTCATAAATGGCAAGATTTTCGAGAAAAAAAAGTTATTGAGCATGTGTTCTGATTTTTTATACAACTTGTCTGAAACATTTCTCATTCTAAGAAGAAATGAGCGAGATATGATTAAAAATGTGCGTAGGTCTTCACGTAAAGAACCCGTTATTCTTGTCAGACTTTAATGAAGCTTTAACATTCCTCTAAAGATTTTCGAAAAATGCTCAAATATCAAATTTCGTGAAAATCCGTCCAGAGGGATACGAGCTGTTCCATGCGGACGGACGGAGAGACAGACATGACGAAGCTAACAGTCGTTTTTCGCAATTCTGTGAACGCGCCTACAAGCTCAGCTAATGCAGATGAACGCGCCTAAAAGTTCCGCCAATATAGATCAGGCCGCAGTCAAATTACTCTCACGTTAAATCTTTTCTCGAAGAACAGACGCACTCTTTTGAACGCCACGTGTCGCGAGTGTGAACGCCGTTATGAACAGATATATTTACACCAAGGACGCACAAATCCCGGCCGCCGGATCGCCGTGGCGAATAAATTTTGTACGGTTTCGCCTAATATTTATGGGGACTCAGCACGAGCTTCGTGTCACCTTTCTGGAGCCCAGAATTTCGAGGCGGCTCCAGATTTTCAGATAACTGATGCACCCTGATTTACATACCAGTAAAGAATACTTTCCCTGACCATCACCTGAACACGACCGTACCCACAGTGTGGCCCACGCCTTATGGTAAACGATATGAACAAAACTGTTTCCATGACATCTAATGCACACCCATATACACCCCGGATCACGGAAATAACGCTGCCGGCGTGGACCTCACCACTAACGTTATATAATATGGACAGGAAAAATAACTGGAACTTCGTCTCCATTCCTTATATGCACCTCCACTTAAATCTTGTTAGGCACATGAACACTTCATGTTTCGCTTCCCGCATTAACAAGAAAAGTAATCGAAACAAAGTAGATCTGAAGATGGAACATGACTTCTCCATTAGACGTTCGAATGCAATCGGATGAACTGCGACAAGAAAGCTGTTGTTCCCTTTCTTCCGAGGCTGCAGTCAGTAAGTCAGTCCACGGGATGACTCTCTTCTGTGCAGACACGCGTGCCTCTCCGTGAGCCGTGTGAGTGTTCCGCGTGTGAGCTCCGAAGTGATACAACGCAAACCACAATTACGAAAATCTGAAAACATTTCTTCAGATTAAGCCAGGTAAGATGCACGTCACAGAAGCGTGCCAATATTACTCCACATTCATGAACGATGTAACCCTCCGGCAACGCTGGGCTTTAGATTCCAACTACTGCCCAGGACGAGGTAGTTTAAAATTTGTAATAACTTCAGATGCATTCAGGACTGGAGACTGCGCCAGACGGGGAGCGCATGAAAATCAAATTCGGGGAATGCCTGCTACCTTTCAATTAAAAGTCTTTGGTTTGCTCGTCCGTTATCTAAACCATAAATAATAAGACGCCCAAATTTTATAATCGTACATTTTCTTGTGTGGGTACGAAACTCGTTATCTTCCCCTTGGAGAAAACCACGGTTTCAGGTATCTGCTAATAAAATGCCACGGAAGAAACTATAACCAAAGACAGAGACATAACACGAGAACGGAGAAACTGCGTAATGTGCTTCATAATTTACCCTCGTCCAGTACCGTAGGTCGGATTTTTGGTGCCCGGGTCGAGTAATCAATATGGCCGTCCTTAGCAGCTGTTATGAACTACAAAAAATCACAACTTTTCATTAAATTTCCTTTTACTTTGTTTAATAATTTAAAATATTTTGAGCGCAAGAAATTTTAGTCACAACAAACATCCATTCTGCGGCCCTTTCGAGCCCGCCACCCGGGGCGACAGCACTACACCCCCCCCCCCCCGCCCCACCCCATCTGCGGGCCAGTAGGCTACTCTTTATCAAACACTACTGGGGCGACAAATGAAGAGACGAGAAATGCACACAAATTTTTAGTCGGAAATTCTAAAGTGACATCCGGGTGTTTATATAAGGATATACCTAAGTGGATCATAAATAGAGTACAAGGGTGTGGACCTGTTTAAACTGGCTCAAGATACGGACCAGTGCGGGCGATTGTGAACTCGGTATTAAACTATCGGGTTCCGCAAGAGGTGGGGAACTGACTCGCCGAGCAAGCAGCACTCCGTCTAACTACAGTTTCCTCTGTGCTTAGGCATCATGACATTAAGGTAAAGTTCTACGCATTCTCCACCATGGTACCGGAATTGAAATCGAATGCTTAACGCCACGCTGCGAACCGGTGTACTCGCGGTGACTGAATTCTCAGTACCCGGTCGACAAGAGGCTGGGTGAGACCCACAGTCGGTTTCAGTGCGGTCTGTGGCTCCTATTAAATGGCAAGTAGCTGTAATGCATCAAGTGAGACTGCTAATGCAAAACCATAGCAAAACTCTTCGCACAGCTCGCAATATCACAGCTGCAAATACTGTATGGCTATGCTGTCTCTCTCCTGAGCAGACAGAGCTCTTTACTTCCCCTTTAAATTGCTCTGCATCCTATCATCATTACTTCTGTGGAATATGTAAATATAGAGCGAATAATGTATTCAAGTGCATTATCTTTACACGTACAGTGAAATATGACTGAACTAGCAACATAAATTACTACTTAAACACGTGCTTCAACAACATAACGTCAACGAGCACTACAGTGTACACAATAATAGCACCAGCATACGACACAGGTATATCGAAATTAGTTTATACACACAAAGAACTCCTACATGTTTCGCCCATGTGGCCATCTTCAGGGAAGTATAACATAGGGCGTTTCTTTCCTACTTGACAGACAAGAGGCGGCCCAAAGCTCTGGTGAGTTTTTATCAGACTTTCTAAAGGTTATCATCACTGTGATCGTTTATCTAGTTTCCGTCAGCGACTGTTAAACCCCCCCGAGACGCGGTGTATGAAGCAACGCTGGCGGAGCGGCGGGCCAACGCTTAACGGTCATGCAGGAAGAAAATCCACCCTGTACATAGGTTTACCTACTATTTACATCACGCCAATTTCTCTTGGATGGTGAATTACTGACACTTATATTTATGTATTTGTAAACTACACGTAGAGTACGTCATTAGGAGGGTTCAGGTAAACCAGGATGGCTTGAAACTAAATGGTACACGTCAGCTTCTGGCTTATGCCGATGATGTTAATATACTGGCAGGAAGCATACATACTCTAAAGGAAAATGCAGAAGCTCTAGTAGCTGCTACTAGGGAGTTTGGAATGGAAGTAAGTGCTGATAAAACTAAGTACATGGTCATGTCTCGAGATCAGAATGCAGGACGAATTCACAGTGTGAGGATTGATAATAGTACCTGACAGAGGGTGGAAGAGTTTACATGTTTGGGGAACAACTTTAACAAATCAAAATTCTTTTCCGGAAGAAATTAAGAGCAGATTGAGGTCAGGAAATGCTTGCTATCATTTGGTGCAGAATCTTTTGTCTTCCAGGTTGCTATCCAAAAATTTAAAGATTAAGATATATAGAACTATAATTTTGC
>Ga0123352_10016750_pt1 | contig 11680 bp, 11 predicted proteins | sample TergutLab28metaG_FD_89700 | JGI IMG/M metagenome (GOLD analysis project Ga0123352, IMG submission 89700) | Labiotermes labralis P1 segment gut microbial communities from Petit-Saut dam, French Guiana - Lab288 P1 | ecosystem: Host-associated > Arthropoda: Insects > Digestive system > Gut ...
ATGTACCCAGTGTCGCTTTTTGCGTCGATCTTTCCTTATTCTAAGCAGAAGAGCACACACACACATGCTGTCTCTGTGAAGTCCATTCTGTACTGAAAGATAAAACGTTGCCCGTACAAGCAATTTTTTAGTTGCAGTGCGCGCCTTGCCTTAGACACCAACCACACGTGCCTGTTATTGAATGGGAAAAGTTGCTATTCGCTGGGCTGAGTGGAGTCGAGTGGGGAATCATGTAGCGTGCTTGCCACATAGTCAGTGTGCATCACGTCTTCACACCAGCAACATCGTTTAAATATCCTACATGCTAACATCAAGTACAAATCAGTTACTTTAGAGTTGGCAACAGAGTATTGCTGTCGGATATGGCACAGAGGTCGCCTCTGTGGCTACGTTGCCATGTTGTCATAAGGTAACGTTGAATGACATTCCAGACATCAGCACTTATAAATTACGTTTACTGTATCGCGGCTAGAAGCAGACTGACTGATGTGGCAACAACGGAGAGTGTAGAGTGGGAGACGCTGAATAGTGAGGACACGCCGGTTGCGTACAGCATTGAAGCAGTTTGTATGGTTGCATATACTGCCACCTGACGAACACCACTGCAAGTAAAATCGTTGCCTGATATATTGATATGGCAACTTGGAAGACCCAGGCGTGGATGAGAGGGTAAAAATAAGATGGATCGCCAGGGTTAGGGTTGAAGGGGAGCACGGACTGAATTGAGCTGGCCCAGGCTATCATGACCCAGCTCAATCCGCCACCTGTCCCTATGTACAGGTGGCGGGCACGTAGAAATGCGGTAATGAACACGCACACACCCGAATAATTAAGTAAAAGACAGAACTATCTGCTGCGTGATTTGAGTTTGATCAGTGTCGTAAGTCAGTGTTGTCTCCAAATCTTAAGCTTGCGTAATGTAAATGTCCGCGTTGGGTCAAGTCGTGTGATAAAAAAGACACATCACATCACACCGCTTCGCGTCACGACACAACACATTAAAACACATCACATCACATCACATACTGCCGTTATACACAGCTTGACGGCTTCAATTCTCTCACCGCAGCCCGGACACTGTCACCGCTAGCGGGAGACACTAAACAAAATGGAAACAATGAAAATCGCCGATAAATAGTGACTGATTGAAATATATATCTGTAGTGTCTGTGGGTTTATATATCGCATAAACATCCAACACATTATTCCAAACTGCAGTAATCAAAACTAATCAAACAAATTTGGATTTGTTGATGAAAAACATAAATATATAAACAAGAAAATATTCGCTTGCAGGCTGACCACTACTTATGCAATAGACACACAGACGAACCATCAATCACAGCTGTATTTCCACACAAGAGCTTCAATTGTCCAAATCGCGGTACATGTTTCGGCCGTTTTACAAAACCATCATCAGGTACAGCCATTGATACATAGCGTACCGGAAAAAAAAATCCATCTGCTGACAACTTAGTACACTGTAAAAACAATTGCAAATCTGTTACGTTTATCGGTATAAAAGAGGTAAAGAGTGTCATTGATAGCGACTGTGGCTACATGTTTCGTCTAATGGTAGCCATTCTGTATAAAATTAATAGCGCCTGTGGACACATGCTTCGGCTAGTGTTATACATTCTGTAGCATACTGATGGCGACTGTAGCTACATGTTTCGGCTGGTGTTAAACATTCTGTAGCATAATGATAGCGATTGTGGCTACATGTTTCGGCTAGTGTTAGCCATTCACAAGCCTACTGATAAAGAATGTGGCAACATGTTTCGGTTAGTGTTAGCCATTCTGTAGCCTATTGATAGTGACTGCGGATACATGTTTCGACTAGTGTTAATCATTCTGTAGCAGATTGATAGCGACTGGGGCTACATGTTTCGGCTAGTGTTAGCCATTCTGTGGGATTTTGATACTCTTTTGGCTACATGTTTTGGCTACTTTTAGCCATTCTGAATGCTATTGATAGTCACTGTGGCTACATTTTTCGGCTAGTGTTAGCCATTCTGTATGCTATTGAGAGCAATTGTGGCTAAATGTTTGGTTTAATGTTAGCCATTTTTAGGTTTTGATAACGACTTCAGTACATGTTTCGGCTAGTGTTAGCCGTTCTGTAGCCTATTGATAGCGACTATGGCCACATATTTCAGCTATTGTTAGCCTTTCTGTAGCCTATCGATTGCGTCTGCGGCTACATTTTACAGCTAGTATTATCCATTCTGTAGCTTATTGATAGTGACTGTGTTTAGATGTTTCGGTTAGATTCAGCCATTCTACAGCCTATTCATAAAGACTGAGACTACATATATCGGCTTGTGTTTGTGTTAGTGTTAGCCATTCTGTAGCCTATTGATAACGACTGTAAAAACATATTTCGGCTAGTGTTTGCCATTCTCAAAACTATTGATAACCATTGTGGCTACATGTTTCGGCTAGTGTTCGCCATTCTGTAGCCTATTGATAGCGAATCTGGCTACATCTGTCGGTCAGTGTTAGCAATTCATATGCCTATTTATAGTGACTGTGGGTACATGTTTCGGCTAGTGTTAGCCATTCTGTTGATTATTGATACGGACTGTGACTACATGTTTCGGCTAATGTAAGCCATTCTGAGACCTAATAATAGCGACTTGGGCTACATGTTTCGGCTCGTTTTAACCTCCTGTAGGATTTTGATAAAAATTGTGGCTTCATGTTTAGTGTTGTTTTAGCCATTCTCTAGCATATTGATAGCGACTATGTCTACATGTTTCGTCTAGTGTTAAACATTCTGTAGCCTATTAATTACGACTGTCACTACATGTTTCGGCTAGTGTTAGCCATTCTGTTGCCAATTGATAACGACGGTGGCTACATGTTTCATCTAATGTTAGCCTTTCTCTAGCCTATGGATGGCGACTATGGCTATATGTTTCGTCTAGTGTTAGCCATTCTGTAGCCTATCGAAAGCGTGTGTGACTACATGTTTCGGCTAGTGATAGTCATTCTTTAAATTATTGATAGCGACTATGGCTACATGTTTCGCTACTTGTTAGCCATTATCTAGCCTATTAATAAGGACTCTGACTGCATATTTCGACCAGTGTTAGTTTTCGTGTTAGTCATTCTGTAGCCTATTGATAGCGGCGGTGGCTTACATGTTTCACCAGTGTTAGCCATTCTCAAGGATATTGATAACGTTTGTCTCTACATGTTTCGGTTTGTGTTAACCATTTTGTAGCCTATTGAGAACGACTGTGGCTAATGTTTCAGCCAGTGTTAGCCATTTTCAAGGATATTGATAACGTTCGTGGTTACGTATTTTGGCTTGTGTTAGCCATTCTGTAGCCTATTTAGAACGACAGTGGCTACAAGTTTTGGCCAGTGTTAGACATTCTGTAGCCTATTGATAATGATTGTGGCTACATGTTTCGGCAAGTGTATGCCATTCTGTAGCGTATTGAGAATGACTGTGGCTACATGTTTCGGCCAGTATTAGACATTCTCAAGCCTATTGTTGAACATTGTGGCTACATATTTCGGCTGGTGTTAGCCATTCTGTAGCCCATTTGATAGCGACTCTAGTAGTAACCGTTGAAGTCTGGTCCACCCCCTAATGCGTAAAATAATGAGAAGGGCCTTTGGTTAAAGAGTGGTCTAAGTCGAATAAGTCTAACATTGGTGTAAGTGTGTTCGCATACGTACAGTTTGGTAGAAGGTTCTTCCTTGGCTCCCCTACGCCAATTGTTTCGACTTGTTTCTCTGGTTCCTTCTGCAGGGTGGCGGCCCCCGTACAGTTTTTATTGTTTCGGGTTGAATGCAGGAGTGAAATAAATGCGTCCCGCCAACTGCTCGTTCTTGAGCATATTATTAAAAAATTTTGTATGCCTCTTACTCTCTGGAAGCTGCGGTCCCTCCGTAACCATTACTACGCTGATAGTAGTGGTTGAGTGCAAGGAGGACCTAAATGCGTCCCGCACACCGCTCGTTCTTGAGCATAATATTAACAAATATATCAGGCCTCGTACAGTCTGGTAGCAGCGGTCCGTCCGTAGCCAACCCTGCGCTGATGCAGTGGTTGAGTGCATGGAGGACCTATATACGTCCCGCACACTGCTCGTTCTTTTGCATAATATTAAAAAGAATGGCAGGCCAGGTACATTCTGGTAGTTGCGGTTCCTCCGTAGCCACCCCTACGTTGATGGTAAAGTTGAGTGCAAGGAGGACCTAAATGCGTCCCGCGCACCGCTCGTTCTTGAGCATAATATTAAAAAGGAATGGTGACTGTACAATTTGAAAAGCGTAGGCTTGGCCCGTGCAGTCTGGTATTGCTGTCCCTCCGTAGCCACTCCTACGCTGATGATCGAGTGAAAGAAGACTTAAATGCATCCCGTGCACTACTCGCTCTTGAGCATAATATTAAAAAGCAATGGTGTGTGTGTGGCAGGCCTCCTTCCCCCAGTTTTGGTCTCAAGGGCCCTCAGGTGCAAGGAGGGTGTAAGATGCGGACGAGGCACAAATTGTTCTTGTGCATGAAAAGGAATGCTATAAGTGTCAGTGCCCCCCGTGAAGTATGTTAGTGAGGTTTCCTGTGACCACTACGCCCTAACTGGGGGGTGGTGTGAGTGTAGTGCAAGAAGGCCCTAAAAGCGTCGAACACCTTGGGCACTACTCGTTTTTGAGCATAGAAAAAAGAGGCATTGGCTGCGTGTAGCAATGGGGTTTTTTGGCAGACGCACTGTCCGGCTTCTGGGGGCGGCCCCAGTGTGGAGGCTCCGTCCGGATCGCCCCCTCCACGAGGAGAGCAGAGTGTAGGGACAACCCTGGATGCTGATGGTATCGTAGAAAACACCATGAGATCCCTCGGGATAATCAGAGGTGATGTCAGTGCGTACCTGCACGTTCGTAAAAGCCTGATCTGCGGACGCAGCAATATTCCCGAGTAGGGAAAATACCGAACATCATTAGTTGATAAAGAAGGGTGAGTTTTGCAAATAAGGAGGCGGTATTTCTATACCGTGAGAAGTGGAAATAGACCCAAATGGACGTAATACGACTACCAGTAGGGCGGGGATTTTGGAATTAAAAGTCCATTCACAGGACCCTATGTCATTAAAATCTGTGTACTTGCTGTAACATGAAATCTGTGAAGGTCGTGAAGAAGATGGACGGGGCGTGACACCGTACAGTTTAGTAAGTGCAGTACGTTAACTGTTTATACGCTTCTAGTGGCTTATGCTATGCGCAGAAGTGTAGGCCACCAGTTCGTATTAAACGCAACGAATTGACTTGTGCAGGAAAACAAATTGCATTTATAGGGGGAAAACGTAGCTGATGCTGGAACAAGAAGGACGTGGCATCCGGAGACTGAAATCGCTAGGGTGGATGAAGCAATACTTTATTTCTCACTGAATACGTAATTGAAGATGTATTAACCAGAACGACAAACTGCACCCTTATACTCTCATATTGCACGTCGACTCGGAATGCAATAAGCTAGTGTGTGTGATCAGAATCAATTTGACGTACATCCGTGATTTGCATTCTGGGTCTTCGTGCGAAACGCGAGTATAACGATCAGATGTCGTACGGTGGTAATAGACAAGAGGCGTAACTGTACGACTTCAACCCAGGCACCTTTGTAGGCGGATCCTAGCTGCTGCTGCTGCTGCTGCTGCTGCTGCTGAGAAGGTGGGCGTGTCAACCGAAGAATGAAGTTCTCCCTGGAAGACGGTGGTGGTGCGGTGTAACCCCCAGGTAGATGGACATAAATTCCCTGAATATGTCAATTAAATTCACGCATTTATATATAGAAGTTATTAAGCGATATTGTGAACGAAGAGAACATATCAGGTACATGGAAGAGGCAAAGTGACACGTACCGAATCGTGTCTGCGTGCACCAGTTTCTCACTCGGTGGCGGTTGCAACAACCGCATTGGTGCCAAGGGCTCGGACCCGTGAGATTTTTGCTACCGCGCCGGGAATGAAACTGATGCACACAGACACTTTTCAGTCCGTGTAACGTAGCCTTATCCATGTACCCGGTATGTTATAATTGGTCACACTACCGCTTAATGTGGGCAGAGAACTAATGTGCATCTACATCTAGGTTCAAACATATCACTTCCGGCTTGCTGCCGTAAAGAGAAAGAGGGACATAGCGAGCTGCAACACGTGCCGTACGCCGAGCGATAAAACAGGTGAGTGGAGTGTTTTTTTCACAACACTCTCTACACATGAAATAAAGAAAAACAACAAACACAACTAGATAACCTTTATTCAATGCAATGTATATGTTATTACACAATTGATACAAGATCCTCGTACAGGTGAGGATAATTTATGTGTGCATTGGCGTTACGCATCTGCTCCACTACAACACCGAAGTCAACGACATTGTCACGTATGATAATAGGTCCGGCAAAGCAAGTACGTAATCGCGCAATTGCTGATGCACGATATTAAACATTCGAGCCAGGTAGTGCAGATCCAATGACGTCAGACATATTTACTCACTGCCGACATACCGTCTGGTCAACCCGCGGCGACGTGTAGGCCTCCCTAACCGAAAGTTACAACTTTCGCACTTGATGACTGGTGTCACTTCCTTCCCCTCCTTGCACATAGCATCGGCAATCATGGGTAGACAATGAGACAGCGTGTAAATCTGCTCGTCCTTGAGAATGATGTCCTTGGATCCGCAGCTCCGTACGACACCGAATTCCACCAGGGGGGAGATAGTAACGGGCGGGGTAGAAACCGACAGACACGCATTTGGTCTTGTTTGCATTTAGGAAAAACAGACGCCTCAGCAGCGCTCTCTGGGGTTCGAATGCAGGATTCGCTGCCCAGTAGGTACAGATGTCACTGTAGGCGGAAGATGAGGCGTCAGACGGCAACTGCTGCTCCTCCGTGGGGAGGTACCTCTTCCCCCTCCTCCGCTTGGAAGCCGCAACGTCGGTCGTAGACCGCCTACCAGTAGTAGACGCCATCGCAGCAGGAAGCTGAGTGATGGGAAGGGCAATGTGCTCGTCCGGTTTATTGTAATGCTGAAACAAAGTCGGCAGGATGAAGTGACATGTCAGCAGGACATTGGACATACTCTTTCTTCTGCAGATAGTACATTAACCAATCGTAGAGGGAATGCGCGGTTTTGGTTGCGCAAGAGATTATGGGAAACTTGTGACATGGCAATGTACATCAGCTTTTGTGATTGAAAGATGCGGATGGGGGGGCACTCGAGATCCTGTAGGTTATGGATCGGCCGTCCCGTCAGTCCGGCGAGGAATGTACATTTTGAGACGCCCTAGGCGTAGAGGTGTGCGAAACCGGCCATGGCCTCTGTAAGGACCGTGTGTAATTCTTTATATTCGATATGCTGGTCGGCCCAATTTAGACCGTTTTGTGACGAGCCGTGATCCGCCATCTTGTAGCGGCTCTTGAAACGGAACGTCTCGACCGCCGCAGCGCTAGCCACACACAGTTCCTTCACGACCGTCTCATTCTGGCCCCCCCCGCAAGAACTCGTAATCAATGACGACCTCCCTGCCTCCAGCGATTTTAAATTAGCAATAACTGGAATCGGGCAAAGTAGCTACCTTTTATAGGCAGCTACGGCAGCATTGGCCCCAGCCGCCCCGAGACAGCTTAACCCCGAATTCGGCAGTGAAAAATCGATCCACCTGCCGGTCTGCATTGTTTGCAAGCATCGAAGAGCGAGATGAAATGTTGCGGTGTGTAGCTCCGATCCATGTAGAGGGCGAATAGACAGCAGTACTTGCCACAGACGACGGTCGTCAGGCCTTCCAACTGACGCCTGTTATAGTCCCAGGTCGAGCAGTTGCGTTTAATGAATTCTTGGATTGAGGGTACAGGCGGTACGATGCCATATGAATCAAAGTAGTAGGCACTCGAAGATTTGGGTCTGAAGTGCACGGCTAGCAAGTGTGAACCTCCCTCTGTGTGGGGATCGGCATTGACGATGACGGTGGAGGTACGCGTGATCTATGGTTGTAGGTGATAGGAAGGCAAAACGTCGAGGAAGGAGCTGACGTCACTCAATGTACACAGTATCTGCACGGTGTCCATTTTTTTAGAAGTCGGTCCTGTCGGTACGCGCAAAATCTATGAGGACCTAATTGACGAATTCTAGGTGCAGCAGGCACGTCGTCGCCTCGGGCAATGGCTTATTGAATTTCAATTCAAGTCTGATAATGCCGTTCTCTGGGAGGGACATATGACCCTCCGACGCGCGCCTATCACGTGGGAGGCCAAATAGTAACATGAAATAGCCGTTTAAATAAATATCGTGTGTCATCTGCAGTCCCGTTTTCGAGTGATGAATGCCGGACTCATCGAACAGCGTCCTGTAGCCCATGACGGACGACTTTTCATGATCCATGCCCAGAGTTAGGTCCTCGTTAGGGAACTGTTTACGGTTCACAAACAGCGAAAACGAGCTGATGTAGTAAAGCTGAAATTTGTACCAATGACGGCGTTGTCTATAGAGAGGGATTTCGATCCGGCCGCAAATGTGAATGTCTTGAGTTCAACTCTCGTCAGGTTATAGCGCACAAGACTCCCCCTCTATTTCAGTGTCGAATTGTGAGTCAGCAATATGGCGGGGTTCGGCCTAACGCGCCTGACCTGTAATTGGGCGTCCAAAAATTTGAAAACGGTCTTTGAATCGACACACTTGTTCATCAGATAGGAGCTAGGTCGGGCCTTGGTCAAACAGATCTGCAACCTGACGCCCGGCATCAATTATAGGGGCACGTTACATAAGTCACTATGTAATCGACCAAATAGCTGTACTTCCCTAATCGCACTAATCCTGTTCCAACGAAGGATGAATCCCCGGTTAGTCATGGCGCTCACATTCTCGGCCGAGGGGTCGACAGGCTGCATGTCGCCCATATCTAGATACCAGTCGGCGTTCGGGAGATGAGTTCTTGCAGCATCTGAGCCATAGGTAATTAGAGTCTCGAGATATGAGCGGTAATGTTAATGCTCACTGGCCTGCGTGATGTTGACGCCATTGAGAGTGACGTTACATTCACTGAAGAGGGTGTGGAGGAAATTATTTGTCATGCCCGTGTGGTCCGAAAAGTTAACATAATTTCCCGAGCCCGATATAAATTAACCTCGGATATACAGTTTGATATCTAAATCAATGTAAGTGTCGGTATCGGCAGGTATTACAAATTCCAGATCAATTTGATCGATGGGTGCGAATGGTTTGATGGCCGTCTTTATTGTCCCGAACACAGACGTCTGTATAGGCCTGTGTGCAAAGATGTCAAACTGGCTACTGACGGACGCTATCTCCACAGCGCGAGAAATGTCGGCTGCTAAAGTGTGACTGAAGTGAAACCAGAGAAAGATTAAATTTTTATTATATTTCTGGCACGCTTGATCTTCTTAGACTTGGGAAACTTCTTCTTCATAATTCCCTCAGCCCCCCTAGCGCGTTTGCGGGCCCGGCCTCGCAATTTGCTAATCAAATTTTGGGCAGATTCAGTCACGTGCTTGGACACGATGTCGCCAGCAATCACGTCAGCAGTCGACTTGCGTGTCGCGATATCGGTAAGGATTTTGCCACCGGTACGCAACATCTCGCGACCCTCTGCTTTGGTCACGCTCCACAGGAGTGGTCGGTCCCAACGGAAGAGACTGCCGAAAAAAGTGCCTATCCCGTGTCCTCGCTTATGGTAGAGCGGGACGCAGTAGACGGGACCAATCCCGGGGTGGTAAGTCCACGTCCAGCCTAATTTACGTAGTACACTTCTAATGGATGCATCGCTGTAAATGTCCTATTCAAGATGGCGACGCCCCGTTTTATACACTTTACCACTTGTAATTTTTCCGAAAATGAAGCACCACTTTTGTAGCCGTCGTGCTGTCCTGGAAGGGGATGTGCAGCCCCTCGGTTGTCAGGAATTCTATTCGAATGTCCTGAAATCTCCGTTGCTCGACAGGCACGTAATACACGTTTCTAAACTCATCCTGACATCATGATGATGATGGGAAGTAGAATGTCCGCAGGCTACGGACGGTGCTGTCGCATAGAAGTTGCGGTGATATCACGTTACTGAATATTAGGGCGGTGGTGTCCTCCACCATGGGGTGTGAGGAACACGAAATTTCACACAGCCCAACTTCCCAAATAGAGTTCAAACCCTGGTCCAAGGGCTGAGCCAGTTTCACCGTCAAATGGACGTGAGTATTCTGTTCGTAGATGTCACGAGAGACGTTGCTGAAAAGAGTGAAGTAATTGGCTAGTAGTCGCCACAATTTCACATATATTTCACGCTAACTGCAGGCACCCAGGATTCGAATTCCTGACTGTAACCTCGCCAACGGAAGAGATATTCGCGAATGCCGCGTCTTACCCTCTTGTCCAGCATTTTATATATCTTATAAGAGGTCCGGTCAGTTATTCGTACGAGTGTCAGTACTTCGCGATAAAATTGACCTATAGTTCATAGAGAGCACTCGAACGCCTATCGATTACATTCGCGACCTTGAAAATCTCTGTGCTGAAATTCTGTTCGGCAACTTAGGCAAACCGCATATTCTCTTTGCTGATGCGAACGTTCTGCCCCATCCGAAACGTCGCTTTACGACGCGAAAGCTCCTCTAACTTCCATCCTGTTCCATATCGTCAGCACTTCCAAATCGGTGGCTCGAGAGGGCGCCATGCCAGTCGTCGAGTGAACCGTGTCATTGTAGGCCTTGACAAATTTCTGCAAACATCGATATATCTGTATGAATTTTTATATGTAAAATATTTATAAAGTCCATCGCGAATCTTCCGATACACGCGTTCCCCTACCGCACATTTCAAGTCAGGGTTTCGGCACACCTGAAACTGGGTGCCTTCGTCCCGTAACATGTCATGAAATGCTTACTTAAAAAATCCTTGTCCTCATCAGTGTGCACCCATATTCGGCGGCGCCGACGTTTCGGGTCATCGAATATGGACCGCAACGCCGAGTCGGCGGCCGGCCCGCTCTTTTTTTCTTATGGGGATCGGATGTAGATATTCGAGAATACATCTAAAACTGAAAGAATGTATCCATAATTATCATTATATTTGGCATAGGCCTGTACATCCAACAGATCGCATTCCCACACATCCATCACGTTATTCACTGTATAGGGATTACGTGCAAACCGCTTACTCACACGTGTATGAAGCGTATGCGAATCCTGTTTCTCTAACCATGCCAGCCGCAGCTTCTGTAGAGTCGAGATTGCCGACGGTCTGGCAACTGCATAGTATAATCTGCTAATAGTTTACAATAATACTTTACCCACTTACGACGTAACCTTCATTATACACCGCGTCCCTTTGGTTTCGCGAAGAGCGGTGCAATGACTTCGCGAAATTTCATTCCTCGCGTTATGTTAATTATATCGCCAGGCTGATATCTATTCCAATGTGCCTTTGTCAATATCAGTATTTTTTATGTTTCCAAGACCTCTTCGCCTATAAGTTGCGTATTCACATTCTTACACGTCAATAATACCCAAAGCCCCTCCGTCCTTCTAAACACTGTTCCCTTAAGTGTTAAATTAGCATCAGGATCTATGAACCATGGGGAATCACCAATCATTAATTATAAGACTAGCTACTGTTCCGACATTTCCTTCTTCTTCCTCCGTGACGTCATCATCATCATCATCAC